>PDWI01006213.1_pt1 | contig 15350 bp, 14 predicted proteins | sample 1430891 | NCBI WGS metagenome assembly PDWI01 (sample SAMN01162508, study PRJNA174530) | Oral metagenome, whole genome shotgun sequencing project. | biome: Marine environment; feature: Marine mammal; material: Swab sample of the gingival sulcus; isolation source: swab sample of gingival sulcus... | reverse complement strand
CTTATAATTGTCTTCTATTGAAAAAAGAGATAAAGTTGGTTGTATTTCTGAAATTTTTTGTATTTTTGCCATGTATTAAAGTTTTGAAACCCCGTTTTTCGGCTATAAAGCCATTTTTCGGGGTTATTTTTCTGCAAAAATACAAAATAACATTCTGATTTACAAATGTTTATACATTTCCTGAATGCGCCTAAATACAGAACGACCTCGCAATTAAAAAAAATTACGAGGTCGATCTTTCTCTAAATTTATCAATCAACTATTTCGCCCAATAAGGTTGCCGATGAGCATTCATTTACTTTTACCATTACGTAGTCGCCAACTTGGCTTGCTTTTTTATCAAAAACTATCACTTTATTTTGCGAATTTCTACCAAAAAGCCGGTCTGCCGATTTTTTCGACCTGCCCTCAACCAAAACTTTAAAAGTTTTACCAACATCTTTTTGATTACTTTTCAGTGATAATTCATTTTGTAATTCAATGATTTCTTGTAAACGACGCGATTTTACTTCATCGGGAATATCATCGGGCATACGTTTAGCAGCGTAAGTATCAGGACGTTCCGAATATTTAAACATATAAGAATAATCAAAACCAACCCATTCCATTATAGATAAAGTTTCCTTGTGGTCTTCTTCGGTTTCGCCACAAAAACCTGCTATAAAATCAGACGACACCGAACATTCGGGCACAATATTGCGTATGGCTCGTATCCTGTTCATATACCACTCGCGCGTGTAGCCTCGTTTCATGCGTTTTAGCACTGCGCTGCTTCCCGATTGAACTGGCAAATGTATATATTTGCAAATATTTTCGTATTTTGCAATTGTGTACAACACCTCATCGGTCATATCTTGCGGATAAGAAGTGGAAAACCTAACCCGTAAATTTGGGTCTAATTTTGCGGTCATTTCCAGCAAGTTAGCAAAGCTGACATCGCCTTTATTCCAATTATATTTATCCACATTTTGCCCCAATAAAGTAACTTCCTTGTAGCCTTCATCTATCAATTCTTGCACTTCGCGAAGTATTGTTTGCGGGTCTCTGCTGCGTTCGCGTCCGCGCGTGAAAGGCACTACGCAATAGGAACACATATTATCGCAACCTCGCATTATCGACACAAATGCCGATACTCCATTTTTATTTATGCGCACCGGACTAATTTCGGCATAAGTTTCCTCGCGCGACAATAATACGTTGATTGCTTTTTGTCCGCTTTCGGCTTTCTCTACCAGTTGTGGCAACGACCTATAAGCATCAGGTCCGATAACCAAATCCACCAATTTTTCGCGCTCCACCAGCTTCGACTTCAAACGTTCAGCCATGCAGCCGATAATGCCGATTAGCAGAAATTTATTTTGTTTTTTTAAATGCTTAAATTCGTTTAGTCTGTTAAAAATTCGTTGTTCTGCATTGTCTCTTATCGAGCAAGTGTTTATCAATATTAAATCAGCATTTTTATAATCTTCAATTAAACCAAATCCGGCTTTGTTCAATATCGACACAACCACTTCGCTATCAGCCACATTCATCTGACAGCCATAGGTTTCCATATATAATTTTGAGCCACCTTTTCTATATAATTCTTTGTCAAAAGGTTTAGCCTTTGCAAGTCTTTCAGCAATAATATTAACCATCTTTTATTATTAAATTCGTGCCGCAAAAGTATATATTTTTTTCAAATCTACAATTTAACCCGATGATGGTCAAGGCAAATGCACACTTATAAGCAAGAAATATGTTGTTAATTTGTTCAATTACGAAGGACGAATTACAAACTAAAAAAAACGAAGCCCTCACCAAAGACAATACCCTTATAAACAATTTGTTACAAGAAATAATTTCTAATTTATTAAATAGTGATTGTAAGATATTTTAAATATACAAAACATTTTCAAGTTATAATATATTGCTAATTAGAACTTTAAAGTATTTTATTATATAAAATTTAATTTAATTTTTATAATTTAATTCTCAACTCCTTAACTTATTTATAATTTTGCAGATATTGATACTTTGCTATATTTTTATAATAATTTGATTATAAGGCGTTTATGAGAATATGAACAAGTCTTATAACGTCTTGATTATCAATCTTATAGATTTTAATTGAACGAAGTATTTATATATTTAATACAAATTAAGAGTTAAAAATTAAGAGTGATTTTATGCGTCTTTTTTAGCTTTTACTTTTTAACTTTTAACTCTTAATTCACATATTTTATTAATTTTTATCACATTTATAAACAAAAAAATGCCCAACACAGGACGAGTAATGAAATCAACAGGCAGTTGGTATGAAGTTTTGCACAATGGAACTCGCATAAAATGCAGAGTTAGAGGAAATTTTCGCACAAAAGGCAAGGTTTACACCAATCCGGTAGCAGTGGGCGACCATGTTGATTTTATAACAAAAAAAGAAGAAAACACTGGTTTAATTACCAAAATCCACGAACGCAATAATTATATTGTACGAAAATCTATCAATCTACGCCATCGTGCGCACATAATTGCCAGTAATGTTGATTTGGCACTTTTGGTTGTTACTATTTCAAAACCAAAAACTTACCCCATTTTTATAGATAGATTTTTAGTGTCGGCAAAGGCTTATAATATTCCGGTGCAATTGGTTTTTAATAAAATTGATTTGTATGACGAAAAAGACATGCAAAAATTAGCCGAATTGGAAAAAATTTATAACAAAATAGGTTATCCGACAATTAGAATTTCAGTTAAAGAAAAAATCAACATTGAGGCATTAAAATTGCTGTTGAAAAATAAAAATTCTGTGGTTTTGGGCAATTCGGGAGTAGGAAAGTCAAGTTTAATAAACACGATAGATTCTAATTTGTCATTAAAAACCGCTGATATTTCTCATTATCACAACAAAGGAAAGCACACCACCACTTTTGCCGAAATTTTTGAATTAGAAAATGGAGGATTTATAACCGACACACCGGGAATAAAAGGTTTTGGGCTTGTAAATTTAGAAGATGAAAATCTTGCAACCTATTTTAATGAGATGTTGGCTTTGCAATCGGAATGTAAATATTATAACTGCACGCACACTCACGAACCCGATTGCAAAGTAATTGCAGCCGTTAAAGCCGGCGAAATATCAGAATCAAGATATTTAAGCTATCTGAGTATGCTCGAAGAAGACAAAGATGTAGGCAAATATCGAAAAAATTAGAATATTAAAAATTATAATCTTGATTATAAGCATATTATAAATAATTATCAAATAAAAAAAATGAATATATTAATTATTGGTTCAGGCGGACGAGAACATGCAATTGCGTGGAAAATAAAACAAAGCAAACAAGTAAAAGAAATATATATTGCGCCCGGAAATGCGGGAACAGCAAATATTGGCACAAATATTAGTTGCGATGTCAATGATTTTGACACAATAAAGGCGGTAGTAAAAAAACATGATATAGGCATGTTGATTGTCGGACCGGAAGAGCCGCTGGTTAGAGGAATTGTCGATTATTTCAAGGCTCAGGAAGATTTGCCCAATTTGCAAGTTATCGGACCCGATAAAAACGCAGCCCAATTAGAGGGAAGTAAAGATTTTGCCAAAAATTTTATGGTAAAATATAATATTCCGACAGCAAAATATAAGAGTTTTACAAAAGAGACTGAAAATGAAGCATTTGAATTTCTAAAAGAATTAAAATCGCCTTACGTATTGAAAGCCGATGGACTGGCAGCCGGCAAAGGAGTGGTAATTGTTGATGATATTGAAGTAGCCAAATCGGAACTTACTGATATGTTTAGCGGCAAATTTGGCGGCGCGGGTTCTACGGTAGTTATCGAAGAATTTTTAGATGGCATAGAATTGTCGGTTTTTGTAGTTACCGATGGCGAAAATTATAAAATTCTGCCCGAAGCCAAAGATTATAAACGAATTGGCGAAAATAATACAGGTTTAAATACCGGAGGAATGGGTGCTGTGTCGCCTGTGCCGTTTGCCGATGCCGATTTTTTGCGCAAAATAGAGGAACAAATAATAAAACCAACCATAAAAGGCATTAAAGAGGAAAAGATGGATTATAAAGGTTTCGTCTTTTTCGGTCTCATTAAAGTAGATGGCGAACCTTACGTTATAGAATATAATGCAAGAATGGGAGACCCTGAAACAGAAGTAGTTATGCCAAGATTAAAAAGCGATTTGTTTGAGCTTCTACAATCGTTGCACAATAAGAAATTAGATGAACAAACCATAGAATTTGACAGCAGAACGGCAAGCACCGTAATGTTAGTATCGAAAGGTTATCCGGAGAAATACGAAAAAGGAAAGATTATTGATATTGACGAAACGCTAAATTCTGCCGACGATGTTATTCTTTTTCATGCAGGCAGCAAATTGCAAGACGACAAGGTAATAACCAATGGCGGACGAGTAATTGCCGTAACAGCATACGGCGAAAATATGGAAAATGCTTTGGGCAAATCTTATTCGGCTATCAACAAAATTCAATTTGATGGCAAAACTTTCCGTTCGGATATTGGCTTTGATTTAAAACAATAAATATGTTATTTTTTACAAATGCTAAAATTAATATTGGTTTAAATATAGTGTCGAAACGCACAGATGGTTTTCACAATTTGGAAACAATATTTTACCCTGTGCAAATAAAAGATGCCGTAGAATTTGTAGAAACCACAGATAAAACCACTGTGGAAACTTCGGGCATCAATATAAATGTGGCGCAAGAAGAAAATATTTGTTACAAGGCTTACGACCTAATGGCGAGGCATTACGATTTGCCAAATTTGAAAATACATTTACATAAATCGGTGCCAATTGGAGCGGGCTTAGGCGGCGGTTCTGCCAATGCAGCGGGCATGATTACAGCATTAAATACACATTATAATCTTGGCATCAGCGTTCAAGAAATGGAAGAATTATCCGCCCAAATTGGTAGCGATTGTCCGTTTTTTATTCAGAATAAAGCCGTTTTTGCTACGGGAAGAGGCGAAATTTTTGAGAAAATCAGCTTAGACTTAAGCCAATATTACATTTATATTATAAAGCCAAATATTTTTGTGAGTACAAAAGATGCTTTTGCCGGAATAAAACCTAAAAAAGTAGAAAATTCGGTTAAACATCTCATTAATAAACCAATAGAGCAATGGCGGAATTATATTTTTAATGATTTTGAAAATGAAATATTCAAAAAATATCCAAAACTATTGGAAATAAAACAAAATATGTATTCGCAGGGTGCAATATACGCCGCCATGTCGGGCAGTGGCTCGGCAATTTATGGTATTTTTAATGAAAAACCGGAGTATATGCCCAAATACAAGGACGTTTTTAATTGGATTTCGCAGATGTAAACAGCAAAAAATCAACAAAAAAGGCGCGATTTTTGATGGGCAATAATAGTATTATTCAATGAAAGTAATATATTTGCTTGTAAAACCTAAATTATAACATCTTCTTTAATTATGAAAAATTTATTTTTTATCCTTTTTTTATTTTTACTTGTACCTTATGGTAGTCTTGTTGCACAAAGAAGATTACTTGACGAAGAAGAATTGGCAGAGGCAAAAGATTTCCTTTCGTTAGAAGAAGCCCTTAAAAATCCTGAAAAAGTTTACAAACTTGATTTGAGCAATAATAATTTGAGTGAAATACCTAATGAAATTTTCCAGCTGCACAACCTACAATCTTTAAATCTTTCGGATAACAATATTAAGGTTTTGCCCCGTAATGTTCAGATGCTTTCGCGTTTGCAATATCTAAGTTTAGGTAATAACCGACTGAAATCTATACCCAAAGAAATAGGAAGTTTAGTAAATTTAATATTTTTGGCTATTGACGACAATAAATTACGAAATATTCCGAAAACCATCGGGCAGTTAGTATATTTAAAAAATTTATCATTAGGAGGCAATAATATCGAAAAACTACCCATCGAATTATGCAAATTACGTCAATTAGAAAATCTATCCATTTGGGAAAACCGTATCGTTAATTTGCCACAAGACTTTGGAAACTTAAAAATGTTAAGTACTTTTGACGTATCAAATAATCAACTAAAAAATTTACCTAAATCATTTAATAAATTAAAAAATTTAAAAGTATGCGATTTGCGTTTTAATAAATTAGAGTTTTTACCCGAAGCATTGGGAGGATTACGTAGTTTGTACTACATTGATTTATCAAATAATTTACTAAAAAATTTAGATGCTCCTTTGTGTTCTATTAAATCACTACAAATTTTGTATGCACGAAATAATAATATTACAACAATATCAAGCGATATTGAAAATCTTAGTGCGTTGCAAGATTTAGAACTTGCTAATAATAATATCAGCACATTGCCAAAGGAAATTATGAATCTTAGAAATCTGGTTAATTTAAATTTAGTGGGTAATAAGATGTCTAATGACTACGAGAATGAAATAAAATGTAAATTTGCCAAAACAACTCATGTTCGATTTTAGGTAAACTACCTATCTTTTATTACTTAATAATCAGGCTATTGAATATCAAATACAATTACGAATTGTTAATTGCTCATTCCTAATTGCTAATTGAAAAGCTGGTTCGTAATAATTATTTAAATATGTTCCATCTTTTAAAACATAGCTTAACAATATTCTTACTTTGTGGTTGTTTATGCACCACCACTTGGTCGGTTGTTTATGCTCAATATCCTATAAAACAGATAGGAGGCAGAGCGATGGGTGTTTCCGGTGCAAGTGTCTGTATTCAAGATATTTGGGCACAATATCATAATCAAGCGGCTTTGGCTTCCTTACAAAATATTAGTGTTGGAGTTGCTTTTCAAAATTCGTTTTTTGTAAAAGAACTTAGTACTAAGTCTATAAGTTTTGTTCTTCCGGTTAAATATTTGGTATTTGGCGTTAATTATTATTATTTTGGTTATAATAAATTAAATGAAAATAAAATAGGTTTGTCGTTTGCCAAAAAATTGGGCAAAAAAATTTCGTTTGGCGGACAAATTGATTATTTCTTCACTCACATTGATGGCGAATACGAAAATAAGGCGACAGCTGTGGGTGAACTTGGCGTTATTGCCGAACCAATAAATAATTTGTTTATAGCAGCTCATGTTTTTAACGTATGGAATACCCAATTTTCAAGTTACGAAAACCAATATATGCCAAATATCACAAAAATAGGCATTTCGTATATGCTGCAAAATCAATCTACGCTAAATATAGAAGTAGAAAAAGAGGTAGATGAAGAATTAATTGTTAAAACCGGTGCAGAAATTTATCTTATTGATAAATTGGTTTTGAGAGCAGGAGTAGCCGGTAAACCTTTAAGCTACTCATTTGGATTAGGATATAGCTATAAACCTCTACAATTAAACATAGCCTTTTCTAAACATCACATTTTAGGATATTCCCCTTTTATTTCTGTTGTATATGATTTTTAGCTGAATGCCTCAACCAACACTTTGTTTAATTTGTAATTAGTGATTATATTACTGATAATCAACATATTGCACAGCAAGAATTCTGTTTTGCAAAATATTAATTGTTAGTCAATTACGAAAAAATAAAGTTTTTAAAGAGACCCTGCGTGCAAGGTCTCTTCAAAAGGCATTAAATATTTAGCACACCTTTACACAATCTTATAGTGTCTTCATTACCGGTGTGTTTGCCCTGAGTATCAGATAGTTTAACGGTAGAAACCCACGCTTGACCTTCGGGTTTGGCACTGCTCATTTTTATTACAATATTTAGCGGCTTCACTCCCACATCGTTTGTGAAATTAGTGCCAATTCCGAATGATATTTTGATTTTATCACGGCAAAAATTCGCAATTTTTTCCACCGATTTAGGATTTAAGCCGTCAGAAAATATAATGGTTTTCGATTTTGGGTCGATGCGCAAACTTTTGTAATGATTGATAGTTTTTTCGGCAAAATCAAGCGGGTCGCCCGAATCTTGGCGCACACCGTCAAATAATTTGGCAAATTTTGTGTCGAACGATTGAAAAAATACATCGGTAGTAAAAGTATCGGAAAGAGCAATACCCAAATCGCCACGATAAACTTTCACCCAATTGTCAAGCGCAAGTTTGTTTGCCATTTTGTAACCATATTTTGCGGCATGAAACATAAACCACTCGTGAGCATGTGTGCCCACAGGAATTAAATTATATTTTTTTGCAAAATAAACATTGCTTGTTCCAATAAATGAGGGTTCGCCATAATTTTTTAATGTTTTCACAATACGGTCTTGATTTTCAAACGAATATCGGCGGCGAGTTCCAAAATCGGCAACACTAACACCCAACAGATTAAACCGCGTAATTTTTTCTTTGGCAATATTAATAATTTGCGATTTATCATATATTTTTTCATTAGTTACATGAAAATAAAGCTCTGATATTAAAGCCATTATAGGCACTTCCCACAAAATTGTACGATACCAATACCCTTCAACAGATATTTGCAAATCATTGCCTGTTTGGGTAATTTTCACTTCATTTGGGTCGTATCGGTAGCCCATTAAAAAATCAATGTAAGTGGGTTCGAGAAACGAACATTGTCGTTCCAAATAATATTTTTCTTCGAGAGTTAAGGCAAGATTTGCCATTTTATTTATCTCGTTTTGCAGCAATTCGCCAAAACCTTCGGGAAACGCTGTATTGCCTCTATTGATAAATTGAAAACGTGCAAGTGCTCTTGGAAATATCTTAATAACAGCATTTTGCATCGTAAATTTGTAAAGGTCGTTGTCGATTATTGATTTTATCATAATTAAATAAAATTGTAAGTAAGAAACTAAAACATAGGGCACAAGATTATACAAAATTTTTTATTCTCGCAAAAAATAATGTTGAAACTGCATATTTATTTGTGAAAAATTGTGAAAATTAACGTAAATTTCACTAAATTTGCAAAAAATATTTAGAGAAATTAGCTTATAAACAAAGTGTTCAGTTTGCGTAAATAGCTTATAATAAACATTATAAAAAAGATGAATTAAACAAGCTGTAACGTTTTTTTTAGAACATGGCACGGACTTCGTTTTTTTGGTCTTCCGTCTATTTTTCACATTAAAAAATAAAATTATGAGACTTCCAACAATAATAAAATTGCCACAACATCACAGATTTAACTTTAAACCTCGATTTTGGGACCAAGACAAAGAAGAATTGCAAGAGCGCATAGAAAGAGCGAAGCGCGAGGCAGGAAAAGCAAGTGCCGTAAACGAAAATGGCGAATATGTGCCGCTAATTAAGGGACAAATGCGCGGCTACATGAGTAGCAATTTTCAATCGGACACGAGGCACAAGGAAACACAAAAAGCCAATGCGCGTTTCGTGATAATTCTTGCCATTTTAGGTTTCATTGCCTATTATTTGTTTTATTGAAATCATTTAAACTTTTTTTATAACTTTTGTAATGTTTTTGCGCATAATTTTACACTTTTTAAGTGCTTTTGGCTGTTAGCTTTTAGCTGTTGGCTTTTTTTGCCTTCGTTTACAAAAGCTAATGGCTAAAATCCAAAGGCTAACGGCTTAAAAATTTTAAAATCGAAGCAATAATGTCTTTTAATTATGCAAAAAAAGTTTCAATCACTTTATTTTTAATCTACAAAATATTACCGCCATACAATGAGCGATTTTATAAAATTATTACCCGATGCTGTTGCCAATCAAATAGCAGCGGGCGAGGTTATTCAGCGTCCCTCGTCGGTAGTTAAAGAGTTGGTAGAGAATGCAATAGACGCAGGAGCAACCGACATAAAAGTTGTAATAAAAAAAGCCGGAAAAGAGCTTATACAAGTGATAGACAACGGCAGAGGCATGTCGGCAACCGATGCTCGTTTGGCATTTGAACGACACGCAACTTCCAAAATTCGCAAAGCCGACGACCTTTTTCATCTTACAACAATGGGTTTTCGCGGCGAAGCTTTGGCATCAATAGCCGCCATTGCGCAGGTGGAGCTGAAAACCAAAATGGCAGACGAAGATTTGGGTAGCAACTTGATTATAAACGGCTCGAAAGTGGAGCGACAAGATTTTATAAATTGCGAAACCGGCAGTAATTTTATAGTTAAAAATTTGTTTTTCAATATTCCCGCAAGGCGCAGATTTTTAAAGTCGGACAGCACCGAATTTCGTCATATTTTAATACAATTTCAAAGAATTGTAATGTGCTATGTCGATATAAAATTCACATTGCAACACAACGATAATTTAATTTATCAATTGCCCAAAAGCAATCATAAAATACGAATTGTAAACCTGTTTGGCGGCGGAATTGAGCAGAATTTAATACCCGTAAAAGTAAATACTCAATTGATAAACATCAATGGTTATATTGGTAAACCCGAAAAAGCGGTTAAACAAAATTATCAGCAGTATTTCTTTGTCAATCAGCGCTTTATGAAGCACCCATATTTTCATAAAGCAATAATGATAGCGTATAGCAATATTCTGCCAAGCAATGTTCAGCCCTCATATTTTTTATATTTTGATATAAATCCGCAAAATATTGATGTGAATGTGCACCCGTCGAAAACTGAGATAAAATTTGAAGACGCGCCGGCTATTTTTCAGATAATACAAGCGGCAATAAAGGAGGCTTTGGGCAAATTTAATATTGTTCCGTCTATTGATTTCGACCAAGAGGGCGCAATTCCTATTTCGCGACCAAAAAAGGATACTAATTTTGTGTCGCCAAGCGCGGGTATCAATCCCAATTACAACCCTTTTGAGAATTACAAAGACGAAAGCAATACGCAAAATAGCTACACATCGCATTCAAAATCAGATAAAAATCAAGATGATAATCTTGAAAATTGGCAAACCGCGTATTCGGTATTAGACGAAAATAGTGAGCAGCAAACATCAATTTATAATGACAATTTGCATAACAATAATTCCTCAAATTTGTTATTGCTAAAAAATAAATACATTGTAACTTCGGTAAAATCGGGTTTGATGCTTATAAATATTCGCCGAGCTAATGAGCGCATTTTATACGAGCAATTTATGCAGCTAGACGATACGCATTTGTCGGCATCGCAAACGAGTTTATTTCCTGTTAGTTTAAATGTTGATGCCGAAGAATTTGAAATTATACAAGAAATTAAGGACGAATTGTTTAAGATAGGTTTTGATATTCAGGAATTTAGCAAAAATACTTTTGTGGTAAATTCTACTCCCGTAATTCTTGAAAATTTTGATGTAGAAACATTAATTCGTCATTTTTTGGAGGTTTACAGAAGCACGCAAGGCGATATAAAACAGAATGCAAAGGAAACTATCGCGCTTTCGATGGCAAAAACGGCTGCCATGACCTACAACTTAAAACTGACGGAAGTAGAAATGCAAACGATTATTGACGGTTTGTTTTCGTGTAGCACTCCAAATTATACCCAAGACGGAAGAACTATCGTGCATATTTTGAAAATGGAAGATATTGATAAATTTTTTAAGAAATAATGAAGTTTGCTTCGCCGTTCTTAAATTTTAACCCTTAATTTGCAATCACAATTCTATGTCAAATCTTCCTTCTGTATATCTTTTTATAATGTTATCGTATTTTATGGGTTTTTCGCCCTCCCATTTTGATACGTAGGTATATCGCAATGTTATTTCAAAATATCCGGAAACTATACTGTCGCTAAAACGAGTAATTTGCACATACGAATTTGTGCCTTTTACTACATTTTCAATATCTGTGTATTTTCCCACGCCTCCATCATATTTGAATTTAAAATACATAGACTTTTGATTGTTGCGTATGCCATCACCATCACCAGTTGTAGCAGAAATAATTAAGGTACTATCATTAGTATAATCAGCATCTACCCCATAAGATGTAAAAAATGTATTACTTCTGTATTTAGATGTTGCTGCAAAAGGTTGTCCATTAATTTTACAACCTAAGATATTTGCACCTATTTGGGTAGCAGGCGGCAAAATATCTTGGTCGTAATAATCGCAACCAAAAAATAATATTAGAAATGAAGCAATTAATAATTTTTTCATTATTTTAGTCTGATTTGTGTTTGTAATCAATGTTGTATTTTATGCCTATGTTGGAAAATAGAGAAGTTAATACTCCTTCGTCTATGTTCGTGTTATGATGCAAATCTGTTTTGCCCAACTCGTAATATAGGATTATTTTAGAAATATGTAACCCCATAAATATAGCAAAATCAATATTGTATGATTCGTTTACGGCATAATATGATTTTTGATAGCTGCTTCGGAATAAATTGTTATACGATTTTACGTCTCCGTACATATTATATTCAAACCTAAGAATAGTTCCAAAGTCAAAATTAGTGTTGCGCAGTATCAATAAAATTTGCGCAAGTGGCGATGTGTATCCAACTTTCGTGAATGTTTTATCAGCTCCTTTCGGAACAATAAATTGTACATTATCTTTCACCCTATTGTATGATATACCAGCCAACAAACTACAATATAATTTGCTAATGTTTTTATAAATACCTACACCTGCCAATATAGAATAATTGTTTCTATATATCTTATATTCATCATCTTGAATATAATTGCCTAAACTTAAATTATACTTAAATTTCTTTTTGGGAAAAATATCCGCCGAAATAGATGTAAAAACAAAGGTCATTTTGTTAAAATTATATGAAGCGTCTAAGTTAATTCCTTCTTTAAATTCATAACCTAATGTTAAATCAATTTGTTGCGTTTCCTCGTTGTGTATCGGCGAAATCAAACTTTTGTAAATAAACAAATGTTCTTTTTGAGCATTAATAGTTCCGCTTATCAAAAGTAAAGATAATATGAGCAATGTGTAGTTTTTCATATCTAAAAGACCTATGAATGTGAGGTATATAAAAAGTTTCTGCATTTAACAACAAAGACCTGTTTTCTCCGTTTTATTAATCAATTGAAACTAAGTTTTTTGTAAAATTATACCGTGCTAAGATATACAAAATATCTGAAATAGGAAAAAAATAGAAATATAAAAAAAGTCGAGTAGAGTATTATTTTACTATAAATTATTTATTATGAAGCCATTACGTATTATCTTATTTTTTTTGATGTTATTTGTTTCAGTATCAATATTTTCGCAAATTGAAATATGGACTGTGGGAACTGCCAAAACTATTCCTGAGTATAATCTTGAACTTAGCATTTTACGTCCTGCACGATTTGGGATAACCAAAAGTTTGGAAATTTCTGCCCACCCTATTGCTTTTCCGTTGTTGCCTCATGCTCAAATAAAGAAAAAATGGTATGACAGACATTTTATTTTTGCCACAGTTCATGGCTTTAATTATCCAAATATTGCATTAAATATTTTGAAAAAAATGAATAAAGAGGATTATTTGCACAAAGACGATGTTATTCCTCGAATATTAGCATTCAAAAATGAAATGATAATAAGCAAAGTATTAAAAAAGCGAACCACTTGCGAAGCCGAAAATTATCTCTTGTCGGTAAAATTCGGGATACAAACATCGTTTGCCAAAGCCGACACCACTTTGAGCAGTATTCAAAACCCAATTCTCTATCCTCGCACCGAAATTTACCACGATAGAACATTGTGGTATGCCGGAATTGATTTAGACGCACGTTTCAACAGTTATATAAATTATAGCATCGACTTGGATTATTTATCGGTGGGCGGCGAACAAAAGGACTACGCAATAGAGCATAAAGCCTTAGCAATGACAAAATTAACTAATAGTTTAACCATTGCAGCAGGTTATAAACTCACCTTTACCACACTTAACGACCAACATAGAATGATACTTTATCTATTTCCTTTGATTGATATTTCGTGGGTATATAAATTTAGAAAGAAAAGAGAGTTGGATTTAGGTTTGTAAATGCTTGCTTTATGGACATTAATTTTAAATTATTCACAATTGTTTCTGAAAATTTTAAGATTGTTATGCTTTTGACTTTTTGTCTTGGCTCGTTGCAAGTTACAAATGTGTTTGGCTATATTAAATTTCAAAATATTTACAACGCATAACTCAGCCCCAACATCCAAAACGACTGAAACTTATTATCAGTATCTTTCAATGTTGGATAAGACGTTATTTTGCTGTTAAAAGCCTCTTGTTTGTTCTGTCGCAGACCAAAATTAAAACCAAGCCCAATTTTTTTCCAAAACGAATACGAAAACGAGTTTTTCCAAGTCCAACCGGATAAATCAGACGAATAATAACTTACAAAGGCTGTAAGGTTTGAATTGAAATTCAACTTGCCAAATTTTCGAGTATAATCGGCTAAAAATTTTGCTCCCATAGACGATTGATATATTTTATCGTTTCCGCTAAATATAAACTCGTAGCTCAAAGGATTAACCACGATATAAAAATTATCAACAGGTTTCCACGCCATGCCAACTCCTAAATCCCAAAAACTTGGGTCGGCAAAATCTTCAATAAATGCACCTCGATAATCAGTCAAAAACGATATGCTAAATTTTTCAGTTAATTTATAGCCAAACAACGAACCGATTTTGAAAATATCTGTTTTGTTCTCAAAGCCTTTATTTTTAACGTCTTTATCCTTATTGTATGATTTTTTCCAACCTAAGTTCAAATTCAAATAACTCAGCCAAAAATAATTTTTACGGTTTAATTGAGCATACACATCGTGAACAATATTTATATTTCCCGACGATAAATTAGGTTTGCTATTGGAATACCAATTATTAAAATCGGATAAATTCACCCCAATCGTTCCAAAAGCATTTACTTTCCAACCATATTCCTTGTCAATTTTCGCCTGAACAACACTTGCTTGTTTCTCTAATTTTTTAATTTGCGCTTTTATCTCCGACAGTTCAGCTTTTAAACTATCCTTGTTTTGTGCATATAACGAAACACTTAAAAATAATGCTATTATTGTTAAAAAAAGTGTATTTTTCATAAGTTTTAAATTAAAAAAACTCCGTCTCTCAAACACGAGAAACGGAATTTTTACATATTAAACTACTTCAATTCCTGTTTTTTCCCTTGAAAGTAAACAGCAGTTGGTTTCATTTTAGATATTTCATGTGAAAATATCAGACGGAATAACCACAAAATCAGCCGACTTGCCTACCTCAATAGAGCCGATTTCTTTTTCCATTGCCATTTGCTTTGCATTGTTGATTGTGTAACCTTTTACCATATCCTCTACGCTTACACGGTCAGATTTTTGTCCGAAAACAGGAGTGTCTTTTCCTAATTTTGGGTCTTGGCGAGTTGCCCCCATTTGGATTCCTAAAAACGGATTGGCACGATACGCCTCAGGCATACTAACCACATCACTCGAAAAAGTAACATTTGCTCCTGCTTTCCATACCGCTCCAACAGGCTGATTATGAGCAAAACGCTCTTCGCCCAAAGCA
>PDWI01006052.1_pt1 | contig 15350 bp, 9 predicted proteins | sample 1430891 | NCBI WGS metagenome assembly PDWI01 (sample SAMN01162508, study PRJNA174530) | Oral metagenome, whole genome shotgun sequencing project. | biome: Marine environment; feature: Marine mammal; material: Swab sample of the gingival sulcus; isolation source: swab sample of gingival sulcus... | reverse complement strand
CATACGGCAGGCGTCGGGCAACCGGGAGAGGACGGCAAAAGCCAGGCGCGTCTCGTCACCGGCCTCGGCTCTCCGTTCAGGATTGTCGTTGTGGGCGGGCTCCGGTTCCCCACTTTCTTCCCAGGACTGATGACGCCGCAGCCGTTCACGCCGCAACATGTCGATGCTGCGGTACTTGGCGATGCGCTCCACATACGTCTTCAAGCTGGAGCGGCCCGCGAACCGTCCCGCGCCCAGGTTGCGCAGCAGGACGAACAGCACGTCTTGGACCAGGTCGTCGTGACGATTCAGCCCCCAAGCCCGCAGCCGCACGACGCGTTCCACCCAGCCCCGGATTTCCGCATGGGCCTGGTGATCTCCGTTCAGGAAAGCATCCACCAAAGTGACATCGTTAGCGTTCATCGCCCACCAGTTCGAAAGAGGCCCAGTAATAAGGGTGACCGTAGGGGCAACGCCCGTCGGCATCCCGGTGGTTCCGCAGATCCCGCCTGGCGGCGGCCAGGGCGGCGGCGCGGGTCAGCCCTTCGGTGCGCCAGTGGCGGTAGAAAGCGTTCATGAAGAGACGCGCGGCGCGATCGGGCACGCTCCACTGGCTGGCCAGCACCGCCCGCGCGCCCCGGCGCAAGAACACGTGGGCAAAACCCACCAGGCCCTCGCCCACCACCTGCCGCCCCAGGGCCGAGTTGCAGGCGCTCAGCACCACCAGATCCGCGTCCAGACGCCACTCGGCGGCAATCTCCCCGGAGGTGATCAGACCATCGCAGACACGGTCGCCCGAGGCCAGCAGCCCCAGCGGTTCCCGCAAGCCGGTCTGGCTGAGCACCAGGGCGGAGGCGTCGGCGTCGTTGGCGTCCACCAAAGCATGGGTGGCAAAGTGCAGAACGCGAAAACCGGCCAGGCGGTCGGCGGCAGCCAAATCCACCACCGCTTCCTCGGTAGCGTCCGCGCCCAGCAGAACCAGGCAACTGTCCCACTGGGCCACCAGACCCAGAATCTCCTGCCGCGTGCCCGGTAGGGAGGGCAACCGGGCCAGATCCTCGCGAACGCCGTGAGCGGCGCCACGGATGATATCATCGGAAAGAGAGGGTCCCTGGACCAGGGTCGGGGGCTGGGTTCCGGTCGGGGGCTGGGTTCGGCCTTCGGCTCGCAAGAGAGGATCGCCCACCAAGAGGGCCGGGCCGGCGGTTCGGGCGGGGGCCTGCCGGACCCAGGACGAATAGGCGATGGAGGGGCTGGAAAAAATGGGGAAACGATCCGCCAGCCAGCGGCCGTCAGCATCCAGGAGAGCGGCCAGAGGGACCCCCAGCATCGGCCCGGAAGGCACGACCATGACCCGGCGCGCGCCGGCCAGTTCTTTATCCAGAGGGGCCACGCGCTGCCGCCAGACGGTGAACGCCCTTTGCCGCAGGCGGGCCTGGGAGCCGGGGGCCGCCAGGGACTCGCGCAAATCGCCGGCCGCCGCGCCATGGGATTCCGGGTCCGCCAGCGGGTACCAATGCACCTGGCCAGCCCGCAGGGCATAAGCCCAGGCATGCAGCCCATGGCCCGGATCCACATCCAGCCAACCGATGACCACCGTGCCGTCGTCGATGGCCAAGGGATCGGTGCCGCCGGGGTACAAGGGATCGGCACCGCCGGGGTACAAGGCATCAGCCAGCACCCGCCCTTGGGTCCGGGTCAGAGCCTGCCAGGCCCCCGCTTCGTCTCCCGCCAGCAGACGGGCGGCAGCCACCTGGCGCCAGGGACTGTCCAGGTATGTGGCCCGGCTCAGGCCCTCGCCGGTCAGGGCGCGGCCTTTCTCGAAGGCCTCGGCGGCCGTCAGAAAATGGGCCAGCCCGTCGGAAGGGTTCCCTGTGGCGAAGTCCAGCTCGCCCAACTCGCGCTCGATCTGCACCACGGAGGAATGGCTGTCCTCGTAGTGTTCACGGTTCAGAGCCAGGGCCTGCTCCCACTGCTCGCGAGCCTCTTGCGGTCGCCGGGCCGCGGCCAGGACCCGGGCCAGATCATGGCGGGTCATGGCCACGTCCGGATGCCGGGGCCCGCCGACAGCGATGAACGCCCGCAGGGCATTCCGCAGAGCTTCTTCCGCTTCGGCCAGACGGTTTTGCTGGAAATACAGACGGCCCAGATCCCGCCGGCCGATGGCTGTTTCCTCGTGATCCGGTCCCAGCACGGAGTCCCGCACCGCCAGGGCTTCCCGCAGCAGGGGTTCCGCCTCGGACAGGGCCCCTTGGTCCACCAGCAAACGCCCCAGATTGTTGACCGCCGTGGCCGTGTACTGGTGCGCCGAACCCAGGCTGGTCTTCAGACGCGCCACCGCCTCTCGCAGCGTGCGCTCCGCCGCCACCGGGTTGCCCTGGTTCTGCTGGTTGATGCCCAGATTGTTCAGGGTGATGGCCACGTAGATATGGTCATCGCCCAGGTTGAGGCGCAGCAGCCGCAGGGATTCGCGCAAGGCCACTTCCGCCCGCCCGAAATCCGCGATAAAGCCCAGATGCTGGCCATAGTTGTTCAGGGCGGAGGCTAGGTCCTCGCTCTGCGGGCCCGAGGTGGCCTCCAGACAGGCGATGGCCCGGCGGTGGGCTTCCCCCGCCGCCTCCAGATCTCCGGCCGCCGTCAGCAGGGGTCCCAGGTTGGAGGCTATGGAGCAGGCCTCGGGGCTGTCCGGGCCCAGGCGCTGTTCCCATTCCGCCAGGTAGCGACGGGCCAGGGCGACGCCTTCCGTGTAGCGGCCCTCCTCATAAAGCTTGGAGATCTCGGCATTCTGGGTGTCCAGCAGGGAGGGGGATTCGGGGCGTGCCGGGTTGGTGCTCACGAACAGGAGGAAGATCACCAGGCAGGTGATCCGGCCCAAGTTAAACAAATACCGGTTAAACAAATACCGGTTAAACAAATACTGGCCACAAAAATGCTGGCGGCAAGAATGCAATCCCAATCTCCTTATGAGCAGACACACACCAGATGATAAAGAAAAAGGCGCGCCGTTTTAAGCAAGAGCGCACGCCAAGGGCCCCTGCCATTCTACCATAATTCCCGGGGACACCGCCAAAAAATCGGGAGCGGCCTTCCCGAGGGATTCCAGACAAACCTCCTTCACACCCTGCAAACACCGTACCCAGGATAATTTATGGAGAAAATGCTGCGGCTGGTAAAAATCTGTCCTTGTGTTTCTCCTCTATCTGTTTCATAATCAGGATCCGGATCAAGTTAGTTCAAAATCCATTCTGGAATTATTGATTTTGGAATGGATTGTGATTTGACACAAAGCAAGCAGCAGCGGAGAACTTACCGAGCGGGATTGTGGTCCGGTTCCTTATCGTTTGACCCGATGAAATGGCAGCGCAAAACCGTGTCGGGCGCAGACACCAGACCAGACTTGCGACTCACGGTCTGTGGCCGGGTCCGGTCTGAACAAGAAGGAGCCGTTTCCGACAACGTTCGGCTTGATAGCGGAGAAAGGCGGAGTCCCGAGGGGCTCCGCCTTGATTTTGTTACTTGGTGAACTTTGTTACTTGACGGATTGCGCTATTTGATGGTTTGCGCGCCGCCCGGACTTTCCCCGCGCATCAACCCGCCGCGTTGATGCTCCCGTCCTCCAGATTCAGAACCCAGCTGCCACCGCCGGCCAGGGTCGCCACCGCGGTTTCATCTCCATCGAAGGTCACCGTCAGCACCCGCGCGCCACTGACAAAGGTCATGGTTCCGCCGGCGGGATAGTTCTGCCCCGCCGTCACCACCACATCCGCGAAGTCGAAGGTGGCGCTGTAGGCGCCGGCGGTGAAAGTGCCGCCGCTGCCCGCCCGCACGGTGGCCGTGTCGGTAGCCTGCACGATGTCGGCCATGATGTTCAGCGTCACCGCGATCTGGCTGTCGAGGCCCACGGCAAAGCCGATGGCCTCGCCATCGGCGGTGTGCATACGGCACCAGTCGCCCGCGCTGTAGGTGGCGGGGGCGCCGTCGGCACCGCCGGTGCGGAAATCCAACCAGATGGTGCCCGCGACGACGTCCTCGTCACTGAATTCATAGGAGTACATGTCCTTGTTCGTGGACGAATATTCCACCATCCGGGGCAGAACATGGGCCGTGACCAAAGCCATGGCCGCTGCCTGGGTGGCGACGCCTTCGTCGCTCAAGGCGGGGGCTTCGTCGTGGGGAGCCACGGAGTCGCTGGCGCAGCCGGTCAGGAACAGGCTCAGCATCAGCATCAGAGCGAGCACGGCCCGCAGAGTGTGTTTCGTGTTCATCATGTCGTCATCCTTTCACCAACCGATTGGCTAGAAACCAAACATCAGACCGCCGCTATAAGTCACCAGAGTGCCCTTGTTCACTTCCACGTTCAAGCCCATCAGGTAATCCAGGCTGACGCCCAGCGTCATGTGGCTTTTCTGCGCCCCGTCCACGCTGAACATGACGTCCAGATCCGAGGACTCCTTAATGTATTTGATGGTCATGTCCGACTTGTCCTTGGCGAGCCCGCCGTAAACGGTAGCCATGGGGAAGGACTTACTGACACCCAGGAAGTAGGACTTGGCGTTGGTTTCGACAAGGGAGCCCACATCCAGCCCTTGGGTGAAGAAACCGATCATCACGTCCACCGGCAGTTCCGGCACGATGCCGTTGGGGCTCCACTGCAGGCCGTAACCCAGGAAATTGGTCTTGCCGTAATCGCCCAGATCCATCGACGGCAAGAAGCGCACGGTGGCCTTCAAACCGAAGATGCCGCCCAGGTAAGCCTCGGGGGCGGCCAAGGGCACGAATTTGGTATCCACCAGACCGGCGATGGCATTGGTCTGGAAGACGGGCAGGCCGTTGTAGTAGCCCGTGATGGTGCCATCGGTCTCGGTATCGCCAAAGATGGTGGGGCCGCTCATGACCACATCGCCGGTGCGACCGGCCCAGGCGGCATCATAGGCCCCCAGGTCCACGTTCTCCAGGTTGAGGGAGAAGGTCTGGTCGTCCTCATGGACGTTGGTGGCCATCATCTTGAGCCCGAAGCCGAAAGTGAGCCCGGCCCAGGGAATGCGGGCCGTCTGGTAGGTGCCCGCGTTCTGGTTGGCGCCGAAGGCGTGGATGAACGGGGAGCTGTAGCCCTGGGCGTAGCTCTTACCCACCTGGACCAGCAGTTCTTCCAGATCATCGGCTTGAGCCGGCTGGAGAGTCAGGACCACCAGGGCCATGGTCAGCAAGCCCAAAGCCAGGAAACGCGCTCCGGCTTCCTTCCTGCAAGGACAACTCTTCATTTTTCTGCTCCCTCTGTTGCTTAATCACCGGAAATCGGATATTTTTGCCGCATTCGCGTAGGCATCGCTTAAAAAATGCCTGGAGCTGGCCCTTTGCCAGCAAATTCTCATATCGGCCGGGACACGCAGCGAAACAGACGTTGCCGCACCCTGCCGATTGTAGTTGAAAGCCAGTATCATGCCAGATTCGGCTCGCGTCTCAGATTCTTCCGCCAAACCTTCCGGCGCCTTCCTCTGGGACATGGCCGGCACCCTCATCAGCTACGATGGCATCACCGGCCGCCCCGACACCATCCCCGGCGGAGAAGAAGTTCTACCGGAACTGGGCAAACTTTTCCGCCTCTTCGTGACCACCGGAGATGAGACCGACAGCGCCTGCAAAATGCTGCAAGGATTTGACTTACTTCAACACTTCGAGGCTGTTTACGGCGATCTTTACACCCCTCTGGGCAAACCTTACGGCCGAATTCTGCGCGATGTGGGCTGCGCCCCGGAGCAAAGCCTGGCCATCGGCGACCGCTTGCGCAGCGATCTGCCGGCCGACACGCCGGATGTGGTTCTGCTCCTCGTCAACCAGTACGACGAGGTGGTCAACGCCGGTATGATCCGTTTTCTGGTCAATCAGTTGCGCGCCCACGGTGACACTTTTCCTGCCGCCTTTCACGCCTGCGCCGCCATGGGCGAACCCGACCCCGAGGCCGTGGGCGAATTGCAGGGCGGACAAATCACGCAGGCTTGGCGATCCAAGGTCGGGTTGCGGTTGCGGCTATTCGAGTACAAGCATTCCCTGCTGGACGGCAAGCGTCTCGTGATTCAGATTTGAGCCTCTTTCAGCAAGGGGTTCCAGCAGTGGAGATATTGTCATGAGCCAGAACATCCGCCTCTTCATCACCGGCGGCACCTTCGACAAGGAATACAACGAGCGCGACGGCTCCCTCTACTTCAAGGACACCCACATGCGGGACATCCTGCGTCTGGGGCGTTGCCTGCTGGATGTGGAGGTGCGCACCCTGATGATGATCGACAGCCTGGAAATGGACGATGACGACCGTCATGTCATCCTCAACCAATGCATCAAGTGCGCCAACGAGCGCATCGTCATCACCCACGGCACCGACACCATGGAAACGACGGCGCGGCTGTTGGGCGAGAACGTCCAGGGCAAGACCCTGGTGTTGACGGGCGCGATGATCCCGTACGCCTTCGGCTCCAGCGACGGGCTGTTCAACCTGGGCAGCGCGCTGGCCTTTGCGCAGAGCCTGCCGCACGGTGTCTACATCGCCATGAACGGACGGTATTTCACCTGGGATAATGTGCGCAAGAACCGGGACGCAGGCATCTTCGAAGAACTGAGGTAACCCTTCATGCATCATGGCTTCAGTCACAACCCGGCCCTGACGGTGGCCCTGGCCATGGCGGCGGGTGTCCTGGCCCAAACCCTGGCCCGGCATCTGCGGATCCCGGGCATCGTCCTGTTGTTGGCGGTGGGGGTCATCCTCGGTCCGGACGTGGCCGGCATCCTGGATCCCGAGGTGCTGGGCTCCGCCCTGGATGTTCTGGTGGGCTTCTCCGTGGCGGTGATCCTGTTCGACGGCGGCCTGAACCTGCACGCCAAGCGCATGAAATCCCAGGCACCGGCCATCCGCATGCTCCTGACCGTCGGCGTGGTGGTGACCACCGCCGGCGGAGCCCTGGCCGCCCGCGCCTTCCTGGGCTGGGCCTGGACCCCGGCCCTGCTCTTCGGGACCTTGGTCATCGTCACCGGGCCCACGGTGGTCACCCCCCTGCTGCGCCGGATCCGGGTGCGCAAGAACATTGAAACCATCCTGGAAACCGAAGGCGTCCTCATTGATGCGGTGGGCGCCGTGGTGGCGGTGGTGGCCCTTGAGATCGCCCTGGGCCAAGGATTTGCCGAGGGTGCCGTGAGCGCGCCCACCCGCCTGGCTCTGGGCCTGGCCGTGGGCGCGGCGGGCGGTCTGGTCATGGCCATGCTGCTGCGGGTTTCGTGGGCCGTGCCCGACGGATTCGAGACCATCTTCACCCTCTCGCTGGCGCTGGCCATCTTCCAGGTGAGCAACGCCATCATTCCGGAATCCGGCATCATGGCGGCCATCGTGGCGGGTGTCGTGGTGGGCAACGCCGGAGCCCGCAGCTTCAAAGAAATCCGGGAATTCAAGGAACAGCTGACGGTGATGCTCATCGGTATGCTGTTCATCCTGCTGGCCGCGGACGTGCGGGTGGCCGACGTGCTGGCCCTGGGTAAGCCGGGCATCTACGTGGTTCTGGCGCTGATGTTCGTGGTACGGCCGCTGAACATCTTGGCCTGCACCCTGAAGTCGGGATTGAGCTGGCGGGAAAAGGCCTTCCTGTCCTGGGTGGCGCCGCGCGGCATCGTGGCCGCCGCGGTGGCTTCGCTCTTCGCCGAGCGTCTGGGGCATCACGGCGAGACCATCGGCACCGAGTTGCGGGCCCTGGTCTTCCTGGTCATTGCCGCCACGGTGGTGGTCCAAGGCGCGACGGCCGGCGTCATGGCCCGCCTGCTCAAGGTGCGCCGCCCTTCGGGCAAGGGTTTCGCCGTTTTCAGCGCCGACCCCTTTGGGCGCTTGATCGCCAGGCTGCTGGGCGAGCACGGGCATGAGGTGGTGATCATCGATGCCGACGCCACCAAGTGCCGTGAAGCCGAGAAAGAAGGCCTGAAGGTGGTCTACGGCAACGCGCTGGACGAGAACGTGCTCTTGCGCTCACAGATGGACACGCGCCGGGCGGCCCTGGGCGTGACGGCCAACGAAGCGTTGAATCTGCTCTTCGCCCGGGTGGCCCTGACGGACGCGCAGGTGCCGCTGGTGTACGCCGCGAGCGTGCGCCCCGGACCGGAGATTCAGCGCCGCCAGTTCACCGAGGCCGGCGCGCGGCTGCTGTTCGGCAACGAGACCGACCCGGAGTTGTGGTCCGTGCGCATCCGCCGCAAGCTGACCGAGGCGGAGACCTGGATCCGCGAATCCAACCATGACGGGGATGGGCCCAAATTGCCGACGGAAGCCCTGTCCTGGCTGCTGCCCCTCTTTGCGGAGGACAAGGAAGGCCAGCTTTTGCCCATCGACCAGAAGACGCGGTTCGGCAAAGGCGCGCGGGTGGTCTGGTTGGTGCATACGGAACGCCGGGAGCAGGCGGCCGAATGGTTGACCAGCCATGGGTGGCAGTTCGTTCCCGTGGCGGAGCCTCAGCCTGTTCAGTGAGACCCCGCCGGCTCGGTTGAACCCTCATGCAAAAGAGCCGTGTGGTGCTCGATCACCCGGGCCAGAGAGGCGCGGGCAATGGGCTTGGAAATGTAATCGTCCATGCCCGCTTCCAGACAACGCTCGCGATCGCCCTGCATGGCGTTGGCGGTCATGGCGACGATGGGCACGCCGTAATTCAGGCTGTCCTCATCCATGTTGCGGATGGCGCGGGTGGCCTCCAGTCCGTCCATCTCGGGCATCTGCATATCCATGAGAATCAGGTCGTAGGGCAGGGAGCGCACGGCCGCCAGGGCCTCGATACCGTTGGCGGCCACATCGCAACTTTGCCCGAGCTTGCGTAGCAGCCCCTTGGCCACCAACTGGTTGGTGGTATTGTCCTCCACCAGCAAAATGCGCAGCCGCGGCGCCTTTTCCCCTTCCTGCGGGGAATCGGCCGCGGCATCGCGGGCAGCGGCCGGGGCGTCCGCCGGGTCCTGGCCGGTCAGCAATTGCGCCATGCTGTCATGCAATTCGCGCATGCGCAGCGGGCGCAACAGATTCCTGGCAAAACCCGCCCCACGGACCAGACTTTTGTCCCAGGCCTCGCCCAGCTGGGTGAGGCCGATCACCTGCAAGCCCTGCAACCCTTCGAGAATGGCGGGATCCCGCAACCAAGCCAGATCCGGTTTGCGGCTGGGCGTCCAATCCAGCAGAAAGAATCGGTAGGCCTGCCCGGCTTCCACACCGGACCGCAGGACAGCCAAAGGCGTCCGGCCTTCTTCCAGAATGTCCACGGTCATCCCCCAGCTCTCCAGATGCCGTTTGATCATCTCAGAGCAACGGCCCATCCAGATCCCCAACAGGACACGGTTCCCTTGCAGCGAGGAATCCACGGGGCGGCGCGCATGGGCATTCTGCTTGCCAAGGGGGACGGTGAACCAGAATTCGGAGCCCACTCCCAGGGTGCTTTCCACGCCGATTTCCCCCCCCATCAACTGCACCAACTGCCGAGATATGGCCAACCCCAGGCCCGTGCCGCCGTGCCTGCGGGCGATGGAGCCGTCCACCTGGGTGAACTCATCAAAGAGGATGTCCAAGCGATCCGACGGAATGCCCTCGCCCGTATCCCGGACCGCGAAACGAAGCAGGGCCTCCCCCTCCGTTTCTTCGGCCACCTTGACGGTCATGTCGATCTCGCCCTTTTCCGTGAACTTGAGCGCGTTACCCAGCAGGTTGATCAGGATTTGCCGCAGCCGCCCCGGATCTCCCCGCAGGAATTCCGGCGTGTCCGGTTCCGCGGCATAGGCCAGCATCAGATTCTTCTCGGCGGCTTTGATGGCCAAGGAAGAGGCGACACTGTCCAGGACCTCGGTCAGGTCGAAATCCAACTCCTCCAAATCCATCTTGCCCGCCTCGATTTTGGAGAAATCCAGTATGTCGTTGATCAACCCCAACAGGGCTTCGGCGCTGGCCTCCACCGATCGCGCGTATTGGCGCTGTTCCTCGTCCAGCGGCGTGTCCAACAACAGGCCCGTCATGCCGATGACACCGTTCATGGGTGTGCGGATTTCGTGGCTCATCTTGGCCAGGAATTCACTTTTGGCGGCGGTGGCGCGTTCGATCTCGGCCATGGAGCGGCGCAATTCCTCTTCCGCTTGGTGGCGGGACGTGATATCGGTGTGGGTGCCCATCATCATCACCGGCCGACCTTTATCATCCCAGGACATGACCTTGCCGCGGACATGAACCCAGACATAGTGGCCCTCTTTGTGGTGCATGCGGCATTCACAATCGTAGAAATCCGACTGGCCTGCGAAATGGGCCTGCAGAAGTTGCCTGCTCTTGGAGACATCGTCGGGATGGAGCAGCCGCAACCCGGTCTCGAAGGAAGCGGGCCCCAATTCCTCGAGGGCATAACCACAGATCTGGGCCCAGCGTTCGTTGATCTCCACTTCGCCCGTCTGCACGTTCCACTCCCAGGTGCCTGCATCCGTGGCCGCGATGACATTGCTCAATCGGGATTGCTGCTCGGCCAACTTCTGTTCGACTTTCTTCTGTCCCGTCTGATCGAACATGTAGCCGTGAATGGCCTGGAGTTCGCCCTTCTCATCCCACTCCATGAGAACCACGTCATGGAACCAGCGGTATTCTCCGGAACGGGACCTTATGCGGAGGGTCTGCTCAAAGCGCTCGGTTCCATTGGCGATGTAGCGGTGCACTTCCGTCCCGATACGGGCGTGGTCCTCGGGATGGACCAGATCCGTGAACCGGAAATCAGGAGCCGTCATCTCCTCGGGAGAGTAGCCCAAGAAGTTCTCCACGTTGGCCGAAACCACGGTCACCGGCCAGTTCTCTGTCGGCGCCCAGGAGATCCGAAAAACCGGTCCCTTGGCGAAGAGGTTGCTCTCCCGCCGCAGAATCTCCTCCATGCGCTTGTTCTCGGTGATGTCCACCAGCGAGCCGGCGTACCCGACAACCTCCCCGGTAGAACCCCGGGCGGGGCGGTATTGGTGCCGCACCCAGCGCACCTCGCCGTCCCGTTTGATGCGATATTCCAGATCGTATTGGCCGCCGGCCAGGAAGGCGGCGAAATGGCGACGCACCCTTTCGCGATCCCCCGGATGCACGGCCTTGATGAAAGATTCGGAATCATCGTACTGGGAAGCGCAGCTGCGCCCAAAAACCTTCTCGTAGCCGGGGCTGATGTAGCGCACGGTCTTGCGATCCTCCGCGCGCCAGGAAACCACCTCGCTGATGGCACCGGAGATTTGCTTGAGACGCTCCGTGGTCTGCTCCAGTTCATGCTGGACCTCGAGGAAATTGGATATATCCCGAAAGGATACCGCGAAACGCCCCGGCCCGGCGGGGAACACCTGGATGGAAAGATGGCGCTGCAACTCGTCGAAAATATCCTCTAAAAAATGGGTGGTCCCCGTCAGAGCGGCCTCTCCGAACTTGGCCATAAAATCCGTTTTGTCGATGCCCGGAATCACCTCCGTGCCCCGGCGTCCCTGGATATCGGCCAGCTTCAGCCCCGTGTGTTCTTCGAAAGCTGCGTTGGCGTGCAGAAAAATGAAATCCACCGGATGGCCCGCGTCATCCAAGATGATCTCGTGCACCGCCAGCGCGGTCATCGAGCTCATGAAAATTTTTTCGAAATCAATCGGTTGCCCATTTTCCGTCATCGCAAAATCCCCAATTCATCTGATTGGCTTGGCTCAGAATACAGCGCGACCTTCGGGCTCATTTTCGGCCGCTCCAAAGAGTTCTGTAGAGAAATGCCGACCGCCTGTCGGATAGCCGATTCCCCTCATCGGCTCCCTGGTGGGTGCGGCGGCGTGCGGTCCGGTCTGATCGTGCTTATACCTGATAAGGGTATTGAACCCCCCGCCAGATTCTCAGGAGAACATGATGCTGAAACTTGATGCCCCGTTTGGAAACACTCTTTTCATCTGCACCCACCAGCGCCCCGACGGCCACCCCAAACCCAGTTGCGGGCGGCGCGGCAGCGCGCAGTTGCGCCAGGACTTACGCCAGATGGTGCGTGACGAGGGCCTGGACGGGCCGCTGAAAATTTTTACCAGCGGTTGCCTGGGCGCCTGCGCCCGCGGTCCCGTGGCCCTGGGCTTCCCCGACGGCGAATACATGCTGGGCATTCAGCCCGAAGACCTGCCCGCCATTTTCCAGGAGCTGAAGGGTAAAGTGACATGAGCCTCTGGGCCCGCAAGCCGGTACGCATCCTGGTGGTGGTGCTGGCCCTGCTGTTGATTGCCGTTGTGGCCGTGCGCCTTCTGCTGCCCGCCGACAAGATCCGCGCCATGGCCCAGAACCAGGCTCGCGAAAAGCTGGGCCGCGAGGTCACCATCGGAGACGTCTCGATTTCCGTGCTGGGCGGCCTGGGCATCAAACTGAACGATGTGGCCGTCGCCAACCCGGACGGTTTCGCGGGCGCCCCGCTGGCCACCGTCCCCGCCCTGGACCTGAAGCTGGCTTTCCGACCGCTACTGAAAAAAGAGATCCAGGTGGAGCGCTTAGTCGTGGACGGCCCCAGCCTCAACTTGGTGGTGCGCGCGGACGGGACCAACAACTTCACCTTCCCGACGACGGAGAAATCCCCCGCCACGGCCGACTCCGGCGATCGGACCGCCGGAGGCGCGGTCATATCCATTCCCCATCTGAGCGTCCAGGATGCCCGGTTGAGCTACGCCGACGCCCGCTCCCAGGGCATGAGCCGGATGCAGATGGACGACCTGAACCTGGACTTCAGCCTCGGCAGTCTGGCAGGCGGCGACCTGGCCATCGAGGGCACCGCCCAAACCCCGGCCCTGGTGCTGGAATCGTCCCAACCGTTGCCCTCCATCGAAGTGACGGCCGATCTGGACATGACTTGGCGCGCGGACCCCGCCGCCGTGGAGATCCACTCCCTGGAAACCCGCTTCAACGGGGTCCGGGCCCGGGGGCAGGGCCACCTGGCCCTGGGCGAGGGCACGCCCACCGGCACCCTGGAGCTGCAGCTTCCGGAGCAGGCCCTGACCCGGCTGGCCACCCTGGCCCCGCCGGAGTTGGCCGCCAAGGTTTCCCGGGACCAGAAGGGCGGCTTGGTGAGCGCCGCCCTGGATGTGGTCTTCACCGGCCAGGCGGACGCCCCCGTGCGGACCGCCGGCACGGCCAAGGCGCGCGGGCTGGATCTGGCCCTGGCCCAACCGTTCCTTCCGACCGAACAGGACGCCACCATCGGCGGCCACGCGGACCTGGATCTGGAGTTCTCCCTTCCCGCGCCGGACCTGGCGCAGCTCCGGTACACGGGGACGGCCACCCTGCAAGGGGTCTCCTTCCGGCAGCCCCAGCTGATGGATCAGCTCCAGAACCTGGACGCCGTGCTGAAGATCACCCCGGAGCGGTTCACCGTGGAAAGCAGCACCGCCCGATTCGCGTCCGGCACCTTCGCCCTACAGGGCAGCCTGCGGGATCCGCTCCCCTATTTCCTGCCCCCGGAACTGCAGCAGGGCCTGGAGATGAAGACGCCCCATCTGGAGTTCACCCTGCGCACCAAACGACTGGACGTGGACAAGCTGCTGCCGGCGGCCAGCCCCTCCACCGGTTCGACCACCGACCCAAGCCACCAGGCGACCCCGCCGAAAACCATCTCGGTGGAGTTTCCCGACATCACCGGCAACGGGACCATCGCGGCCGATTCCCTGTTCTACATGAAAATGCCCTTCACCGATCTGACGGGCCGCCTGCAAATCAGGGATCGGGTGCTGGACTGCCGGGACCTGCAGGGCGGACTTTACGCGGGCCGCCTGGCCGGCCAGGTGAGCATCGACCTGAAAGATCTGAACGATCCGGCCTACAGCGGCCGCTACCAGATGACGAGCATGCAGGTGAGCCCCTTTTTGGCGCGGTTCGTGGATCTGCATAACGTCCTGACGGGGACCGCCGGCCTGCAGGGCTCCTTCGCCGCCAAGGGGCGAGATCCGCAAGCCATCCAGCGCACCCTGACCCTGGCGGCGGACGGCAACCTGAGCAGCGGGATGCTGCACACTTCCGGCGCCACACACGATGCCCTCAGCACCCTGGCCAACCAGCTGGGGCAGAACCTTGATCAAGAGCAAGCCCTGCGGGATCTGCGGACCCACCTGGTGGTCCAGGAGGGAAAGATCGGGCTTGAGAATATGCAGGCCCGCCTGAGCGGCCTGGGCGACATCTCCCTGGGCGGCACCTTGGCCTTCACCGGTGAACTGGACTACCAGGGGCAGCTGCTGCTGTCGCGGGAAGCCACCGCCAAGCTGTTCACCGGCGGCGTGCTCGGGGAACTGGGCAAGCTAATGGACAAGGCCAGACCGGAGCGCCTGGCCCTGCCGTTGGCCGTGGGTGGAACCCGCTCCGCCCCCCGGGTGAAGATCGATCTGGGTTCGGTGGCGTCGGAGCTGGAGAAGCAGGCGGTCAAGACCCAGGGCCGAAAACTGGAAGATGCCGCCCGCAAGGGGCTGGAGAACCTTCTGAAGAAGGAGAACTGAAAGCGCCGGATGTGTCTGGAAACCATAGGCCATTCTAGAAACCATAGGCCAGAGTGCCGTACCAGGTCCGAGGTGCCCGAGGTCCATACACATACGCCGAATCCCGGTCAATTCCCCGGTCCAGGTCTTCCTGGAATTCATCCAGCAGATTCCGCGCACCCACCGTCAAAGTGACCCGGCTGTTCATCATGAAGACATCCCGCGAGAGGCTGGCGTCCAGCTCCAACATCCCGTCCACGCTTTCCAGACGATCCTCGGCGATGAAGCCCGCGTAGTGGGGCACCTTCATGGAGCCCTGGTACTTCACACCCAGGAAGGCGCTCACCAGTTCCGGCTGCCGCCAGAAAAGCTTCGCCACGATCAGGTCGTTGGGAGTGCGGAAAAACTCGGTGACGCCAAAGTCCTGGGCGTCGTCGTACTCGCCCTTCTGGTGCACGTAGCCCACCTGTCCCTCGAAATGGCCTTCCATGTAACCCACGGTGGTCTCCATACCGGTGACCGAGGCGCCGTTGCTGTTGACGCGCGTGAACTCCACCACATCGGTACCCACCACATCGAATTCGTCCGTCAGGGCAAAGGCATCATGTAACTCGGTGTGGAAGACGTTGGCTTCCAGCAGAACCCAGCCGTGGCCCACCTTAGGGGTGCTTTCCACGCCCAGGGTGAAGCTGCGGCTTTTCTCTTCCTTCAGGTTGTCTCCGTTGACGATGATCTGGGGTTCACCACCGGCCAAAGCAATGTGCAGGTCCTCATCGAAGACCTGAGGGGCCAGAAAACCGGTGCTGAAGGAGGCGCGCACGGTGGTGCTTTCGACAGGCTTGTAGTACAGGGCCGCGCGGGGCGAGATCACCGGGTCCGCCAGCATGTTGTGA
>PDWI01006647.1_pt1 | contig 15354 bp, 9 predicted proteins | sample 1430891 | NCBI WGS metagenome assembly PDWI01 (sample SAMN01162508, study PRJNA174530) | Oral metagenome, whole genome shotgun sequencing project. | biome: Marine environment; feature: Marine mammal; material: Swab sample of the gingival sulcus; isolation source: swab sample of gingival sulcus... | reverse complement strand
AAATAATCAGGCTTTAAGTAAGATTAATCCAGTTAAGCTATCTAAAAAAGCTAAAATGAGGCTTGATGTAATAGATTACTATTACAATAATTCTGCTAAATACAGTCAAAATAATAATCCCAATGTAGCCTTAACGGCTAGATACTTTGGCGTGTCTAGAAGTTTTGTCTATAAATGGCTAAGTAGATATAATCCAAATGACTTAACAACCTTAGAATCCAAAAGCACCAGACCTCATAGTACTAGATCAAAAGTCTATGATTACGAAACAGTTAAAAGAATTAGACAATATAGAGAAGATGAAAACTTTAGCTATATGTCAGCCAAGAAATTAGCTATTATCTTTAAGGTTTCAGAGCCAGCTAAGTTTCACATCTCAGCTGCTACGATAGGTAGAATTATTAAGAAGTTTAATCTATTCTTTAACCAACCAGTTAAGGCCATTAGGAAGAAGTCTTCTAAATCTAAGCTAACTAATGCCAATAATAAGCTTAAAAAGCGCTACTATGCCGGATTAAGACAAGATATAGCTAATAATCCAGACATTGATTTAATAGAATTCGACATGAAGCATATCTATGCTAATAACAAAAAGTATTATGCCTTTTGTGCTATTAATCCAATTACCAAAGAATCGGTTATTCATGTTGCTAACACTAGCACCTCTAGACAAGCTAAAATAGCTCTAGAAAAGACAGTGGCTACTTTTTCTAATGCTATTTTAATCCTAAACGACAATGGCAGTGAAAACTTTAAAGAAGCTTGGGACTATCTAGAAAGCCAACAAATAGTTCAATGCTTTACTCATCCCCATAGTCCAAAAGAAAAGCCTTTTGTAGAAAGACTAATAGGTTCATTACAAAGAGAATGCTTAGCTATCTTTAAAGAAAATATCTTAAATTTAGAGAATCTAAAATATTACACTAATACAGAGTCTCAATTATCTAACTCCACAACAATATTGTGATACAATAGGTATAACTATTCAACGAAGGGTTTTGTCCACGATGTAGTGAGTTAGGACAATTATCTAACTCCACAACAATATTGTGATACAATAGGTATAACTATTCAACGAAGGGTTTTGTCCACGATGTAGTGAGTTAGGACAAGGCGCTTGACTTAATTGGTTGTTTTTGCTAGAATGGGAATGGTTGTTAATTACTTTCGCCGCTTACTGACGAAAGTAATTTTTATTTGTATTCTTATTCTAAAAAGTTGAATCGTTATACTCATAAAACCACCTCCTTTCTCTTTTGTGCGAATATCAAGCCTTTGCTGCTTATGCTTATTATAGCACATGGCCAATTCATTCTATACTTTTCCCCTCTTATCTGTTAAAATTATCTTATGAAGCAATTAGAAACTACCCTCAAAAAAATTATCAAACAATTATTTAATCAGGACATCGAGCCGAATTTGACTCGACCAAAGCCTGAATTTGGCGACTTTGCGACCAATGTTGCTCTACAGCTAGCCAAACAAGTCGGTCAAAATCCGCGTCAAGTGGCTGAGCAAATCGTCGCCAAAATGAGTCAGGAAAATAGCAACTTTTCAGCTGAAATTGCCGGGCCAGGATTTATTAACTTCAAATTAGACAATCAAGCTCTAATTGACAGTCTTAATCAAAAACCAACCTTACCCTACAAAGATCAGACCGTAGTGGTTGAATATTCCGACCCTAACGCATTTAAAGTTTTGCACGCTGGACATTTTTATACCAGTGTAGTTGGCGATGCTATCGCTAAACTAGTTGAAAAAGGTGGAGGCCAGGTTCACCGACTTAATTTTGGTGGCGATGTCGGCCTTCATGTCGGCAAAACCATGTGGGCGATCATCAAAGAATTAGGCGGAGAACATCCTGAAAAATTAGCCGAAGTTGACCCTAACGGCCGAGCTGACTGGTTAGCCAAGTGCTATGTCAAAGGTACAGCTGCTTATGAGGAAGACGATAAAGCTCATCAAGAAATTGTTGAGTACAACAAAGCCGTCTATCAGTTACACAATCAAAATGATCGAAAGTCACCTTTTGCGCAGATTTATTGGACCACTCGTGAGTGGAGTTATGATTATTTCAAGGATTTTTATGCCAAGATTGGCTCTCATTTTGACAAATTCTACCCCGAGAGCTCAGTCGCTAGCCGCGGCCTAAAAGAAGTCTCGGAGCGAGTCGGCACAGTTTTTGAAAAATCCAATGGCGCAATCATTTTTGATGGCGAAAAACACGGTTTGCATACTCGAGTTTTCATCAACAATGAGGGCTTGCCTACTTATGAATCAAAAGACGTTGGTCTAATTTTTACCAAATACGACGACTGGAAATTTGACAAATCAATCATCATCACCGCTGATGAACAGAAGCAATACATGGAAGTAGTCTTAAAAGCTCTGGAACAATTTGCACCAAAATTAGCCAACTCAACTCTTCACATTACTCACGGTATCGTCAAGCTAGCTGGTGGTGTCAAAATGTCAAGCCGTAAAGGTAATTTCCTGCGAGCGATTGATGTTTTTGATTACGCAATGGAAGCTAACGAGGAGCAAAACGGCACTGCCAACAAAGATACTGCTCTTGGAGCAATCAAGTACGCTTTCTTAAAGCCTCGCATTGGTGGCAACATTATCTATGATCCCAAAGAATCAGTCAGCTTGACCGGTAATTCTGGACCATACTTGCAGTACGCTCACGCTCGAGCTAAGTCAATTATTGCCAAATCTAACCAACAACCAGCTGAGCTAACCGGCCTGGACGATGCTGAACGCAAATTGGTTATCAAAATGACTGAATGGACCGATGTTATCAACCAAGCCACCACTGAACTCTTGCCACATTTGATCTGCACCTATCTGTACGAGCTAGCTCAAGAGTTCAACCGTTTTTATGAGCAAAGTCAGATTATTGGTAGTAAGCGCGAAGCTATCAGATTGACCCTAATTACAAAATACTGCCAAATCTTAGCCGACGGCCTAGACATCTTAGGCATTAAAGCCCCGGAGCAGATGTAATGGCTAAAAAACGCATCAATCGCGACAAGATTCTCTGGATTGATCTTGAGATGACTGGCGTCAAACCAGCCGATCATCCAATTATGGAACTGGGAGCGATTGTTACTGATTGGCAGCTGAACGAGCTCGATCGAATCCATCTGGTGATCAAACACGATCAAGACTATTTAGAAAAATGTTTTCTAACCAATCCTTTCTGGCTAGACTTTCCCGAAACTAAAAAACAGCTATTAGAGCAAAACCAAAAAGGTGGCACCAAAGAAGAGTTCGAGACCAAAATGATTGATTTCATTCAAAAGAACTGGAACATCACCGAACCCGACCACAATATCATCTTAGCCGGCAACACTATTAGAACCGACAAAGACTTTATTGATTACTATTTTCCTAAAATCTCTGCTTACCTACATTATAGAACTCTGGATGTCTCTTCTTTCAAAGTCTATTTTGAGGCTCGTTATGGCAAGATTTTTGCCAAACCCGAGCCACATCGCGCTCTTGACGACATCGAAGGCAGCATCCAGGAACTAAGATTTCTCGATAAGTACATTAAACTCAAGGACAAATCATGATTTCAGCCAAAGACCTAAAAACCAAACTTCTAAGCTACAATCAAGTCAAAACCGACCAAGACATCTTAAAAAACTGGACTATGTTTAGCAGTCAAGTAGCTGACAAAGACCAAACGGAACAATTCTTTGCTCTACTTAAGAACGATTCTTACCCAGCTATCTTGGAGCTCAAGACCGACTCAAAATTAGCCAAAAATCTCTGCCAAAAATATGAGTCAATCTCGCCCGCTAAAAACATTGACCCTCAAAACTGGATTCAGATCGTTTGTTCTGGCCAATTGTCCGACCAAGAGCTGTTCGATTTAATCCGCCTAGCTTACGACCAAGCTAGTCTTCCAAAATAGTTTCTTTAATCGCCTTTTTGACGTTTTCCAGACTCTTTAGATGAGTCTGGAGTTTTTTGTTAGTTTCGCCACTAACACCTAGATTAATGATAGTCTTGATATCATTTTCTAGTTGCTTAATAATAAGTAGCGCCTCTTGAAGATAAGATCGGTCCAAAGTTTCGTTCAGTTCAGCTCGATCAAGCCGATTAGAAACATCAGCAATTGCGCTAACTTGTCGCTTAATTCTACCATCTATCAGCTTTTGTTGCTCGCCATTATAAGCTGATTTGAGCTGATCGAGATCAGACTGCAAAGAGATAATGGCCCCATTCAAGACAGCATTATGAACCCTAATTTGAATATTATCAATCAAGTCTTTATAGCGATCAGTCATTCGTCCCGCCTCAGCGCTATCGACATAAAGATTAGCAAAAGCGATCAGTTTTTTGTTGCCACCACTACTAAAGATTGGTATCAAACCCAGCAAAAACAGCACCACTAGACCGATCAACAAAGGCAGTTTGAGCTTGTTAAAATCAAAGCCAGCCACTTTGCTACTAGGCTTAATAACAGGCATTACTGGCCCATTGCCGCTAGCAGCCTTTTCTTTAGCAATTAGCTCATCAACAAACTGCTGAGAATACTGTTCTTTAATTTGCTGTTGTCGCTGCTGCTCTTGTTCAAAATCCATAACAATATTTAATCACATTTCAGCATTTTTTTAAATAGCTCATGCTTTTATGATATAATTTAGAGAGTTATGACAACAGCTACCGCCGATATTATAGGTCCAGAGTTTAATCCTTCGCAGGAGCAAGATCCTCAATATCAAGATGTTGAAGCTGGCTCTAAGAAGTCGCCTTTTAGCCCGACCAACTTTGTTTTTACAGTGCTTTTTATTGGAGCTTTTTTAGTCAGTGGTAGCGCCATGCAATCAGCGGCAGTAATGCAGTTTAAGGAATTGTTGGAACAATTTAGTCCAAACCTGGCCGAAAATATTACTAGAAAAAATCTCTTTTATCGAAAAATGCGGCCTTTTAAAAAAGTAGTCAAAACCCGCTTTCTTCAAGATAGCAAATTTAGAAAACTGTCTCCAAAAATGAAGAATAGACTGATTAATGGCGGGTTTGAATTAGACACAGATGGCGGAATTGTCAAATCAATCAAATATAAAGGCAAGGCGTTTGATAACGCTGACGAGTTCGCTGACGCCCTACTAAAAGATCCTAAAATGCGCGCCGATCTAAAGTTCGCCCAAAGAGGCAAGTTTGGCAAATATGTTAGCAAAAACGCCACCAAGGCCATGGAAGGATTAAAGGTCAAACTAGATCCCCTATCGCGCTGGCTCAAGAAGAAACTTGACAAAAGTGATGTTGATGCTGACAAGCTTGACGACGCGCTTGATGATGTTGCCGATAGCAAAAGACTAGCAAATAGTGCCGATGATACGGCCAAAGAAGTAGCTGAAGAACTAGTCGAAGAAGCAGCTCAAGGAGCTGGTGATGTCGAAGCCGGCAAAGTCGCCGAAGGAATAGTTGAAGAAAGCGGTGATCTGACAAAAAAGGGGCTAAAAGGACTCTCTCGACCAGCAATGCTCGCAAAAGCTGGTGGCGCTTTTATGGCGACAGTCGGAGCCTTCAACTCAGTTGGTGATTTTGTCTCTTGGATGAAAGGCATATCTTACACTGCTAAAGTGTTTAAGATGGTTTCTCTAGCTCGTTATGCAGCTGTCTTCTTAGCAACTTTTGACGCCATTGCCGCTGGAGACGCTACTGAGCGCGAAGCTTCACACGCTCTAAACAAGATTATGACTACCAAAAATGTCGCCAACGATCAAGGACGATATTGCAATAGAAAAAGCTGTGGCTTTACAAAAAGCGGTTTTGACTCAGAAGTGTTCAATATAATGGCTGGCAATCGTGACATTTTCAGTAAAAATAGCACTATCGATGAGACCACCGAGAGGTTTCAGTATGGCGATAATGGGAAGCTAGCCCAAACATTTAGTGGAATAAAGAACTTTGGAGACATGATTGCCAACAAAGACAACATCGTTGTTAGCGTCGTCACCTCACCTGGCTTTGCTATTGTGGCCGGAATAGCGTTGTTAATAATAGGAGTCTTTAGTGGCGGGATAGGATTAGCAGCTTTAACGCCACTAGTTGGAACAATGCTATTTGAAGTAGGTAAAGGAGTTGCTGCCGGAATAGCTATCAATAAAATAGCCACCATCGTCAAAGATCGCCTCTCGAGCAACTTATTGATCTTATCTGAGGGTAAAGCCGTCAACTCACAGGATGTTGGTGCCGAATCAGTCACAGCAATTAGTGCCGGTCACAGCCTAATCACCAATTCAGTCTCCTTAAGTAACGGCCAGCTAATATTATCAAAAGATCTAGCTCAAAAAAACTTTGTGAAGCAGCAAGAGCTAGTTCGCCTAGAGGCTGAAGAAATCGAAGCCACTCACTCACCTTTTGATATCACCACTAGGCACACTATCGCTGGTCGACTAGTTTTTGCCAGCTTACCCTACTATTCCAAGTTTAGCAGCATCTCTGGCATCGTTGGTTCAGTTATTGATTTATCAAAAAAATCATTTGTTGGCATGCTACCGACCTCTTCAGCTGTCAAAGCAGCTACCGAGGCAGCTCAATTTGATAGAATGCATCGAATGTGCAGCGACCCTAGCTTGACCAATTTTAAATCAGCCAATAATGACCAAGTTGGTCTCAATATGTTCTGCTTGCCAGTAGTTGGCTTACCGACAGAATACTTAGAAAATGTCTATTTTCAACCAGATTTTGTATTAGCCCGCTTTGGCATGGAATATGAGACCAAAAAAGATATGTGGCAAATTGCCAATAATGACTCACTAACTGAAGACCAAAAAATTGAAGAATTGGAAAAGATAGTTGCCGAACAGAACCAAGAAGTCGATGATAATCCATCAATAGTTCGCCCCTGGTTTAGGCCTCAAGACGAGCAAGGCTGGTGTCGTCTAAATGGATTTTCTGAAAATGGTAGTTATTTGATTGAAGAAATTGAAAACAAATGCGATAGTGACTGGTGGTGGAAGCTTAATGATCGTAAAGGCGACTCCTTTATTGTTAGCAAAAAGAAAAGCCGACAGATAACAGACAGCAAGGGAGTTCATACTGAATACTATTGCCCTAATGGACAGAGCTTGTCTAGCCATTTTGCTTTATCAGGCTTATCTCCTGATGGCTATCTCAATAATAAAGGAAAAATAGCTAGCGCTAGTGACTTATGCTACAAAAAATCTTTTGTTAACGAGAAAGACGCTAATATGATTATTAATCAAAAAGTCGTTTGTCATGATCGAAAAGATATTCCTTGGGGGCTAGATCAAGAGAGAAACGACAAAAGCGATGGCCTGCTCAGAGACCTGTTTGGAGTAACTGATTATTATGCCCGCAAAATGAACTCTGGTAAAAAATGCATCTTAGACGGTAATATTGATGACACTCTTTCTGAAGAAGACTTCAAATTCAAGGACGATCGCAGCAAAATGGATCGAGCCTTGTATCTACATTACACCCAGACCCAATGCGCCATCAACAATGACACTTACTCACCAGAATGCCAGCCTCAATTCTTTTAAAAAATAATTATTATGCTAAAATATAGAAAAAGGAGTATCAATGACCAAGAAAACTAGCAAGAAATCAAAAAAACCAACTCAGAAATCTGAGCCTATCATCAAACGAGTAAAAACCTGGAGCGATAAGCAAAAAAGAGCAGCTATCTTAGGAGCAATTTTATTAGTGCTATTAGTAGTTGGCATATCAGCCAAGATTATTGGTGATAATAACGCCAAAGAAGCGGCCAAAAAACAGCGCAAATTTGATAAAAAAATTGAGCTAATCATCGAAGACAGCTATTCCAAAGACGAAGACGAAACCGAGGAAGGACGAATAGTCAAACTAGATCAAGCACTAGAAAAATATGACAAGAAACTATCAAAAAAGCAAAAAACAGCCATCAACCTGCAAAAAGCTAGACTAATGCTAGCCAATCAAAAAAATGACAAAGAAAAAGAGCATCAAATAATCGATCAAGTACTCGAGCTAGATCTAGCTTGCTCACAAATTGGCTTGACCAACCCAATTATGCATCACCTAAGATGGCAAGAAGACAAATACAAGCTAAAAGAGCTCTACCAAAAAGAGCTCAAATTGCTCAAAAAGTGCCAAGCCAGCGGCGATTATGAGAACCTTGATGGTGAAATCTATTATTATCAAAATATCGTTGACAACTATAAGTAATTATCGCTTACTCTGATAACTTCTAATTTCAGTCAGCTTGTTTAGCTGATAATCACTAATCTCATAAAGTTTGCTAACACCCATTTCCTCAATATCCATAGCTGCCACAGTCATAATCATTTCAGGCGAGCTATCAACTCCACGGTCCATAAAAGAACTCGGTAAGTCATCAAAATGATAACGATTTTTAACAGTCTTATACTGTCCTCGACCGGTCAAGATATTGAGCAGACGAGCCATTTGATAACGCTTGATTGGTTGATTCCAAAAAGTGAAGAACTGGCTGCCCGATTGCTTCTGATTAATGTTTTGTGATGGAAGTAAATCACCATTCATAGCATAGCCGCCGTCTTTTAGTAATGGGAAGCCAGCTGAAGCTGAATTCTTGCCCCACTTCGGCAAGCCAACGATACCGCCGCCTCGTTCAAAAGAGCGCCAACGACCAGATTGCTGAGCTTCAATTGCTCCGTAGTCAGCCTGCAAGCCAAACACTCTACCACTATCAGATGTACTATATTTATAGCCCAAATAGCTCCAAATATTGGTCAGCACCTTAAACAGCTCAATATTAGTCACTTGCTTATTAGGGCGGAATGAACCATCGCTATAGCCGCCGACAATACCAGTTTTGCTCAAACCAGCAATAGCTGATTCAGCCCAATGGCCACTAGTGTCTGTATAATTAGCTTTGTCTGTTTTTTTTGATAACTTCAACACTCGAACTAAAGCTGTAGTTAGCTCAGCTCTAGTGACATTATCATATGGTCGGATTGTTTTATCAGGATAACCCTGAAGTATTGGTCGATCAAATTTGATATAACCACGGCCAGCTTGAGTATATTTGGCCCGATAGTCTCGCGGTTTTAGATAGATGACTTTGCCATCAGTTGAGTTATAAAACTGATTTTTATCAACCCAAGCCTGGTGATAATTACCGTACTTGCTCATCCATTCAACTAACAATTTGTCTTTACCAGCCTCAATCACCCACCTAGGCCACTTGTCTTTGGCAATCACAATCGCTTGAGCTGTTGGACTAGTAGTAACATTAAAACAGCCATTTCTGTTCTTGAAATAAGCAGTGCTGCCTAGTCGATTATGCTCTTCGGCCGACTTTTGACTAGCATTTTCCCGCCACTCAATCGCCATTGAGTCACAATCGCTCCCCTGACCGATTATTCGATACAGCATGAAAGCTTCACTCAGCCTAAAATTCTGTGGACGGCTACTCTTGGTATAATAATATTTCTTGATCAATCCAATCGCCTCTTGATCAAAGTTGTCTAGCTCAGGATAAACTGGTTTGGGCTCAGGTAGTGGAGTTATCTTAACCGGCCCTTTGAACAGCTCTTTGGCTCTGGGAGTTATCAGCTGATAACCCTCATCAAACCGAGTCACAACTGGCCGAGCGGGCGTTTTTTCTGCTGCCAGTTGCCAATCAGCCCAGAGCAAACTAGCCAAGCACAAACAACCACTAACAAACAACGCTATCAAATACTTTTTCATCATTATCTATTCTCCTAACGATGAGACCTTTGGTAAGCCCTCACCGCTATTGTCATATCAATATATTTGCCATTACCATCGCTCAAATCAGCTATATTTAAATTGTCTAAGTCCATAGAAGCCACTGTGACAAAGTTGTCAACACTGTATCTATTAAAGGCTGATGCCATATCCTTAAAGTTGCTGATATTGTAATCAATACTAAAGCCCTCCCTACCCGTTAGTAAGTTAAATAGATAAGCAACTTGATATCGCTTAACAAGCCCCTTCCATTTTATTTCGTCTTCTTTTTCAAAATCATGATCCACAATAATAGGGTGTTCTTTTATTATCGGAAAACTAGCTATAACATAAGACTTTGACCAGTCACTTTCGGGCAAGTTCCACCCCTCCAACTCACCAGCAGCAAATTTAATCCAATTATTAACTGCCCCTGAACCAGATTGCTCAATCATATCAGCTTGAATTCCTCTCATTTTAGCAAGACTATTCAACCCTTCCTCAAAATCACTTATATTGACATAATTATATTTTGTATGGTTCCAAGTAGAGACTAGTATCTTCATCATCTGTTCGTTAGTAATATTGTCATTTGGGCCAAAATTACCATTAGGATAGCCATTGATGATATTGAGCTTGTCAAAAGCCTTAATATACCCCTCAGCCCAATGACCTTTTACATCCAGATACTCATCAGGTAAGTTAACATTAGGTTCTATTTTCATTATTCTAGACAGTGCAGTCACAAATTCAGCCCGAGTAACTAAGCTATTTGGTCTAGCAGTACCATCTTCAAAGCCTTTTAATACCGGACCATCATACCTCACATAGCCCCGATCAGATGTTATTTTCTCAAACTTATTGCTCCTAACATCATCTGAAATATGGAAAAACTTCCCTTCATATACATCTTCTTTTATACTGATGTTCTCGTGATGATAAACACCTTCTACATCAACCCATTCTACTTCTAGCTGCTCACCATTAACAGCTAGCACCCAACGAGGCCAACGGTCTTTGCCTAGTATCATAGTATCTGCGCCTGGTCGATCAGACATCTCAAAACAAGCCCCACCTTCTTTCTTAAAATAATGATAGCTTTGATAATTATCATGATATTCGCTACTAAATCTGCCATCACTCTTCCATAAAATAGGCATAGAGCCATAGCAAACCGCCCTAAGACTCCGTTCAAATAACCTATACAAAACAAAGGCTTCCGGATGTCTATAATTTATATTTGGATTAGGATAGCGAGAGCGCATCAAAGCAATCGCTCCCGAGTCAAAGTTATCTCTAGCTGGATACTCAGATTTTAATTTAATATTAGCTATCTTAGATTCGATCTTTGGAGTTTTTGTCTTCTTGATTTTATTAGGGTCGGGTTTGACAAAAATTATGTCTTTTGCTTTAGGCATCTTGTCTAGATCAGTCTTTTGCTCACCGCCTGACATTTTTAGTGGCATTATTTTAGCGTTCTTTTCAAAACTGCTTTTTTGCTCCAGATTAGCCCAGAATGCTACTGGCAGTGCTATGGCAATACTTATAATCACAGCTGTTAATAAATAATTTTGTTTCATGCATAACTCCTTTGTTTTATCCTCAATTTGTTCCTTATTATATAATTTTTGAGCTTTTTTAGCAAGCATGAGCACTATCAAAGATTTTTTAGTCAAACAAAAGCATTTTGTGATATAATCTAAACATGAAAACTTATCTCAAAAACTCAATCAAAATTGCCCTAGTTATAGCCATCATCATCAGCCTAGGTATAATTAGCAAAACAACCCAAGCCGCTACTACAGAAGAAGCAATCTATGGCTTGTTCAAGAAATCCGACAATCCCGTTCCTCGCCATTATTCCAAGAGCTATTTTAATGGAATCGACGGCTCTGACAGAAGTGGTAGCGCAAGACATGTAGTTGAAGCAAAATATAATAACAACTCCTATGCCATAGATGTCAATCAGATATTGCCCGATGGTTATGATAGTGATGATGTTCAGAGCCTGATTGGTGATGAAAACAGAGTCATCTTATTAGACGATAAAGAAAAGATTAAACGATATATAAAGCAAGAACTAAGCGATGCTGATAAAAATCCTTCAAACGAATGGAGCATTACCGGCTGGCGATTTGTTATGTACAATATTGCTAGAGTAGATTCTGTTTATGATAAAGATAAAAACATAGCGACTGAGAACCAGCAGAAATCATCTATCAATGGCCTTAAAAATAATTATAATAGCCCGCCTAATAACGAAAGCTCTTTTAGAATCATGGAAGAAAACGTGAGAGACCTTAAAATAACTCTCCAATATCTTGAAGATATTGATGAAATCAAGAATCCTTTTGGCAAAGGCGCTCATTGTGAGCAGCATTATTGTAATCTGCTCAAGAAAGGCAACCTCAAGTTTAACACTGCTTATTTTCCCAACAACAACGATGTCTTCAAGTACGACCACAATTCGTATCAAGGTAATCAAGTAGTGGGCGTTGAGAGGCCGGGTCTAGTCATTGCATTTTGGGACGAGTTTAATGATCCTGTAACTATCATTAGAGTTGAGTGTGCTAATCCAATTGCCGATCTCCATAAAGAAAAGTTCATCTACCCAGAAGCCAGCGCCACTATCACCACCAAGTGTGATGGTAGCAATGCCACTAGTTGCAATTTTGATAGCAGCGATGGTCGTGATCATACTATCAAGTTCAATTACAAAATGAGTACCGCTAATATTCCAAACGGTAGCTGGGATAGTAATGTTTGCTTTGATTTGTTCAAGAGAGACAGCGGTAGTGCTAACGGCAATTTATCAGGCGTCAATTATAGTGGCGGCTCAACCACCTGGGGCGGAACTAAGAGCTGCATCAATGATGGCGCTAGTGGTGCTCATCATCAAGTCAGCTACGGCGAGAGTAATCGAATAGGGTCATTTGATGTTTATAGCCAAAACGGCAGTTGGAGTGGCAGCAGCAGCGAAACTATCACCTTCAAACCAAGTGAGATAGCAACAGACAGCCGCTTTACCCACACCGCTGGTGGTCATACTATCTGTCGTCAGATTGATTATGGACCAGCTCTAAAATTCTCATTTAATGTCGCAAATTATGTTGAAAAGAGGAATGAAAAATTATCTAACGCCTCTGGCGAAGCTTGTATTACCGTTACCACCAACGCTGCCCCTACTTATACCGGTCAGGAAAGACTGTGGATTGTCAAACCAGACAAATTCTCCCCAATCGCCACCAACATCAACTCCATCTCATCAACCAATCTTGGCTTAGAGAGCTACGCCCAGAGAGTAGAACAATGGAGTTTTTTAGATGATGATAAGCATAACCTATGGGGAGTAAGTGGAGTTAATAAAAAGACCTATAGTTACTCTTATCCTGGTAAATGCGAATCTAGCATGGAAACTGATTCCAATCCAAACATGGATCAGATAGAAGATTCTTTAAAAAAAGACTGTGATGACCAGTGCAAAAATGATGATGACAAAATAGAATGTAGTTTCACGACAGAGTCTGAAAACACTACAACTTTCGTCGAGAAATGTGAATATGAAGATTGCGACAAAACCTGCGTAGATTACGACATACACGGAGACTGTGTTGATTGGGACGAAGACTGTGATGACGAAACAGCCAATGGAACTGGCACAGAGGTAAGTAAAACTTTCAAATGCACTTTCCGCCTCAGAGAGCCCAAAGTCAAATGGCAAATGGTCAAGTTCATCATCAGACCGTCAGCAAACAGCGATGCCAATTATTCAATGGCCGCTACTACAAGCCCAACTGATGATAATCCATACACTTATTATAGCAAGGGTGGTATCTTATCAGAGTACCGGGTAATTAGGCCGGCTGAATCAAAAAATAACAAAGACTTTGAACAAACAAATGTTGACTTCGGAGCTAGATCCGATGACAACAAGCATGATGAGATAGTGAAGACTCTGATTACTCCGTTCGAAAAAATAGGAGTTAATGTTAATAATCCTGATGGCAAAGGGTTTAATCAAACTGACTTTAAAATACCTACTGTTGAAGAAGGCTCCCAAGTCTGCTTTGGCTTATCAGTTACGCCTTGGCACTTTGTGACCAACGGCAATGGCAGCGGCAAAAGAACCGAACTAGTTGCTGACGGCAAATGGATGCACTCTGAAGCCGTCTGTACCAAAGTAACCAAAAAACCATTTGCTCAAGTTGTTGGTGATGATCTGTACGCTGATAAGGTCAAGTCTGATCGCAACTACAGATTATCCGCTGGAGAAGCTTGGACACAACTAAGTTCAGTCGATTCTGGTTCTTTCACTGAGTACGCTATAATTGCTCGACGACAGCTAGATAATGTTTTCAGATCAAACAATTTCCTAGGTTACGAATTAAACAATACTAAAGCACAATTGCATCGCCTAACGTTCACTAACAATAATCCTAATAAGTTAGGTAGAACCAGCGGAGTCAGTAAGACCAATATAACGGCCCTAGCTAGCTCAATTAGAAGCACTTGTCAAAAAGGACTTTGCACCGTTCACGATGGTGATAATCCCGGTGGCTTATTAAGTTGCCCCTCGGCCAACAACAAATGCCAGTTAGTTAGCAACTCTACTCCTTCTAATCCCAGTAGAATAGGCGATTACAAACCACATATTATAATTCTAGATAAGCCTGGTAGCGAACTAACTATTAACGTCAACAAGGTAGATTCCTGGTTAATAGTTAACGGCACCATCAAAACTTGTGATGGCCAACCAACCAGTGACTCTTGTAAAAACAATCAGTTGATTGTTAACGGTCCAGTAATAGCCAAAGATATTGAGCTCAAACGAGGTTTTGGCGCAGGCTACAACAGTCTTGAAGATGAATTATCTTGGCCAGCTGAGGTGTTCAATTCCCGACCAATTGACTATATCTGGGGTTATAATACTAGCGCCGATTCTGGTCAAATCCACACTGTCTATTCTAGAGACGTAGCACCGAGATATTAGAAAAAGCAGTAAAACTAGCTTGGTTTATAACTGAGCTAGTTTTACTATGGATTTTTTAGACAGCATATAGTATAATAGACTCTGTAAAACGGGGTGTAGCTCAGTTGGAAGAGTGCGCGGTTTGGGACCGTGAGGTCGCTGGTTCGAGCCCAGTCACCCCGACCAAAAAGAAAACCTGACATGAGTCAGGTTTTCTTTTTGATTGGAGTGACTGAGGCCGAACCAGATCTTTTGCGAAGCAAAAGTGATTCGCGCTTTGATACGAGGGATGAGAAAGCAAGCGAAGCTTATTTTCTCAGACCGACTATCAATGCAAGGGAGAAAAACAAAGTTTTTCGACCGCTGCCCAGTCACTAAATAGATATTTAATTAGATTATAATTTCGAGTAAATTAGACATTCTGCTGTGTTTGTCATTCCGGGCTTGAAACCTTAAACTAACACAACTTTTTCGTATATGAGAAACTAATAAAATAGCTTATAGTTTATCTTTTATAATTATGAAAGCGTATCTACTGTGATACGGTGAATAATTAAAAAGTAAATTATAAATGCATTTTATAGTTTCGTAGTAAAGCAACCACGGGCTAAAGCCCGTGGCTTTGCTTCCTGCTGTATGATTAATGCTATTGGTTTTGTATATACTTTTTAACTTTATCTTCAGTGATT
>PDWI01006050.1_pt1 | contig 15354 bp, 13 predicted proteins | sample 1430891 | NCBI WGS metagenome assembly PDWI01 (sample SAMN01162508, study PRJNA174530) | Oral metagenome, whole genome shotgun sequencing project. | biome: Marine environment; feature: Marine mammal; material: Swab sample of the gingival sulcus; isolation source: swab sample of gingival sulcus... | reverse complement strand
AATGAAGAAGAAAAGTTAAATGCCATGCTGGCAGGCGGTGTGCAGGTTGACGCCTTTTGGGGCAATTGGGACAAGTATTACGCAAAACATGTGATCATTCCGATCAATGACCTGATGGCAGAGTATGGAGCCGCTATTCTGGCAAAGTGGCCGAAGGAATCGATTCAGGCAATGACCGACAAAGAGGGAAAGCTCTGGGGAATCCCGCGGGTTACGCCAACCATTGCGGCCAATCCCTGGGTCAGAAGCGACTGGGCTGAAAAGCTGGGAGTGAAATTCCCGGAGACCATCGAAGAACTGGAAACATACCTGGAAGCCTGCTCGCAAAATAAAGATAAACTAGCGGGTGATGACACCATTATTCTGCTTGCGGAAATTCAAGGTAAACATAACTCACAAGGTATCTTTCAGACTTTTGTCGGCGGATTCACCGAATATGGATTCTCCAATTGGCCGGATGAGGGCAAAATTAAACCCTATTTCCTGCAAGATGGCTATATTGATTTTCTGACTACGATGCATCGCTGGTACAGCAAAGGCTATATGTATCCTGAATTTGCGTCGCTGAACAGGGAAAAAGTGCGGGAACTGGTAAAAACCGGGCATGTTGCTGCAACTGCGACGTGGTACTCGAATGTCGCCAACGTGCATTGGGATATGAATCAGGTTGCGCCTGAAGCCAATTTTGAGATGATCCCTCTTGGTATTGACGGACCAAAAGGCAAGGCTGAAACCGTACGTCCAGCTTCAACGCAGGGGATGCTGATTTCGGCACAAAGTAAACACCCGGAAGCCGTGATCAAAGTCATGAATTTATTCTACTCCTCGCCGACTGCGTTTGCCATCAGCCAAAAAGGCCCCCAGGGCACGAACTGGAAATGGGCTGATGAAGAAAATGGAATCTATGAGCTCCTGACAGATCAACTGGATTACGTCAGGGACTTTGATTTTGCCGTCGGTCTGCCTGCTGCTGCTACCGCAGGTGTGGATAATCCGATGTTCTTGAAAGAAAATGAGGTGTGGGGCCTGGCTGGAAAAGGCAACACCCCACCGTTGGGACTGGATTTTTCGCGCGGCAAGATGCCCTATGACGCGAATGTGATTTACGATGTCAATGAATTGGCAGAGAACATTCCGACCTATAACGATCTGGCAAGAGTCATCGAAGAAGAACAGATCAAATTCATCATCGGAGACCGACCGCTTTCTGAATGGGACCAGTTTATTCAAGAGCTCTATGATCTTGATCTGGCAACCTGGATTGATGTGCACACGGAAATCTACAATCGTAATCAATAAGCCGAACAAGCATGCCTCTCTCTTTTGAAGGCATGACAATGTCTTCACCAGCCATATCAGGAACAAGCGCTATGGCTGGTGAAACTTCGGAAAAATAATCTTATGAAACAGTTTTCTTCATCCCGGCGGAATGAAATCTTGTTGCTGTATGTATTGATGCTCCCCGGACTGATCTACTTCATACTTTTTCGTATCATCCCTTTACTGGGAACATTTGTCGCTTTTAAGGATGTTGCGCCTTTTCAGGGTCTGGAAGCGATGATCACGGCTCCCTGGGTCGGCTTCAAACATTTTCAAAAATTTATCAGTTCTCACTTTTTCTGGAATATTTTGGGGAATACCTTTATACTGGCCGGACTTCGCATGCTCTTCGAGTTCGGACTGCCGATTGTGCTGGCGTTGTCGATCAACGAAGTGATGAATGTCTATTTCAAAAAGACGGTCCAGACAATTTCCTACATGCCGTACTTCATCTCTAATGTTGTGCTGGCAGGGATGGTCTTCAATCTTTTGTCATTACATGGCGGGCTGGTTCCGGAAATCGTTCGATTTTTTGGAGGGCAGCCGGAATATTATATTGGAAAAGCGAGCACTTTCCGAACGGTTCTGGTGACAGCGATTGTCTGGAAAAATATCGGATGGGGGTCGATCATTTACCTGGCTGCGTTATCCGGTATTGATCCGCAGCTCTATGAAGCAGCAGAATTGGATGGCGCCAGTCTCTGGCATCGAACAATTCACATTACCTTGCCGGGGATCAGCTTTGCAATTGCGATCATGTTTTTACTGCGAATTTCAGTTGTTTTAAACCAGGGGTACGAAGAAACCCTGCTGCTCTACAGTCCTCCGGTCTACAAGGTGGCTGACATTATCGACACATACGTTTTTCGAATCGGGCTGCAACAACTGAACTATTCATTTGCCGCTGCTGTTGGGTTATTTAAATCGTTTCTTGCCTTGGGACTGGTATGGGGAGCAAATTGGACGACCAAAAAACTAGGACAAGAAAGTTTGTATTCGTAAATTTGAAATGAGGTCTCAGCTATGAGTACAATTCACCAGTCAAGAGGAGAGCGAATATTCAGAATTGTAAATATTCTGATACTCACAGCAATTTCCGTGCTGTTTTTGCTCCCCTTTCTCACAGTCTTGACAACATCGTTTGTGTCCAGCCAGGAGTACACGCAACGAGGACCGTTTATTTTATTTCCGCATCATTTTGATATCGGCGCCTATAAAATGCTGCTCTTTCAGGGAGCAGCGGTGTTAAATGCGTATAAAATCACCCTGCTGCGCACAATACTCGGCACAACGCTGCAATTACTGGTCACAGCTCTTTTGGCCTATGGCCTGTCTAAAGCAGATTTGCCCGGGCGGCGTCTGATTATCTCGCTCCTCGTCTTTGTGATCGTCTTCCCGGTGCAGATTATTCCGCTTTTTCTGCTGAATAAAAGTCTCGGTATTATTGACTCGTTCTGGTCGCTGATCTTTCCGCGCCTGGTCAATACGCAATACGTATTCATCATGATGGCTTTCTTCCGACAGATTCCGGTCAGCCTGGAAGAATCGGCCAAAATTGACGGTGCTAATTACATCGACGTCTTTTTCCGTATTATTTTGCCCCTCAGCCTTCCGGCTTTTGCGACAATCGGTTTATTTTACGCTGTGTGGCAATGGAATGACTGGTTTGACGCAGCAATGTTCATTATCGATGCTGCCAAGCTTCCGGTTCAAAACCTGATGCGCACCGTTGTGCTCTCATCCACGATGGCGGAAGTCATGACACCGGGGCAGTCGCCTCCGCCGGGAGAAGCCATTAAAGGGGCAATGATCATTATTTCCACCCTGCCTATCCTTTTGGCTTATCCCTTTGTGCAAAAATATTTTGTCAAAGGTTTTATGATTGGGTCTGTCAAAGGCTGATCGCGCGATATGGAGCTACGGAGCCCTGACGTTTTACATGAGCGCTGGGCTCCGCTTCCTCGATCTGCGATGTTTGATTGCTCACAGAGCCTTGCTTGCAGATGAAATTCCTGTACGCATGAGCGAACATGTATCACACGTATGAAAGGATTTAAATATGCCGGATAATACACCGCTTGTCCAATCTCATCCTCAAAAACTTTTACAGCTCTATCGGGAGGGGCTTCTGCATGATACGCTGCCGTTCTGGATCGAGCACTCCATTGACCGGGACCATGGAGGATTTATGTTCTGTCTGGACCGCGACGGTACGGTTCTTGATACTGATAAAGGGATGTGGCAGCAGGGACGATTTACCTGGACCCTGGCCAACCTCTATAATACTGTTGAACCGCGTGAAGAATGGCTGGAACTCGCTGCCCATGGAATTCAGTTTATTCGCAAATACGGGTTTGATGATGACGGTCGTATGTTTTTTCAGGTGACACGCGACGGCCGGCCGGTCCGAAAACGACGCTATCTTTTTACCGAGACCTTTGGAACGATTGCGTTGGCAGCGTATGCCAAAGCAAGTGGCGACGAGCGAGCCAAAGAAGAGGCTCTTCATCTCTTTGAGCTGATTGTCCGTTATCTTTCCACACCTGATTTGATCCCGCCGAAATGCGATCCGGCAGCCCGTGCAGGCAAAAGTCTCGCCGTACCAATGATCATGATTGCGACAACACAGGTCTTACGCGAGACGATTGGCGACGTCGAGTTCTGTAATCAGTGGATCGACCGTTGTATAAGAGAAATCGAACAGGATTTTATGAAGCCTGAATTCAGGGCTGTGCCTGAAACTGTCGGACCAGCAGGAGAAGCCATCGATCATTTTGACGGACGGCTTCTTTGCCCCGGGCATTCGATTGAAGCAGCCTGGTTTATCCTGCATGAGGCAAAACAACGCGGCAACGATCCCAAATTACTCGCATTGGGGACCACGATTCTCGATTGGATGTGGGAATGGGGATGGGACAAAGAATACGGCGGCATTCTCTATTATCGCGATATCAAAGCTTTGCCGGTTCAGGAATACTGGCAGGACATGAAGTTCTGGTGGCCCCAGAACGAAGCGATTATCGCCACACTGCTGGCCTTTCATCTGACCGGCGATGAGAAATACGCCCACTGGCATCAACTCATCCACGACTGGGCTTACACGCATTTTCCCGATGCCACATACGGCGAGTGGTACGGCTACTTACACCGCGACGGACGTATCTCTATCCACTCAAAAGGCAATCTGTGGAAAGGCCCGTTTCACCTGCCCCGCATGCAGCTTTATTGCTGGAAACTCCTGGAAGAGGCGTCTTCATGAAGGGCGTGTATTTCTAAATCTGGCAAACGATGACAGCGGCGCATGTTAGCGCAAAAAAGGCAGCGTCTTCTCAAGCGCCGCGGCCATCGTGAACTGCGGCTGATAGCCGAGTTCCTGTTTTGCGCGGGAAATATCATAATAGTGATCTTTGGCCAGCTCGGTCGCCAGAAAACGAGTCATACGCGGCTCAGCGGACATACGCAGCAGTCGATAGCCGAATTCCATAATCGCCCCGATTGTGCGGGCGGTCGAGAGTGAAATTCTCCGGCGGATCGGTGGAATGTCTAATTGGTCCAGCAGAGCATGTATCCATTGCCACAGATTCACTGGCGCGTCCTGGCTGATAAAATACACTGATCCGGCCGCCGGAGTTCCTGGTTCCAGTGCATCAGCCGCCAGAAGATGTGCCCTGGCAGCGTCTTCAACATAGGTGATGTCCACTCTGTTTGTTCCATCCCCGACCTGCATCAATTGCCCGGATCCAGCCCGTTCGATCAGGCGCGGCAGCAGATGCGGGTCGCGCGGCCCCCAAATCAGGTGCGGTCGTAGCGCGACTGTCAGCACACCATCTCCATTGGCGTCAAGAACCATTTGCTCTGCAAGTGCTTTGCTGTGGGAATAATAATTCTCATATTTCTCAGGATAGGGCAGCGATTCATCACAGCCCCTCTGATCCTGATTGTTAAAGACCACACTGGGAGAGCTGGTGAACACGAATTTCGGAACCTTCTCGATTCGACAAGCCGCAATCATGTTCTCTGTGCCCACGACATTCGGTTGGTAAAAGGACTCCCAAGGCCCCCAGATACCAGGGTGCGCCGCCGCATGAAAAACGCAATCCATAGCTGAGCAGGCTTTCCGCACAGCCTCTCCATCCTGTATATTGCCGCGAACGACTTCCACTCCGAGTCGGGCTAAGGCTGGATACTCGCCGCGCGCAAAGGTCCTGACGCTGTCGCCCCGTTCCAGTAATTGCTCGACAATGTAACGGCCTAAAAATCCCCCACCTCCGGTAACTAACGCTTTCATAGCAATTCCTCTTCCTGCCAGAGCGGTAAAAAATTTTCTCTTGTCACAATCAGCCTGCTCCATGTTCTATCGCGTTCCGCGCAGCTTCAACGACGTTTTCACAAATGCGTCGAGCATCGCCGATGTAGGAGGAGACCTGCAAGTTTCTCAAACGAGCCTTCACAGCGTCATCAAGCTTCAGAGCATCGATGAACTGTATCAGGTCCTGCTGAGAGATCGCCTTACCGCGCGTGACGTGCTTCAAAAGACTATACGGATCCTCAATGCCAGCAGTTTTCAGAATTGTCTGAATTGCTTCAGCCAGCAGTTCCGGGCTGTTGTCCAAGTCCCGCAGGCAGACTTCTTCGTTGATTTGTATACGATGCAAACCTTGCATCGTTTCCGTGTACGCCAGATAGGAATGCGCCAACGCTACACCGATATTACGCTTGACCGTACTGTCAGAGAGATCTCGCTGCATACGCGAACGACAGAGTTTATCAGCCAGCATGCTAAAGAGGGAATTCGCCAGCAGGAGGTTGCCTTCGCTGTTTTCAAAGTTAATTGGATTCACTTTATGCGGCATTGTAGATGAGCCGACCTCTGCGGCATTGCTTTCTTCATGGAACAAGTCCCGTGAGATATAACTCCAGACATCCTGATTCAGATCGAGCAGAATGTTATTGATCTGGCGGCTGATATTGAAATAGTCTGCCCAGCTGTCATGATCCTCAATCTGCGTTGTGGCGATATTACGGACCAGTCCCAATCCTTCAACAAATGCATAGGAGAAAGCCATCCAATCGTAATCGGGGAACGCCGCCAGCATCGCTGAAAAATTTCCGACCGCTCCATTCAATTTTCCGGCGAACTTCAAGCATTTCAATTTCTGGTATTGCCGCAGCACTCGATTGATAGAGACCGCGATCTCTTTGCCGGCAGTGCTTGGCGAGGCTTTCTGTCCATGCGTTCGACACGGAAACGGGATATTTTTCCAGCGCTCGGCGAGTTCACAAAGCACCGCGATCAATCGCTCAAGCAGCGGCAGATGTATGTGTTCAATATAGGCTTTCCACAGCAGACTGTAAGCCAGATTATTGACATCTTCCGACGTTAGTGCAAAGTGGAGAAGATTCTTGTCCGCAAGCTGAACTTTTTCTCGCAAAAAGATTTCGCAGGCCTTAATATCGTGCCGGACGCTTGCTTCGATCGCCTTGATCCGCTGATAATCGGACTCTGAAAACTCATTGAGCGCAGCCTGAATGCTGGCCTTTTCCCCATCGGTCAGGGCCGTAAACAAGCCGGTCTCATCGAGAGCCAGCACATATCTGAGTTCAACTTCACAACGCGACCGCATCAGAGCGTATTCCGAAAAGTAATCTGACAAGTGCTCCAGCCGCGCTTTATATCTCCCATCAAGAGGCGAAATTTCATAGGACGCTTTCATAACTGTCATCGTCGGCATCGCACAGAGACGCTGAGTGCGCTTCAGTCCTCTCTGCATACGATTCGCTCTATAGAACCTGCGCAATATCCTCAAGGAGATCTTTTCCGGCCTGAAGACGATCTGCCGCCGCCGTAATCGCCCGCCCGATCACCAAAATGCTTGCGCCGTCCTGCACGGCATTCCGAGGGCTGAAAACCCGTTTTTGATCGCTGCCGGCCGCTGTATTCGGACCTTTGATGCCCGGAGTCACGTAGAGAAAATCAGCAGGCAGTTCTGCCGTGATTGCCGACAAATCCGCAGCAGAACAGACAATTCCGTGTAATCCGGATTCCTTGGTCAAGGACGCAAGATGTAAGACCTGTTCTTCAACACTGCCGGGGATACGAATCTCATGGTTAAGGACTTGCCGATCAATGCTGGTCAGAATCGTGACGCCGATAATCCGCGGAAGACGTACATCGTACGCGTCAACAGCCTCAAGACTTCCTTCCAGAGCCGCCCGCATCATTGCCAGTCCTCCGCTCGCATGCACGTCGAACACAAACACCCCGAGTTCCGTTGCTGCACAGGCTGCCTTTTTGACAGTATTGGGAATGTCATGATACTTCAGATCCAGAAACACTTCTGCACCGGATTTCCTGACGACTTCAACCACCTGCGGGCCGAAGCGCGTAAACAGTTCTTTTCCGATCTTGAACATCCCTGCGACCGGACTAAGCTCTTCAATACAGCTTCTGACTTCATGAAAATGATGAAAATTATCCAACGCCAGACAGACTTTGCTTCTGGCAATTTGTTCTTTTTCCGTCAAGATCATAAAAATGGACCGTCCACACAAAGGCGTTCACCGTTTGGAGCGGCACAACTGCCGCAAATACCGACGCCGCATTTGGTGACATAATCAATGGAATTATAAATATGCTCGCGAGCTGCGTAGCGTTGTTCGATCTCCAGTGCAACTTCAAGCATTTTCTCAGGACCACAGTTGTAAAACAACAAAGGGTCATTGCCCGCATATTGCGCAAGATGCTTCTCCAGCAGTTCCGTGACCAGACCTTGACAGCCAAGGCTGCCGTCTTCGGTCGCGATATGGACATCAGCGACGTTACGGGCCTCTTCGAGATAAAACAGATGCCGCGAATCCCGGGCGCCCATAAAAATGGACGTACTACTGGGGTGGCGTTTGGCGATAAGATACAAGGCTGCTAAACCAGAGCCGCCGCAGACCAGCAGCGTTTTCCGCCTCGCGGACGGTACTGCCGCAACACCGTAAGGCCCGCGCACATAAACTGTGGCGCCGACCTCCAGTTGACAAAGCGTTTCACTGAAACAGCCCTGCCGCTGAATCGAGAGAGTGAACGGTCGATCGTCAAGCACGGAAAAAGGTTTTTCCCCTTCTCCTGGAATCCAGACAAAAATGAATTGTCCCGGCTGCACGTCGATCTCCCCGTCAAAGATCAACAGTGAAAGATCGTCTGCTGGCTTAATATGTTGTCGGAGTCTATAACTTGAAAAACTCAAATCCACTGTTGAGAGCTGCTGAACCGCCGTATTTGTCCCTTTGTCGAGGTCTTGTTGCAGCGCCGCGAAAAAATACTGCAATTTCGGTGTTGAAAGGCCGGTCAAAGCGGTGCCGACTCCAAAAATCGACGCGCCAGCCTGTTGATATTCTCTGACATCCGCCGCACTGCTGATGCCGCCGCAGCCAATCAGGGGGACATCTACTGCCTGAGCGATTTCGCGGAGACATTTCAGTCCGATGGGCAGAATTCCCTTGCCGCACATTCCGCCATAAGTATTCGTCAACACCGGATGTCCGTCAACCGTATAGCAACCCGGCCCTAAAGAATTGATCCCGCAGATCGCAGCGGCCCCGCCTTCCACAGCTGCCCTGGCGATCTCGCTGATATTTGCAACGTTCGGCGTCAACTTCGGAATCACCGGCAGATTGACCGCCACGCTGACTGCGCGGGTAATCTCGCGCACCATATCGGGATCTTGTCCAAAAGCCACGCCAAGTCCCCTGGCATTTGGGCAGGAAAGATTCAGTTCCAGGCCGTCGGCATAAGGCGCAAGAATTTGTGCAGTCTTAACATATTCTTCAATCACAGCGCCGAAAATCGAAATCAATAAAAACCGATCTGTCGGCAGAGAAACGAGCTCCAGCTGTTTTGAGAATTCTTCAGCCCCTGGATTTGTCAGGCCGACCGCATTCATAAAGCAGCCGGGCGCATATTGTGTGTAGACCGGCTCTCGATGGCCCTCGCGAGGATACGGGCCAATGCTTTTTGTCGTCAAAACCCCAATTTCCGGGATCTCACGCGCAATCCGCTCTAAAATGTTTACGCTTGTCGCGATCACGCCGGACGGGATTGTAAACGGTCCTGAAATCTTCTTGCCTAAAAATGTGTGAGCTTTCATAAGGTGTTCTTCACAATACGTTGCCGACAACGTCACGCCTGTACAGCTTCTTCACAGAGACAGTATGAGAGATTGCTGGGAGCCTGTCAATCCTTTTCCTCAGATGGAAATCTATGCGTTATCAGCCAGGTAAAAAGAGAGGGATGTATCGCCGAAACGGCGGCTGTTATCTAAAACAAGGGCATCCTTAATTCTTTCAGGAGGGGAAAAGATCTGAGCGTGCTCGATGATGAGACGTCCGTGTTGTGCCAGAAGTTTCCGTGATGCGATCTGTATAAGAACGTCGGACAACATCTTTGTATGGCGATAGGGCGGATCGAGAAAGATCAGATCAAAATGCTTGTATCTGCGTTGTAAGACTCGCAGCAGCGTATTTGCATCGCCGCAATACGCGTCGCTTTTTTCCTCAAGGCTGCATTTCGCCAGATTGCTTTGTAAGGCCTGAAAATGTGCAGGCACTTTTTCTACAAACACAGCATGTGCGGCATCGCGGCTGAGGGCTTCGATACCAAGATTTCCAGTCCCGGCAAAGAGATCGAGCACCGAGGTCTGCACAATATTCGAAGCAATGATGCTGAACAGGCTTTCCTTGACCTGATCCGAGGTAGGACGGACTCCTCGTCCTTTAGGAACGCTCAGCTGTCGTCCGCGTAGATTTCCGCTGATAATCCGCACAGAATAAGTTCCAAGTGAGGACTGCGCAGGTCTTTTGCTTGCAAGAGAGCCAAACACAAGACCACACTCCCTCCATGCAAAAACCATCAAATCCTCGTCCGTGAAAGATAGCGGCAACGTTCGCGCTTCCGTATATTTCACGGACGCTTACGGCTTTTTCCGAATTAACGTACCTGAAAAGAGACTTCAGCTTCTGCCCACTGGGTATCGGGCACAGCATTCAATCTTGTGTTAATTGCTCTTTCAAAGCGATCGGAGTCGTCGGCAACACTTGGGAAGAGATCTGATGAATTACGCGTTTGTTCTTCAAAAAAGTTCACATTTGCTTTTGTACACACGCCTCTGACCTTCTCAAGCCCGGCAGGACCGCTTACTTCAAAATCAAATGCATCGCTTTTTGCAGGAATCGGATAAATCCGCCGGCCCTGGATCAAATTGTCGGCCGCATAGCTGTTGGGGAAGATCTGCGTCACTTCTCCCTGTGTGCTGATGTCATACAGCGAGAGATAGCAATCTTCACTGGCCCATACGTCGACCACGATCAACTCGCCCGGCTTATACACCTTTTTCGCCACCTTCACTTCCATTGAGAAAGCCTTCGGTTTTGTTCCACCTCTGCCCGACGACGGGGCAAGAGCACAACCTCCGATGAAAGCCGTAAAAACGATAAGACTAACAACTCTTCTATATGTTTTCATACACACTCCTCCTCTCTATCGTTGGAAAGCCCATAAATACTGTAAGAACAGATCATCTCGAATATCTTCAGGGCTTCTGCAACAAGTCATCCGTGACCATCATAATGCGCTAATATACAAGATTTCCTCCACCATGTCAAGGCTGTTCTCAAAAAAAGATGCTGTCAGAAGACACGACGTGTATACATTTTCATTGACAAAAGCGGCTTCATCCATTTCAGGACAGTAGTGTGTATGTGAGCAGCCTGCTGCTTTTTCTGAAAATCCTTCATCCTCATTCATCATTCATCAGGAGGAAAATTCATTATGAAAATCGTGCACCTGTTTTGGCATACTTTGCTGTTCTGTCCCCTTATCATCACATCACTCGTTTTTGTTCCGGTCGTACAAGCTGAAAAACCGATACAATTAAGCTTCAGCGTCTTTTTTCCCCCCACACACCCTCATGCCGTTGCCAGTGAGAAGATGGCCGCAGAAATTGAAGCGCGCAGTAACGGCAGAGTCAGGATCACTGTGTTTCCCGGAGGGACCCTCACCAAAGCCCAGGCCGTGTACGCCGGCGTTGTTGACGGCATCAGCGACATGGGACACTCAGCCTTTGCGTATACCAGAGGACGCTTTCCGGTCATGGAGGCTGTGGATCTGCCTCTTGGATACCCTGACGGAAAAACCGCCTCTAAGGTTGCATATGAATTTTATAAGACAATGGCCCCTAAGGAGTTGCAGGATGTCAAAGTTTTGACGATTCATGCACACGGCCCAGGCATACTGGCGACCACAAAAGATGTCAGCTCTCTCAAAGACATGAAGGGCATGAAAATTCGTTCTACCGGCCTGAGTTCGAAACTCGCCGGACAGCTCGGAGCCGCGCCGGTTGCGATGCCGCAAAACGCGGCGTACGAAGCGTTGCAAAAAGGTGTGGTAGAAGGCACTATCTGCCCGATAGAGACCCTCAAAGGCTGGAAACAAGGTGAAATAATCGACTATATCATCGAGAGTAAGGCCTTCGGCTATACCACATCGATGTTTGTGGTGATGAATAAGAAAAAATACAATTCGCTGCCGGAAGACATTCAGAAGATTTTCGACGAGGTGGGAGAAGAATGGGTCTCAGTTCACGGACAAGTCTGGGATGATGCTGATATGGACGGCCGCGCCTTTGTGACCGGCTTAGGGAAGACCATTCACGCACTTCCGGCAGAAGAAGACGCCAGGTGGAACGACAAAGTTCAACTACTTATCACCGAATATCAGAACGCCATGAAAGAAAAGGGGATCGCCGGAGAGACCGCAGTAGAACTCATCAAAGAGCTGTTGTCGAACTCGCCTGATCGCAGTTGATGAAACCTTGTCCGGGACGCTCCAGCCACAGAACTTCACTGCGTTGGCAAACGCTCTGCTGCCTGTACAGCTCGTTTGAAGCCGTGCTCTGTAGCTCACTAAAAATCGGCGTACTTGAGGTCAGTCCACAGATCGAATACTTTCGACAATCCCAGTAAACTAAACGAATTTCGGATATTACCCCGACAAATTTCTTCCTGCAGCTCTTGTAATGTGAGTTCACGGACCTGAAGCGCTTCGCCTTCATCCAGCTTTGCTTCGTGAGTTTTTCTGACATCGAGAGCCAGAAACTGATGGCAGAGATTATTCAAAAACGCAGGGTTTGGCTCGATCCAACCTAACGATGTCCAACGATCGGTTGAATAGCCGGTTTCTTCAAGCAATTCACGTTGCCCGGCCATCTGTGGGGATTCGCCCGTTTCGATGATGCCAGCCGGAATTTCGGTGCTGACGCAGCGTCGGCCAAAACGATATTGATCCACGACGACGATTTTCTTTTCCGGCGTGACCGCAACAACAGTCACCCAGTCGTTGGCCTCAAGCACTACGGCTTTCAGAACATAGTCATTACGAGGATTCTTCAATTCATCAAAACGCAGGCGAAAAACTCGTAAATCCTGTCCCTCTTCCGAACGAAGACGTTTCCAGACCAGCGCTTCAGTATCGTTCATGACTTCGAAAGAACGCAGATTGGCCTGATTGACCCAAGAAGCTCGATCGAATCACTCCATTCTCCACGCTCGTAAATATGCTGCTCAGTTCATCAAACCCGGCAGAAACAAGACAATCTGCGGAAACATCAGAAGCAGACCGATGCAAGCCAGGAGCGCAAGGATAAAAGGGGCAACACCTTTAAAAATCGTCTCAAGCGGCACGTCTTTGGCGATGCCGTGTACCACGTAGACATTCACGCCAACCGGCGGTGTAATCACACCCATTTCCGTCACCAGCACAATCGCTACGCCGAACCAGATCGGATCGAAACCGAGATTTGTGGCGACTGGATAGAAGATTGGAATCGTCAGCATAATCATTGCCAAGGCATCCATAAAACAGCCGCCGATCAAATACACCAGAATAATAATCCCCATCGTGGCATAGTGAGGCAAGGGCAATGAGCTGACCCCGGCTGCGAGACTGAAAGGAATTCTGGTAATTGCCATAAAATGCCCAAAAACCACAGCACCAGTCACGATTACCATCACCATGCAACTGATTTTTGTCGTTTCGATCAACGCCCGCACAAAATGTTCCCAGCTTAACTGCCGGCGAAGAATCGCGAGCAGCAGCGTCAAAAAAGCTCCCACAGCTGAGGCTTCAGTCGGGGTAAAAATCCCGAAAAATAAACCGCCCATGACTAAGGAGAAAATACACAACGCTTCAAACACACCGGCAAACGTGGCAACGCGCTCTTTCAGCCCTGCTTTCGGCCCGGTCGGCGCAATAGCAGGATTCTGTCTCACGCGGATATAAATCGTCAGAATAAAGAGTACTGCAAGCAAAAGGCCCGGAAGAATTCCAGCAGCAAACAACTTACCGATCGATTGCCCAGTCATGACGCCATAGATAATAAACACCACACTGGGCGGAATCAGAATCCCCAAACTGCCTCCGGCAGCGACCGTGCCGGTCGCTAAACCGAGGTCGTACTTATAACGCCGCATCTCCGGCAATGTAATCATCGCCATGGTCGCGGCAGTGGCGTTGGTTGAGCCCGATATGGCTGAAAATCCGGCACACGCTCCAATCGTCGCAATAGCCAGCCCTCCCTTATAATGGCCCATCATGACATAAACGGCATCGTAGAGACGTTTACTGATTCCAGAATGAAAGGCGATCTGCCCCATAAAAATAAAGAGTGGAATCACCGTCAGATCATAGGACGAAAAACTCTCAAATACATCTTTTGCCAGCAGACTCAGCCCGGCGTTCCAGTTGACCACATAGCTGAAACCTGTCAGCCCCAGCAAAGCCATCACAAAACCGACCGGCATTTTGGAGAACAAGAGAAGCAGAAGAACTAACGTGCCGAGGATTCCGATTGTGGTTAAACTCATGATTGCCTCACCGTTTCGATTGCATTGATAAGATCCACCATCTGCACCAGACACACGACAGAGGCTCCGAATGCCACACCGTAGATCACAGGATAAAGCGGAATCCCAAGTGTTAAAGAGACTTCTCCATTAAGCCGGCAATCATTGCCGTACACGAGGCATTGCCAACTGATCAGTCCGAAAAGCACCAGGCTCAGCAGAGCTACGCTTGCTTCGACAATCCCCTGAATTCTGGAAGGCAGCATCCGCACCAGCAGGCTTACGGCGACATGAGCTCTTTCAGCAGAGGTATGAGCGATGGAAAAGGAGACGGCAATCGCCCCTAAAAAGGAGACCAGTTCGTAGGCTCCGGGAATTGGCCGACGAAACATGCGTAATATGACATCCGCACACGTCAAAGACATCATGGCAACAATCGCTGCTGATGCAATCAGATCCAACTTTTCCGCAGCCAATAGCACATATTTTTTCAATGCAGTCATACGAACAGTCTTGATAAACGAATACATAGAATCCGATTTTTTCATGAAAGGCTCACTTTCATCTTTCGACCACATCCTTATAGGAGATAGAAAAATATAGGAGGTTAGAGAAGGATACGCGTCTCTGGGCATTCCAATGACAGAGATCATCCATGACTGAGAAATTGAAATAACACAAACTATTGTCAAGTTTTTTTCTGAGTGGTCTCTTAGAGTTATGTTCAGGATTTTTGTTTTATTTCCTTGACACTACCAAATATTTAGAGAAAACATGCTTTTGTTCCCAAAATCCTTTATCATCCATATTCCCAGTACCTAAGTTTTTGGTCTCCTTCGGACCCGCAAAGTGCACAAAGGGCCTCACGAGAATGAGGCCGCCGAATTTTTTTGTGAGTTCTTTGCCTCTGTGAGAGAAAAATGTTAGGAACTGAATATAAAGATCCCAAGCTAATAAGGAGGTTTTATCATGCTACGGTTAAGATATTGTCTGGGTGGAGTGGTTGTCTGCTTGCTGGCTATCGCGTTCCTCTGGCCTGGAGGGGCGCAAGCTGCCGACACGCTGAATGCTTACTCGATTTGGCCTGAAAATTGGGCGAGACCCATGTTTGAGGAATTCGAAAAGGCGACCGGCATTAAAGTCAACTTT
>PDWI01006048.1_pt1 | contig 15355 bp, 10 predicted proteins | sample 1430891 | NCBI WGS metagenome assembly PDWI01 (sample SAMN01162508, study PRJNA174530) | Oral metagenome, whole genome shotgun sequencing project. | biome: Marine environment; feature: Marine mammal; material: Swab sample of the gingival sulcus; isolation source: swab sample of gingival sulcus... | reverse complement strand
CGGATTAATGTATTTCTCTTTCATCTCTAAAATTTTATTTTCTACAAAGGTATATTTTTTTTAATAAAATTACAATTTCTTTTTTGTAAATGATAACGGTCCAATAATAGTAAGGGCGCCCATCAGGACGCCCACAAAGGACGCCCCTACGGACGTGAAAAATATTTTTGTTTGACTTCTGTTTTCAAAAGCGCTTCTATTTCGTCGTAAGAAAGCTCTATTCTAAACACGCCGGCTGCGTAGGCAGCTATTTCATATTGATTGTAAACAAAATTAATTCCTTTATCGGTAATACAAAAATTTTCATTTGCTTTGATGTTTTCGTAATCAAAAAAGTACGATTCGTCTAGCCCTTCTTCTTGTACATTTTCCAGTAATTTTTTACGAATAAGCGCATCTAATTTATCCATAGCTTCCGGCAAGAAAACGTCTGCTAAGGCTATCGGTTTTATTGTTTCTAGGTCGATACTTGTCAATATTTCGGCGTACATACCGTGAGCGCCACCCATATAGCTATAATCGGTGTAAACAAAACTCAACACATTGTCGCTTACAAAAGCAATCGAATCTGTCTTTGTGCACTCAAAGAAATATATATAAGCCATTCCGTCGTCGCTGTATTGTATTTCATCGCCGTACACCTCCTTAATATTTTTCCGATAGTCTTCCGAATAAAAATCAACGTACGAATCCACTGCTTTTTGAGGCGAAGAGACGTCTTTTAATAAACTGTCTTCCAAAACGTGAGACACAAAAACCTGACGCAATTTTTGTAATTCTGCATCACTTTTGCTCCAAGTTTCGGGATAAACAAAGTCAATCGATAAAGTCGCATAAGGGACTGTGTCGTTTTTTTCGGGGAACAAAAGTATTTTTTCTTTAACCTTAATTTGCCCAAAAGTAATTTCGTTTGAACTGCCGGAAACTTCGCTTTCAGATACCGTTGTCTCCGAAGTGTTTTCACTCTGTGTAGGCGTTTTATCGCTTGATTTTTGACCATTTTTGCAACTCACTGACATAAGCAATATTGCAATAATCACTAAGTAAGAAATTTTTTTCATTTTCTTGTTTGTTTAAATTATTTAATAGTTCTGTGTTTTTTTTATAGTTCGTTATATTTTTATAACTGTCTGATTATCAGTGATGTAATTTTTTGCTTTTAATTTTTAACTTTTAACTTTTAATTTTACTAAGTTTTTTTTATAATTCGTTGATAATCAGTGCTTTAAATTCTGTTTTGAGGGTTTATGCCGTTCGCAATTTTCAATTCAACAAAGCGGTGTTAGTTATTATTTATCAATTCACCAAGCCCGTGAATATTTGACTTAATTTCAGGATTTCCGATGTAATAAACATTTCCTCTTCCGGTAATTTCCACGTCCAATTTATCTATCGCATAAACGTAGGCTTCGCCTTTATCTCTGGACGAAACAATAACTTCTTGTGCGGGCAATTTGTCGGAGTAAACATTACCGCTACCGATAATTTGGACAGTGTTTTTTTTGTAAGTTGTGTCCGAACTAACATTTATGTCGCCCGAATTGAAAATAATTTTGTTCTCGATAACCCTTTTTGTACTTTTTTTAATGTGCATATTTATGTCGCCCGGACCTTTAATTTCATTTTTAATTTCGTTGCCAATTTGTAGTTCCGAAATATTTACGTTGCCCGAATTGCTTACCAGCACTGTCAAATTTTTATCAACAATAATATTATTCAGGGTTATATTACCTCGTCCGTTCGTTATATAAAGCTCCTTAAAAGACAATTCGCCTTCTTGATAAATGTCCGAAATTCCAAGATTTTCTATTTTGGACAACTCAGCAAATTCGACAATTATTGAAAGATTTTCAGACGTGGCTGTGCCATTGTTTGAAAAAAAATCGGTCACTTCTAAAATTCCGTTAGACGAAGTAACGTCAATATCGTCCACAACGCTTCTCGGTGCTGTTATCAAAACCATAGGTTTATCCGATTGTTTTAGAGTAACTTTGGCGTTGTAATTCATACTCAATTTCAAATTATCAAATTTATTTACGTTAAAAGACTGTGTAACAACAGAATCTATCACCTCAGCGGGTTTAGGTTCTATGACGATGCAACTCGAAAAAGTAATTGTTGCAACCAAAAATAGTAGTGTTAATTTTTTCATATCAAAATATTTTTCGGTAAAAATACAAAATTTTGAAAAAAATATTAACTTTGGGGAGTAATTTTTAGTATTTTTAATAATAATATTATGTCAGCTTTAAAACTTTTTGGATTATTAGGAAAAAGTTTGGAACATTCGTTTTCGGAAAGATATTTCAAAGCAAAGTTCCAAAATGAAAATTTAACAAATTGTGATTATCGAAATTTTGAGCTTTCTACGCTTGACGAATTGCCGGAATTGTTAGATTTTTTTCCCGAATTGTTGGGGTTCAACGTTACTATTCCGTACAAAGAACAAATTTTGAAATATATTGATATTCTTGACGAAAAAGCCCAAAAAGTAGGGGCGGTAAATGTTGTTTTGGTAAAACGTTTTGATAAAAAAGTGATTTTAAAAGGTTATAACACAGATGTTTACGGGTTTGAAGTAACTCTGATGAATACCATAAAAGACAAAAATTTAAACGCTCTGATTTTGGGGGCCGGTGGGGCTGCAAAATCGGTTGCTTTTGTGTTAGATGAGCTAAAAATTCAGAATGATTTTGTGTCGCGAAACAAGTACAAAAATACAAAATATTTATATCAAGACCTTTCGGAACGAGTTATTTGCGAACACAAATTGATTATCAACACCACGCCACTGGGAATGTATCCGAAGGTAAATTATTGTCCCGACATTCCTTACGAACACATTTCCGAAGAACATATTTTGATTGATTTGATTTACAACCCCTCAGAAACCGAGTTTTTGAAAAAAGGAAAACTCAAAGGAGCAACAATCGTAAACGGACAAGAAATGCTCGTTTCGCAGGCAGAAAAAAGTTGGGAAATTTTTACGAACGGATAGGACTGTTTTTAGTAAAATTATTTTGTAATTTGTTGATAATTAGTGCTGTATGTTTTAATTTTTAACTTCTATTTCCTTAGTGCATAATTTTAAAAATCAACTCTTTCAACAGTTCTCCTTCGGTTATTGAAGCGTTGTTTACGCCCTTAGATTTCAGGTCGTATTCTCGCAAAATAGAAATGATATATACCAATTTTTTAGTCGAAAAAGTTCTTGTCGCACTCAAATAATCGTTCACAAAAAACGGGTGTACTTTTAGCACTTTTGCCACATTTTGGTTGCTTTTGTTCGACAACGAATGAACCAACAAAATCTTTGAGAAAAATCCAAATAACGCATTGATAGTCAGAACGAAAGGATTACTTTTGGGGTTTGCTGCAAAATATTTAACTATCTGGTTGGCTTTCAGAGTATTTTTTGAAGTTAGAGCTTTTTGCAATTCAAAAATATTATAATCTTTGCTGATTCCTATATTTTTTTCGATGTCAATCGGAGTAATTTCATTTTTTCCGTTCAGGCTGATTATCAGTTTGTTAAGTTCGTTAGATATTTTTTGCAAGTCGGTTCCCAAATAATCAACCAATAATCTAACGGCAACCGGATTTATTTTTATATTTTTTTCTTTCAGATAATTGCTAATCCACGATGGAACTTGATTTTCGTACAGTTTTTTTGACTCAAAAACAACACCATTTTTGTCGATGGCTTTGTAGATTTTTTTTCGTTTATCTAAGGTTTTGTATTTGTAATTTATTACAAGAATTGTTGAATCCAAAGGCTTATTTGCGTAGTAAACCAAGTTGTCGAACGACCTGATGTTTTGAGCCTCTTTCACAATAACAACCATTCGGTCAGACATCATCGGGTAGCGCCGTGCTGTGTTGTCTATTTGTGCAACATTTATGTCTTTGCCGTACATAACTATCTGATTGAAAGCGTGTTGGTCGGCGGGTAAAGCGTTTTGAGCAATGTAATCGGTAATTTGGTCGATAAAATAAGTTTCGTCGCCCATCAAAAAATATATTGGTCGGTATTTTCCGGCTTTCAATTCGGTCATTATTTGATTGAAGGTCATAGATAATAGTTTTTGTAAGTTGTTGTATGTTAGGTGTTTATAGTTTTTTTAGTTCGCTTAGTTATTGGTTTTGTGCTTGTTTGTATAAATCTAAATTCAAACAAAATTTTTAGTAATAATAAAGTTCAAAAAAAGTTGAGCAAAGCCCAACTTTTCCAACATAAAAAATTAAATTAATCAATGTGTGTTCAATACTTTATTTGTCTGATTATCAGATGTATAAAGTATTGTTTTTTTTCTGAATACTAATTCGGAATAAGTCTTTCTTTGAAAGGCAAGAATGTCATAAAATCGGCGTGATGCACGATGTATGCTTCGGTCGAACGTTTTACCATATTGCCTTCGCCGGCGTGAGCAGCTATAATATGACAAACTTCGGCAGGCACCTGACAGCGTTCGGCCAAAGAAACTCCCGAAAATGGGTGTCGCAAATATTTTCCGTAATTTCCTTGATAAGATTTTCCGTTTTCGTCTTTTTCGTATTCCAATAATTTTCCAACATCGGCCAAAATTGCGCCTGCTATAACCACGTCCATATCAATTGTCAATTCTTCTTTGAAAAAATCAATCATTTTCAAAGCACTTTCTTTTGCAATATGCACCACTGACCTTTTGTGCGTCATAAAACTGACTTTCAAATCGGGTCCGGCAAGCAATGTAAACGGAATTTTCAACAAATCGTCTGCGTCTAATTTACTTTTTTCCAGTGCCAATTCCCAAGTATCGGCTGTTTTTTGGCGTAATTCGGGATTTTTTATCCACATAAGTTCCTCGCCCCAAAGTTTTTTTACTCTATCTGTCATATCTATATTTTTTTTACAAAGATAAAAATATTCACAAATTAAAAAATTTTAAATATTAATTTTTGTTTAATTATCTAAGTATTGTTACTTTGCGGATTAATGAGAATGGCGTAAGCCTTCACGCAAGAAAATTAAAAATTATAACTCTGATTATCAGAGAGTTATGTAAATGTTGTTCCTTGTAATTTGCTGGTTATCAGCTTGTTACGCAAGGGTGTTGATTTTGTATATATGGAAATAATTGGTTTTCAAAAATGGTTTGATTGTCTTTCAGGTTATTCGCATTTGATAATTGCGGGTCCGTGTTCGGTTGAAACGGAAGAGCAGTTGTTGAATACGGCACGTCAAATATCTGATATAGAGCAGATTAAGGTTTTGAGGGCAGGGGTTTGGAAACCTCGAACAAGTCCAAATAGTTTTGAAGGGGTGGGGGAGATAGGCCTCGATTGGCTCCAAAAAGCCAAACAAGAAACAGGTTTGCTCACTTGTGTTGAAGTAGCTACGCCCAAACACGTTGAACTTTGCTTGCAGAAAGGGGTTGATGTACTTTGGCTTGGCGCTCGAACGGTTGCAAATCCGTTTTCGGTGCAGGATATTTGCGAGGTTCTGAAAGGCGTAAATGTGCCGATTATGATAAAAAATCCGATAAATCCGGATTTGAAGTTGTGGGTTGGAGCAATTGAGCGAATGCTAAAAGTCGGCGTGAACAAAATTGCGGCTATTCATCGCGGATTTTACCCTTTTGAGGACACTCGATTTCGTAATATTCCGAAGTGGGAAATTCCGATAGAGTTGAAAACTATTTTTCCGAATATTTCAATTATAAACGACCCAAGTCATATTGCCGGCAAGCGCGAACTTGTGAAAGAGGTTGCCGAACAGGCACTTTGCCTAAACGTTGATGGTTTGATGATAGAAACTCACATAAATCCAAAACTGGCACTCAGCGATGCGGCTCAACAATTAACGCCTGCCGAATTGGACGATTTGTTGAAAAAATTGACTTTCAGAAAAGCCGATTTTGACGATAAAAATATGCTCAACGAACTCGAAAATTTGAGATTTCAGATAGATTCGTTAGATTTTCAGATGTTGGAACTGTTGGCAAAGAGAATGGAAATTATAAAAAAAATTGGAGATTTTAAAAATAATAATAATATCAGTATTTTTCAGCTCGAAAGATGGAACGAAATTAAAAAAAATAGAATAAAAGCCGGAGTGGAATTAAATTTAGATGAAAAAATTATAAAAAAAATATTACAGATAATTCACAGTTATTCTATTATAAAACAAACAAAATAGATTTAAAAATTTAAAAAAAATAGATATGAAAATAAAATTAATGTTGCTAATTCCTGTTATATTTTTAGCGTTTCTTTACAAACAAAATAAAAATGATAAATTACTTATTGTTTCGTATAATGTTGAAAATCTTATGGATACGATAGATGCTCCGAATTTTGTTGATGATGAGTTTACGCCTTACAACAAAAAGAAATGGAACACCAAACGTTACAACAAAAAAATAAAGGACATTTCAAACGTATTGTGTTCTATCGACAAAAATAAAACGCCCGAAATTATTGCGTTGATTGAGGTGGAGAACCGACGGGTGGTTGAAGACCTTTTGAAAACTGAAAAAATGTTGAAAGGACGGTATCAAATTATACACGAAGAAACTACTGATCTTCGCGGAATTGATGTGGCCTTGCTTGTGAATCGAGATGTATTTAAGTACATAACACACAGTCAGTTAAGTTTGCTCGATAGAGATGGAAAGCCGTACAATACAAGAGAAATTTTGTTCGTAAAAGGGCTTGTCGGAAAAGATACGATGTACATTTTCGTAAATCACTGGAAATCGCGTTCGGAAGGCATTGTAGAAACCCAAATAAAAAGACAAATGGCAGCCAAAATTCTAAGAGAACGAATAAATAAAATATTTGCCGTAAATCCGAATGCAAACGTGGTTTGTTTGGGCGATTTCAACGATACGCCGTTTGACAAAAGTCTCGAAACAATCCTAAACGCATCGACCGATTCTATTTTTGACAGCAAAGAAGAATTGTTCAATTTGACCGCGTACGAAGCTAAACAAAAACTCGGAACTTACAGCTACAAAGGCGATTGGTATATGTTGGACAATATCATAGTTTCGCAAAATTTGTTGAACAAAAAAAGTAAAATTTATGCTTCGGAGGTGGCTAAAATTTTCAAAAAAGATTTTGTTTGTTATTATAATTCAAAAATTGGCGAAAAAATACCAAACAAAACTTACGGCAGAGATAGATATTATGGCGGAATCAGCGACCATTTTGCTGTTTACGCATATTTTAATCGTAAGTAAACAACTTTCAAGTTAATTTTTATGTACACATTCGATGTAATATTGGTTTACATAGTAATAATATTTATAATTGTTTCATTATATTTTGATATTCTTGGAGCGGGCTTTACTTTTTTGTTGGGAGTTACGGCGCTGGGAGTTTTTGGCGTGCTTACACCGCAAGAAATGCTGGTTGGCGCGTCAAATGAGCAAATTGCGATAATTATTTTATTGTTATTGTTGGGCAATATTTATCGAAAAACTGCAATTTTAGACGGTCTTTTCAATAAAATTTTTGTAAAAATTTCGTCCTACAAGGAGTTTACGAGTAGGGTGATGTTGCTCATAGCACCGATGTCGGCATTTTTGAACAACACCCCACTTGTAGCCTTGATGATGCCTTACGCCTACGATTGGGCAAAAAAATATAATCAACCTATTTCAAAAATTTTGTTGCCTCTGTCGTATGCTGCCATTTTGGGCGGTTGTGCCACTTTGATAGGTACTTCTACAAACCTAATTGTAAACGGAATGGTGGTTGATGCGAATATTCCCGGACTTGAAACTTTGGGTTTGTTCGATTATACGATAATTGGCGGAACAATGACTATTATCGGATATTTTTATATGCGTTTTTTGGGGCATAGGTTGTTGCCGTCCAATTATATAACGCGTCAAAAGTTTACGTCTAATGCTCGCGAGTATGTTGTTGAAGCTCAGGTGGTTGCACATTCTTCTTTGTGCGGAAAAACTATCGAAGAGGCAAAACTTCGCAATCTTGACGATTTGTTTTTATTTCAGATTATCCGAGACGGACAGGAGCTTACGGCAGTTCCGAACGATACTATTTTGTTGCCAAACGATATTTTGATGTTTGCCGGACAAACCAGCTCTATTGCCGATTTGTTTGAACAAAAAAAAGGTCTGACAATGCCGTCGGTCGGAATGTTTGCCCGCAAAAAAAGCCTTGATATTGTGGAAATTGTAGTTTCGGACAAGTCGGTTTTGTCGAATAAAACGCTCAAATCGCAGAATTTTAGGGCAAAATTTGATGCTACCGTAATTGCCGTGCATCGGAACGGGGAAAAAATTCAAGGAAAACTCGGAGGCGTAAAACTCAAACCCGGCGACACATTATTATTATTAACGGGTGTAAAATTTGGCGAGTTGGCACAAAACACAAAAGATTTTTACATTATTTCAAAAGTAAAAGAAATACGAAAATTAAAGCCGTTTCAATCTTGGACGCTTGTTGTTGGAACTATTTTGGCAATATTTTTATCGACGGTTGGCGTTATAAATTTGTTTTTTGCTTTGATAATATTGCTGAGTATCCTACTGATGATAAATGTTACAAATCCGAAGGAGCTTGCACGAAGCATCGATTACGATTTGGCTTTTATAATCGCAATGGCGCTTGCGCTGGGGGTTGCGATGCAAAAAACGGGAGTTGCCGAAATTTTGGCAAGTGTGATGATAGAAATTTTTAGTCCGGGCGGAAATGTTGGCCTTTTGTCGGGTTTGTACATCATAACAGCTTTGCTGGCTGCCTTTGTAACCAACAAGGCGGCGGTTGCTTTGGTATTTCCGATAGCTATAAATATGGCAGTAGATTTGGGACACAACGCAATGCCTTTCATTTTGACGGTTTCGTTTGCTGCGGCTGCAAATTTTATGACGCCCATCGGATACCAAACAAATACAATGGTTTATGGGCCGGGTGGCTATAAATTTAAAGATTTTTTGCGGGTCGGAACCCCATTGACCGTAATTTACGGCATTGTTACAATATTTATTTTATTGCAAATGTATTTTTAAAAAAATGTGGTAAACTCTGTTTTTAATATTGTTTGTTTTTAATGTAAGATGCTGTAAGTGAGGATATTATGATGTGGCTTGTGTGCGATAGTAAGAAGTTATGCTTAAAAAGTTCACAAAAAAGTTGTTAGAATAATTCTTAATTACTTAACTTTGTCGCCTCAAAAAATTAGTTCAAAATATAAACAATTTACACACAAAAGTTTTGAAAAAGAAAGGATTTTATACAAGTTTAAATATAAAATTATTAATAAAGCTGCTTGGTTTGATTATCGCTATTGAGGGACTTTTTATGCTTATGCCTATGGTTGTAAGTTTCTACTACAAAGAGCCGATAGCCGTAAATATCTTGTATGCAGTATTAATAACATTTTTTTCGGGAGCAACCATTTTTTTTATAACAAGAAAAAATTCGCGAAAAGATTTTTCACGCAGAGAAAGTTTTTTATTAGTTAGTTTTTCGTGGCTTTTAATCTCATTATTTGGCGTTTTGCCGTTCACCTTATCCGGTGCTTTGGGTTTTACGGACGCTTTTTTTGAAACAGTTTCCGGTTTTACAACCACCGGAGCATCAATTTTGACCGACATCGAAAGTATGCCGAAGGGGCTGTTGTTTTGGCGTAGCGAAACTCACTGGATAGGCGGAATGGGGATAATTGTACTTTTCGTGGCACTTTTCCCGTTTCTGAAAACAAGCCGGATTTCGTTGTTCAATGCCGAAGCATCGGTTGTGGTCGAAAGCAAAGTTTTTCCGAAACTTTTAGATATTTCGCGAAGTATCTGGTTGGTTTACGTCGGAATGACGGTTGTTGAAACCGTATTTTTGATGTTTGGCGGAATGAGCTTATACGACGCGCTTTGCCACACATTCGGAACGGTAGCCACCGGAGGTTTTTCTACAAAAAACGACAGTATCGCAAGTTTTTCGCCTTATATTCAGTATGTTATAACGTTTTTTATGATTTTGGCAGGAATAAATTTTTCGTTGTACGTGCTTTTGATAAAACGAAAATTTTCGAGCGTTTTCTCAAACGAAGAACTCCGAATATATATCTTGATAACTTTCGTTGCCACGTTCATTATTTTTTCTATCCTGTTGATTACGCACACATACACCGACTACGAGTTGGCGTTTCGCGATTCTATTTTTCAAACAGTTTCGATACTCACAACAACCGGTTATGCAACAGCCGATTATCTCCAATGGCACGACGGAGCATTGGCTATAATCCTGATAATGATGTTTATAGGAGCTTCGGCAGGTTCTACTACGGGAAACATAAAAGTAATTCGCCACGTTTTATTTTTCAAAAATTTGAGAGCATTCTTCAAAAGAATGATGCACCCCGAAGCAATATCTGTTATAAAATATAACAAAAAAAATATTCCGCCCGAAACGGTCAATAATGCGCTGGTTTTTATATTGTCGTACGTAACAATTACGGTTGTTTCAATCTTAATTTTAACATTTACAGGGGTCGAATTGGACACAAGTATAGGAGCGGTAGTTGCCAGTATAGGGTGTATCGGACCCGGAATTGGAGACGTTGGACCTACCGGAAATTATGCCGGATTTCACGATTTCGGAAAATATTTTCTGTCGTTTTTGATGGTACTCGGACGATTAGAGATTTTTACGGTTGTTATAATTTTTGTTAAAGGTTTTTGGAAAGGATAATTCTTGCAACATTTCGTTAAGTTAAAAGTTAAGGTTATAATGCTGATTATCAGTAGGTTATGAAAAAAAATGCAGGCAGGTAAGGGCTTGATTATCAGCCTGTTATGAAAAAATACTGAGCTATTGTCTTGAATAAAATGGATTTAAAGAATATCGAAAAAAAAATATTTGACGTAAAAAATGATGCCGATTTTCAAAAAATTGCTATCGAAATTTTTAATTTTCAAGCAAAAGAAAATCCTGTTTATAGGCAATATATCGAATATTTGAAAATAAAACCCGAAAAAATTACAAATATCAAACAAATACCTTTTTTGCCGATAGAATTTTTTAAAACTAAGAAAATTTTGTGCGAACCGTATTCTAATCCGTTGCCGGAACTGAATTTCAAAAGTAGCGGAACAACATTTAGTCTCCGAAGCAATCACTACGTTTCTAAGCCCGATTTGTACATAAAATCCTTTACCGAAACGTTTGAAAAATTTTTTGGACAAGTTGAAAATTATACAATTTTGGCGCTTTTGCCCTCGTATCTTCAAGCCGGCAATTCGTCGCTCGTTTTTATGGTCGATTATTTGATAAAAAAAACGCAACAACCCGAAAGTGGTTTTTACTTGAATGAATTTTCGGAATTAGAACAAAAAATTGATGCTTTATTGGCTGAAAATCAAAAAGTTATACTCTTTGGGGTTGCTTACGCCTTGCTTGATTTTGCAGAATTTATTTCTACAAAAAAAAATAATTTAATAATAATAGAAACCGGAGGAATGAAAGGGCGTAAAAAAGAATTAACTCGTCAGGAGCTACACAAAATTTTGACCGAGGCATTCGGCACCGAAAAAATATTATCCGAATACGGAATGACCGAATTGTTGTCGCAAGCCTACACAAAAGGCGACGAGTGGTTTGTGCCGGCAAGTTCTATGAAGGTGTTTATCAGGGATATAAACGACCCGTTTAGTTATATTTCTGACGCTAAAACAGGTGGCGTAAATATAATTGACCTCGCCAATTTATATTCGTGTTCGTTTATTGAAACCAAAGATTTGGGTCTAAAAAAACAAAATAAATTTAAAATTTTAGGCCGTTTTGATAATTCAGATATTCGCGGTTGTAATTTGTTGATAAACAGTGTGTTGTAATCTTAGCTTATTGAAATGTTATTCCGCAATAAACCTCAATATAGAAATTATAATCAAAATATATTTTTGTATTTGTTGAAAAAATTGTATATTTATCGAAATATTTATGAAATAATTTACGCAACCGAACTCTTAAAATTTAATCTTTATGATAGAAATTAGTGAAATTTATGTATATTAATTAATGTGTTATGAATTTTTTTGTTATTTTAGTAAAAAAAACTTATTTATATTCAATCTTTATAACAAAATTCAAAAAAATACGTAGCGATAAAAAATCTTAAAAAATAAAATTTAACTATGAATTGAGATATTATTATTACTATCTGATTTTGAATAACTTAAAATAACTAAAAACTGAATTAAAATATGAAAAAAGTGTTTGCAAAAAGTTACAAATTGCTTTATAAAAGCAAGATTATAAAAAAAAATAATAAAATTTTTGCCATAATATTTTAATATTATCTTAATTTAGTTTAAATTTGTTGAGATTTAAAATAATAAAAAGTTTCTATTAATTAATTAAAATTAAGTATTTATGAAGAAAATAGCTTTTTTACTTTTTTTCATCGGCTTTATCGGCGGAGGTTTGTATGCACAAACAACCGTAACCGGTATTGTATCTGATGAAGAAGGCGGAGGAATTCCCGGAGCAATTGTGAAAGTTAAAGGTATGAGTGCTGTAGCTATGACAGATTACAAAGGTTCGTACTCTATCAATGTTCCCGAAGCGGGAAAAGAACTTGTTTTTACTTACACTGGTAAGGATACAGTTACTCGAAAAATTACAGGTCCGGAAATTAATGTTACTCTTGTTAGTGCCGACCATGCGCTTACAACAGTGGTTGTAACAGGTATGGGAGTCAAAAGAGATGAAAAGAAAGTAGGGTATGCAGTTACCTCAGTAGGTAGCGAAGAAGTTACAAAAACAAAAACTTCCAGCGCCCTAAATGCACTACAGGGAAAAATACCCGGTGTAAACATTTCATCTGCATCCGGAGCAGCCGGAGCTTCTACAAGGATTGTTTTTAGAGGATTTGGTTCTATCAACGGTGGTAACCAACCTTTATTTATTGTTGATGGAGTACCTGTTAGTAATGCTTCTTCGGGTAGTTCGAGTTTGAACGGAGGTACCGACTTTGGTAACCAAGCAAACGACATCAACCCCGAAGACATCGAAAGTATGTCATTTTTGAAAGGTTCGGCAGCTACCGCAATTTACGGGAACCGTGCTGCAAATGGTGTTGTTATTATTACAACTAAAAATGGTAGTAAAGCCAAAAAAGGTCTTAGTGTATCAGTTAGTTCTACTTTGAAATTTTCTAGCCCACTTCGTTTGCCTCAACTGCAAAACGTATATGGACAAGGAGTATATGGAAACTGGGACTTGTTTGAGAACACCAGTTATGGACCAAAATTTGACGGAAAACCTCACTTTTGGGGACACGTTGTTGATGGCGAAAGACTTATTAAACCATACGAAGGTTTGGAAAGAAACGTAGCAGACTTTTTTGAAGTAGGTGTGTTTATGCAAAACTCTGTATCTATTATGGGGGGCGGAAAATCGACCAATTATCGTTTGTCATTTTCTAACACCAGCGACGATGGTATTATGCCATACGATAAAGACAGCTACAACAGAAATACAATTTCATTCAATGGCGGAACAAAGTTATCGAACAAAATAACAGCTAAATCGTCTTTTACTTATGTAAATAAGAAAAACAAATCAGTTCCGACCGGACAAGGTGGACAGTCAGTATATAATAATGTGTTGCAACAACCTCGTGATATACCTATCGTCGAGTTAAGTGATTATAAAAATAAATTTTTTAACAACGATAATTATTATGGAAACTATACCACAAATCCATATTGGCCACTGTTAGAAAACGGAAACGAAAACAACGAAGACAGGGTTTATGGAATGACACAAATTAGTTACGAAATTACACCAAAAATAGTAGCGATGTACAGACTGGGCGGAGACGTTTCCAACAGACAACTACACGAATGGAAAGCTAGAAAAATTAACGATCCGAAAGGTTTTAATGCAGGAAGAGATCCCGAAGAAGGTATGGTTGGCGAATATACTGTTTGGCGCTCGCAATTGAACTCTGACTTCATTGTAACATATACTGACAAATTTGGTGATGATTTTAGTTTAAATGCACTTGCAGGACACAACGTTTTTCAATACAAAGCAAGAAGTCAATATGGTTCGACTAAATCAATCGATATTGAAAATTTTTATAATTTATCGAACTCACCTTTGCCACCTTCAACTAGTGAATGGCACGGAATGCAAAGACTTGTTGGAGTATATGGAAACGTAGATCTTAATTACAAAGGTTGGTTAAACTTAGGAATGACCGCCAGAAATGACTGGTCTTCTACATTACCCGAAAAAAACAACAGTTTCTTTTATCCGGGTGCAAGCTTAGGTTTTGTTTTTACAGACGCTTTTCCTTTTATGAAAAATATCAAAAAAATATTCCCATACGGAAAACTTAGATTGAGTTACGGAAAAACTGGTAACGATGCTGATATGTATAATGTATATCCTGTGTTCGTAAGAGGAGGCGGAAGATTTCCATTGCCAAATAATGTAAATGGTTATACGCTTTCTGATGAAGCCGGTTCTCCTAATTTGCAACCCGAAATGACTAGTGAGTTTGAAATAGGAACTGACCTAAGGTTTGTGGGTGGAAAATACAGAATTGACTTTACGTATTACAACAAAAAAACTGATAATCTGATATTTCGTTCTCAAAAAGCAGCGACTACCGGTTATACTCGTCAAATGTCAAACTTAGGAGAAATAGCCAACCGAGGAATAGAACTTGGTGTGACTGTAAATCCTGTTAGTAAAAAGAACTTTGACTTAACATTTGTTGGTAACTTTACAATAAACCGTTCGGAAATAATTCGTTTGGGAGACGGTATGGAAGACTATCTTCTTTATGGAATAGGTACAGATGCTAAATCTACATCATGGATGCTTTATCCGAGAAGTGAGAGCAGAAAACATGGTTCTCCGATAGGTATGTTTGAAATAACCGCTACACAAAAATATATTGACAAAGACGGAAAAGAACATATTGTTGTTGGTCCAACCGGAATACCTAAAACTGATCCTAATGCTAATGCCGAAATGGGAACTAGCGAAAATGACTTTATGGCAGGCTTGTCGGTAGATATGAAATTTTTCAAAACCATAGGACTATCATTTTCATTTGATTGGCATCAAGGTGGTTTGATGTACTCACGTACAGCCGGTATGGTTTATTTTACCGGTATTGCTCCGCAAACTTTGTACAATGATAGACAACCTTTCGTAGTGCCAAACTCAGTAATACAAGTAGGTGTTGATGAAAATAAAAATCCTATATATGCTGAAAATACACAACCGGTTCTTTATGACGTATTGGGAGGTTCTGCTAATTCGTACTTTGAAAACGGAGGTAATATAATTGGACGACACGAATTGGTATCAAAAACTTATGTGAAGCTAA
>PDWI01006047.1_pt1 | contig 15356 bp, 9 predicted proteins | sample 1430891 | NCBI WGS metagenome assembly PDWI01 (sample SAMN01162508, study PRJNA174530) | Oral metagenome, whole genome shotgun sequencing project. | biome: Marine environment; feature: Marine mammal; material: Swab sample of the gingival sulcus; isolation source: swab sample of gingival sulcus... | reverse complement strand
TTTTAGTTTTAAGTGTTGAGTTTTAAGTTAAAACAAATTCAACTCAAAGCTTATAACTAATCACTAAAAACTCACGACTTATTTGTCTTCCGTCTTCGGCCTTCCAACTTCCGACCCTCAACTCATTCTCACTTTTCCGCATTAACATGTTGATTGATATACAAATACATTTTTTCTAATAAATGTGCTCTGTCTATACCGTGTACATTATGTTCGGCTTTGGGATATACAAAATAATCTACCTGAATACCGTCTTTGATACATTGACGCAGCATAGATTGGCTGTGTTGCCATACCACTGTACCGTCCATAGCCCCTTGGATAATCAAAAGGTGATCTTGCAGATTTTTGGCTTTGTTGAGGAGGCTGCTTTGTTTGTAACCTTCCGGGTTTTCTTCGGGTGTATCCATATAGCGCTCGCCATACATTATCTCGTACCATTTCCAATCTATCACAGGACCACCGGCCACGCCGGCTTTAAACACGCCCGGATTTTCGAGTAACATATTAATGGTCATAAAACCACCAAAGCTCCAGCCTTGGATACCAAGACGGTCGGGGTCTACATAGTCTAAGTTTAAAAGAAAATCTACCCCTACCATTTGGTCTTGGGTTTCCAATTTACCAAGTTGACGGTGGATAGCGTTTTCAAAAGCAAAGCCTCTGTTGGGCGTGCCTCTGTTGTCGATAGTAAATACCACATAACCTTTTTGTGCCATCACCTGCATAAACATACTGGCACCACCCATCCAAGAGTCTGTAACCAATTGGGCATGAGGACCTCCATACAGGTAGAAAAACACGGGATAAGTCTTGGTGCTATCAAAATCCATGGGTTTAATAAGACGATAATACAACGGTGTACCGTCTTTTGCTGTAAGCGTTCCCATTTCCATTTTGCCCAAATTATAATCTTTCAAAGGGTCTTTGTCTTCTAATAGTGTGCTTACTTTTTTACCTTTATCGGTACGCAATTCATAAGCTTTGGCCATATCGGTAGAAGCATAGGTATCTATAAAAAATGCCTTATTGGGGCTAAAGATAGCACTATGAGTGCCATGTGCACCACTCAGTTTGTTTATTTTTGTATTTTTGAGGGCTACACTATAAATCTGCTTTTGCAAAGGACTTTCTTTGGTACCGCTAAAAAACAATCGTTTGCCCTCTTTGTCAAAACCTAAAATATCATTTATTTGCCATTCGCCCGAAGTCAATTGTTTTATAAGTTGTCCTTGGGTATTGTAAAGATAGGCATGCATCCAGCCGTCTCTTTCCGATAGCCATACAAAACGCTCATTGGTATTAGGCAAGAAATAAAGAGGATATTCGGGTTCTACCCATGTTTTGGCGCTTTCTTCAAACAAAGTTTTTACAAAAGCCCCATCAGCCACACGATATTGATTCATGGCAAGATGATTTTGGGCTCTGTTGAGCAAACCTATATAAATATATTTTTCGTTGGGTCCCCAACTTACAGAAGTTAAATACTGGTCGATAGAATCGCCTGTTTGTATTTCAACGGTTTGTTGGGTTTTGAGATTGTAAACGCGCAATTTTACCACCTCATTTTGCATACCCGCCATGGGGTATTTGATAGATTGCAAAGCGGCTTCACGTTGTTCTATATCTACCAAAGGATAATCGCCTACTTTGCGCTCATCTTTACGATAATAAGCCAAATATTGTCCTTTGGGCGACCAAAACGTCCCTTTGTTTATGCCAAATTCGTTGCGATGTACCGTTTGACCGTTTACAATGCCTTTTTCGTCATCTGTAAGTTGTATGGTCTTGCCTTTTTGGGCGACAAAAAGATTGTTGTCGCGGGTAAAAGCCAAGTCGTAATGTTGAGAAAAATCTTTATTGTCCGTTTCGCCCTCCCATGAGTTGAGGGTTTCTATGCTTTTGCTTTGCATATTTATTTTGAATACACGGTCGCTCTGTTGCACTACAAATGCATCGCCCTCCCATTTTTTGATATAGGGCAATCGTTTGAGCGTGTCCAAAGCATGCGCTTTAAAAACCGCATTCAACTCATCTAAATTGAAGAGTGTATAAGGCTCGGGCTTGCCCCCCACATGTGTTTGTTGAAAAAACGTTCCTTTGTGCTCTACATAAGCTTTGCTATCTGAACGCCATGTAATATTACTCAAACGCTTGGGAAAGATAGCCGGATTTTGATAGGCCGCATCTTTGAAAGAGAGTAGTTTTTTGCCTGTTTCCTGGGCAAATATATTGTGATTAAACAATACTGCACAACACCATATAAGTGTTAGAATAGATAATTTTCTCATCTGCTTATAGTTCTACTGAAAAAATGATTTATGACTTTATTTACAGCGGCAAAATTATAGCAAATAAACGAACCGCCAAAGGAAAAGCAAACAAAAAACACAAAGAACATAATAATTTCTTTACGTTCCTTGTGGTAAGAACAATTTAGAAGAACAAAAAGACGACTTGCACCTATTTTAACCTGTGAGAATCGAAAACAGACAGTTTAATGCTGGCAGCAACAGTAATAAAATCATTATAATAGTTAGATTTTTCGAGTACTTTTTTAATATTGTTTCTTCAGAAATAAGCCAACCTCTTGTTGCTATAATACCTGCAATAAGTGTAACAATAATATTATTAAAGTTACCATGTGTCAAAATCTTTTCAAGTGGATTAAACCTAACCAATACAGGGAAGTCTAAATAAAGATACATACTATTAATAAGACGAAAAAACAACATTAACAACACTACTAAAGACAAGTAATAAATAGTTAAGTACCAAATTTTTAACGATTCAGGAACTGTAATGTTAATATCAAAATACACATTAACATCTTTTTCCGGTTTATGACCTAAATTAACGATAGTCATAGAACTGATATCAGGATCAGAGTTGTTTTTTCCGGAGCTATATTTGTCAATAAAATTTATTCTTTCATCAAGATTAATAATATTTGCTGAAATATTAAAATTCTTAGGTGCTTTTAAATACAACCAAGAGCTTCTTTTTTCAAGTGGGAAATATGCATACTTGATGCTTCTTTCTTCAATAGGACAGAATAAACTTGCCGATGGATTCTTTTTAGAAGGATCCGATTTGATAGAATCAAAGTATTCGGATTTTAATATAAAATTAGGACGATGAATATTTTCAATTTTCACAAAACAAGGATACCCCTTCTTACGTTGCCATAAATCCTCAAACACGTCATCACATGAGATAGTAATATGATTATCAATTATTAAACTTGTTATTTCTTTGTTCAGCACCTTTTTAACAAGAGTTTTTACCTGTTTCTCATTCGCTACAGTTAACCTTTTATTATCTTGTGTAATTTTTAACCAACTTAATCTATTAAATGGGTTGAATAAATAATAAAATTGATTGTATCTAAAACTACCTGACAATGTAGTATCAATATCTAACTCATGTACAATTCTAGCACGATTAGGGGTTTCAAAATCTAGTAATCTTTTCTCTCGCAACTTAACCACATCAAGTTCTTTAAAGTTCTCTTGATAAAATTTATTTATTTCTTTGTCAGATATAAATTTATGTATTAATGGGCATGTGGATTTGTTAATTAAAGACAAAAAACCTTCAATATTTCCTTTTTTCTTAACAATCTGTTTTAATTCCGGATTTAAACCTGGTAAATAAAATCTTTTTTTCATAAAGGCATAATTTTTAATGGACAAAAATTACTACATCTTTCACATTTTTCAGAATCCTCATTAATACATGATTGTTCTTTGGCTCTCCTTTTATAAATCATATTATCAACTTCTCTGAAATTTTTAAATTTTAAAAGATTAACAGAATGTGCCGCCACTTTTGCAGCTACAACACCATCTATTGCATCTTTTATTGATATCTCTGATTTTAAATGCTCATTGGGAGATATACTATTTATAATATTTGCACAATTAAAATATCCGGAAAATGCAGCCCCAATAGCTGATGAAATATGGTCAACCCCTTCTGCGTTATCAGTAGGCAGTGGACCTAGAGGCATAATTGGACTATTACTTTTTCTTAATAATTCCGAATGTTTTTCAATGCTCAAAAGATCAATATGCCCAACATTTTCAATAATTACATTAATGCCTTTATTCTTTAATCTTTGGCTGATTTCAATTTGTTTTTTTGTTTCTATTATATGAACCTCATCTAATGCATCTGTAATGCCAGCAGGCCTAAAGGTTGTTCCTAAACTTATTGCAATATTGAACTTCTTAACTATAGAAGTAATTTCATCAAAACACTCAAGAAGTACATTTTTCTTTCTTTTATTTATACATGCATCACCTAGAACCATTCCTCCTCCACGGCTTGTCATGGGAATAAGTCTATTTTTCTTTGCTATTTTGTATAACTCTGGGTCTGCAGTAAAATGGAATGTAAAAAAAGCAATACCAGCAGCAGCTTGTCTTCGAATAATTTCCAACAACACCCTTTTATTAATTCCCCTTTTGTTTGAATAAGATAGGTAAACTGGCAGTGTACCTACAGGTATGTTATATTTTTCGATAATGTATTGATAAAGCGGCTTAAAGGTCTCTACCGTAGATAAATCCATCATTAAGTCTGGTGTTGACGCCTGACGTTCAAAAAGTTTATCAATCTTTTCTATTTCTTTAGAGTATCGCATCGGATCATTTATTCCAATGTTACAATTCACTCTTATTGGAAATTCATTACCAACACCTAAGTCTTTATTTATTGCTTTTAATTTAAAAGAATCTGTCATTAAGAAGTTAGAAGAAATTATTTTTTATAATTAGACAATTAAATAACATGATTATTGTTACACTTAGTATGTAATGGTGTGAAGTGGGGGATTCGAACCCCCTGACCCTTTATACTAAATATAAGTCAAATCTCTACTATTATTAATATTTCCAAAGCAAATATACCGTATCTTCACATAAGGGCTGCTTCACAAAGTATTATTTTCAATTTTTCCATAATTACAGATTTTATCATTTCGACGATTATTATAAATAACATGAAGAAAAGAATCTTACTTAGGTCAAATAGATAATAGGTTACTAATTCAACTTTGTTATATAGTCTTGTTTTTATTTTAGATAGTAATTTATTCCAACACTACTATCCCTATTTTGTTTCCAAACGCTCTTTATTATTTTTTCACTAAACCTATAAATTCCACAGTGTTCTCTATAACGCTAAAAATCAATGCATTTTTATTCCCAATACTCATACACTTGCAAAAGTACATGATTTGTCAAAGCAAACTATCATAAAGTTTTATAAATTCTCTATTCTTAAAATATAAACATGATTATCGCCAAATATTCTTTTCCTGTACCTAAAAACTATATTTCAACTTCAACATAATCATATCAAGATCGTTGAGCTTTGAGAATGCGTTTTGTCCTTTGCCATCAAAAATGCTTGCCATTAACGACAACTCGGCATTATCAGTTGCCATATACGATATTTCAGGCATCAAAATAAAGTTATAATTTTGGCCTATATCGTCCCAATCAGAAATAATAAAGGCACCGTTTATAGGTGAAATTTTCAACTTATCATCAAAAAATTTCTTTTCTATTTGCAAGAAAAAATAATCGTTCAGGGCATCTGCTCCTTTTTCGGTAAAGAAACCATGCAAATATTGTACATTCAGATATATACCATTGGCAAAATGATAATCTGCTCCCACAACATATTTCATATACAGCTCGTCTTTTAAGATAGTGGTATCGGATATAAGTGCAGAAGGCGGCGCTATGGGATTTAATGCCGAAAAATCATTGGTTGTTATTATTTTGCCATCGGGTAGCGTAGCAGCGGCCTCTGCCCATATACCAATACCCGCAACAGAGGTAGCTAAATCAAAGCCAAAAATATGATTTTTTGCAAACGCATATTTGGAATGCAGATTTACCCCTCCCATTGTATCTACCGGAATAATAGTATTGCTTACAGGCATTGGCAAACCGTCTTGCCCTTGCACATAACTCAACGAAAAATCACAACCCAAAGCAAAGCCTTTAAATTTAAACCCAAATGTAGAGCTTTCTTTAAAATTATACTCGGGATGAGATATGTTTGTGCTTATATTCTTCAGCATTAAACCATTAGGCAGACTGATATCGGGATCTAAAAGGCTTGAAAAAACACCTATGGGTAAATTAGCCGATTGAAACACCGGGATAAACACCGCTTGCAAAGAAAAATCGGAACTGAGATAATAATTCAGATTGATAGCATCGCTGCCTCTGTGTCTTCCAAAATCAAGCAGGTCTTCCATATCGTAGGGGTTTAAATTATCGGTGGGGTTCATTTTGTCGGCCGTACCCCAGGCTATCCGCTGACGACCGATTTTTAAATCCAGCTTTTCACTCAAAAACCCATATATATCCACATAAGCCTCTCTAATTTCCAGATTATATGGGTCGGCAATGCCTTTGTTGTATAAATCGTTGGCTGTTTTGCTTTGTGGCAAGCCTATATTTCGCAACCATATTTCGCTGTGAAATTTTGAATTTCCCGTTACTTTTTTATCGAGTTGTAAATTCAAGCGATTTTCGTTCCACGCCCAATGGTTAGGCGATTTTGATAAAATGCGTTGGTCGCTCAACAATTCGCCCGACAATTTTATAGCTTTATTATCTGATTGTTGTGCATATATGCCTATCGAATAGGCTACTGCTACTAATAGTGTAATTATTTTTAGTCGTTTCATTTGTTTATTTTTTACAGCCATTGGCTTTTAGCTATCAGCCTTTGGCTTGGTTTAACCGCAAAGCGATGCAGTGAGCACTTCGACTTCGCTCAGCAACCACGTAGTCGAACTGAACACAAAGATTATTCACAAAGGACACAAAGTTGATTGTTTATCTTCATTCTCTTCACTTCTTAATGTTATCTTAATGGTTTAATTGTTTATTTGTTTAATTGGAACGCGGATGACACGGATTAAAAACGCGGATTACCAAACTGTACAGACAGGGCATGCCCTGTCTCTACGCATTCCCACATTACCGCATTATCACATTGTCGTATTACCGCATTACCACATTAGCTAATTGTCACATTAAAAGCCTTATTGTTTCAACTTTCTTACCGTAAATTCATCATCAGACAAGCCCGTATCAAATTGCACATCAGATGTAATAATTTGAGTGCTGCTTTTTGCTTTTAAATCACGCATAAGTATTTCTTTGGTATTCCAATATTCACCAATTTTTTCAAATTTGAAAGTAGCTATCTTCATTTCTTGTCCTCTCCTATCATAATATTTCACTTCAATGGGACAATAGTTTGTTTTATTCACTGTCATCATCAATTTTGAATAGTCTGTTTTTTTCGATATTGGGATTAATTCCAGCACAAATGCATCGGTTTCTGTTGTTAACAATTTTGGGGTGTATTTTTCCGAATATCGCTTGGCTTCCATATCGTCGTAAGAAAGGTCTGTACCTGCAAACTTCTGATTTTTTACACTCGACGATATTCTGCGCTCTTTGCCAAATGCCGGCAGATACAAATACATCACATCATTGGGCAAAGACAAGGTAGAAATACCATTTTGTGAGGCAGGACTTGTGAAGCGAAACAGATTTTTGTCTGTTCCTTTTTGTAAACTAATAGCTTCTCGCTCCTTTTCTTTGCCATTTTTATTGATAATAATCATTTTTATGTTCCTTTTAGAGTCTTTTGGAGCATATATAACATCATCTACTTTTTGAAGTATTGTTTTGGCATCTTGTGCTTGAACAAAAGCTGTTGAGAAGCAAATAACACCTAACAACACTAATAATTTAATTGTTTTCATTGTTTTAAAATTTTAAAGGTTAATATTTATTCTTAATTTTTTATTGACTTCACCAAATTTCGTTTCTTAATTATTAAAACAGCTGGCAATAAAGTCAAAGCCCCCAATCCTGCACTAAGCATACTGATAGTTACCAACAAACCAAAATTTTGCAATGGTATCATTTCCGACAATAGGAAAACCAAAAAACCGGCAGACACAGACAACACATTGATAGTAATAGCTTTTCCGCTTACTAAAATAGTTTCTTGTATACTTTGCTTTAAATTGCCGCAAATGTTTAATTGATAATTAAAATGATTGATAATATGTATAGAATAGTCGATACCAATACCCAGAGCTACACTTGCCACCAATACGGTAGCAATATCCAAAGCAATATTTAACAAGCCCATAATACCAAACAAAATAAAAACCGTAGCAATAATGGGAATAGTAGCGTAAATACCATTTCTAAGCGACTTTAATATTGAAGCCACAATCACCAACACCAAACAAATAGCAATAAACAAACTGCTAAATTGGCTTTTTATTAAGCTGGTGAGCATTGTAACATACACAGATGGAACTCCCGATAGTTCTATTTTATAATTTCGTGTAAAATTTTCATTGATAAACATAGCCATATAATCAAGAAAATCTGCCATATCTCTACTTTTGGAAGAAATAAATATACTTTGAATAATCCCCTCATTTAAATCATCATTAACCAATTGCGGCATAATATCTTGTCCCTCTAACAAAAACCAAAGTTGCTGAATTTTACTTTTATCATCGGGAATAATCTTGCCTTCGCCCATTACATTATTCATTTCTTGGATTAAATCGGCTACCGAATTGGTTTTAGATATATTAGGGTCTTCCTTCATATATTCAGCTGTTTTGACCATCATTTTCAGGGTTTCTGGGCTTTGCATATCGCCCTTAAACCTTACAAACACAGGTTGCGAACCGCTAAATTTATCTTGCAACACTCTTTCAGCCAATCTTGTAGGATGATCTACCGAGAAATATTCTTGCATATTTACATTGGCATTGATAAAAAACATACCCGTTACACTCAATACAATTGCCAAAATCCAAATGCTTATTACGGTTTCAGGCCTTTTTATTAACATATTAATGATTGGTTGCAAAATATATTTGGTCATGGCATCCCTTTTGCGAGGGTTATCCGTTTGGCGAGGGGCTTTCTTATCAATTGAGAATATGGCTATTACAGAAGGTACAAAAAATATAGACAGCAACATAGCAAACAAAGTACCTACAGAGGCGAAAATACCAAAATCGATAATAGTAGTAAGATAAGCGCCAAAAATAAAGGATACAAAACCAATAGCTGTGGTTATTCCCGACAAAACAACAGGAATAGCAACATATTCAAGAGCAGTGATAATAGTTTGTCTGCTATTAGCTCCTTGTGTTTGATTTATTTTATTAATAACATGAATAGTGTAAGCACTTCCAATAGCTAATAAAATAATTGGAATAGCGTTTGAAACTATTGTTAGATCATAACCTGTAAGCACCATTGTGCCCAGTGTCCAAATTAAAGCAATAATAGCTGTTAATAATGGTAATACAACCCCTTGTGCCGAACGAAAACTCAAAAACAAAATAAATACAATTAACACAAACACAATAGGCATCAACCACGATAAATCGGTTTGCATTGATTTTGACACTTCTCCTACCATCATTGGCAAACCACCAAAATACAATTTTTCGGGCAAACCCAAGGCTTCTATTTTTCTTTGAATTTTTTCAGCCACTAATTGCTTATTACATTCTTCCTCTAATGTTACCATTATCAGACTTGCTGTTGCATCCTCTGACACTATTACATCATCGTAAAGTTCTTTGTTGCGGATATAATTTCTTAATGTTTCGAGCTCGGTTTTGTTTTTGGGTAAATCGTATGCATCAACCAATTTGCCCACTTCAATCATATCATCTACATTTTTTATGTCTATAATATCCGTTAAACTTGACACGGTAGAAACGCCATCCATATATTTGAGTGTATCAGTGATTTGATGAATATGTTCTAATACCTCCGCTGTAAAAATATCATCGGTCTCTACCACAATCATAGCTAAAAAACTACCTCCGTATTGGTTTCCAATATCTTTGTATAAGCGGGCTACAGAATCGTTTTCAGGTAAAGTGTTTAAAGCATCGGCATCTATTTTCAAATCTTTTATTTGCAAACCTAAAAACACTGTAATAATTGCTACCAATACCACTATTACCCAACGAAATTTAATAATTATTTTTGCTAATGTATTCATATTCAAGATATTGTTATTTCTTATATTTTAACCCAACCTATTGGTTTATTGTATAGTAAAAGTTTATAAAAGGCTTTTAGCTGTTAGCATTTGGCATTAATAGGGAGGTAGGTATTAGGTTTTGGGTTGTAATCAATTAGTAATTAGCAATTAGTAATTAGCAATGTTGCAATTTAACCACAAAGTGATGCAGTGAGCACTTCGACTTAGCTCAGCAAGCACGAAGTCGAACTGAACACAAAGTTGATTATCTATCTTCATTCTCTTAACTTCTTAATACTCTCTTAATGGTTTAAATTCTTCGGACTTCCGACTCCCATCTTCCAGCTCATTGGCACATTACCAAATTACCACATTGTCACATTTCTTCATGTTTCTTAATGTCTTAATGGTTTAATTGTTTAATTGGAACGCGGATGACACGGATTAAAAACGCGGATTACCAAACTGTACAGACATGGATGCCCTGTCTCTACGCATTCCCACATTACCGCATTACCACATTGTCGTATTACCGCATTATCACATTGTCGTATTAGCACATTTTCAAATTACTTCCGTCTTCCATCTTCGGTCTTCCGTCTTCCGTCTTCCAACTCCCCCTATATCTTAATCAAATCATAAAATTGCATATACATTTTCTTCAAAGCGTCTGATGTTAATAAGCTTGACTCTATACTGGTGTCTATGCCCAATCCTTGGGGTATAATCATAAACATTTTTGCAACACATTTTATATCAATACTTTGTATTATTTCTTTTTTTTGTATGGCTAATTTTAATATCTCAATCCAGGTCTTGTTTTCTTCTTGCTTTAGTTTTTGTATTTCTTCTCTAAAACCGGGATAAAACTCATCTGCCTGAAACGCCAATTTGAAATAATGAAAATCGGTCAAATTATCATTATTTATTTGTTTCATTTTACACATAAAAGAAATTCTTTTATCTAATGTAAATTGAATAGCCTCTTTGAGCGGTTGTTTAAAAGCATTAATATTGGGGATATTCATAGTTTTAAGAGCCGGGAATAAATACAAATCGATAACCCGGCACTGAATCTCTTCTTTGCTCTTAAAATGATGATAAATAGCTCCCCGCGACAGCTTTGTATGTTTTTGCAAATCTGTCATAGACACGCCGTTATAATTCCTTTTTAAAAATAAGAGGAAAGCACTTTCTAATATTTTTTCTTTGGTATCCATTACTATCTTTTAAAAACAAACCGATTGGTCGGTTTAATGTTGTGCAAAGTAAAATATAATTTTTGAGATATGCAAATTTTAATTTGAGAAAACACAAATTGGGCTGTCAAACGTTTATAAAGAACAGCAACCGTTTTACAGAAACGCTACGTTTTAAGAAACCTTCTCAAAAACCAAGTGCCCTTGCTTTTCTGTTACCAAAGTAAAATCAGCGCTTAACATGTCTTTTAGTTTTGAATGGCTGATCATGTCTTGCCCGTAAATTCTGGAACCCACACGACTCATATAGGATAATCTTCCTCCTGTTTTGAGCACCCGTATTATTTCGTCCAACACCTTTTGCTTCTCCTTTACAATGGGCAAAGTGTTGTGCAGATATACCAAATCTATGCTATTGTCTTTAAGGCCTGTATCGCAATCAGATTGGATAATCTCCACATTATCCAGTTGATGCTTACGAACTTTCTTTGTTGTAATGCTAATAGCTTGCGCACTTATATCAAGGGCAAACACCCGCCCTTCTTTACCCACCGCTTTTGCCGCAGGAATGGTATTAAACCCAAGCCCACATCCAAAATCGAGGATATAAAATCCCTTTTCAATACCCGCCAGATTAATTTCTTCTTCAATATTTCTAAATCGCTTTCTGATAGTCATCATCAGCCTCATCACCTGAAACGCCAACCAAGACATAGGCTTTTGTGTATTTGTGTTTTTCATTGTTTTTAAATTTAAAATACCCCACAATATTAACTACTCACCCACAAAAGTACACTTTTTTTAAACACATCATGTACCTCACTCCTTAATTCTTACCCCTCTTAATTTTCCAAACCATTCATCAAATATTGGTAAAATATTGGGGCTATGCGCATTTCTTACCCAAGCAAGAGGATGTATAGAAATGTAATTTAACTTTAAAAACATACAATAATCCATAGCAATAAGTGAAAAGAGAAAAAAATACAATTAATCCATCTCTATTTTGCCTTTTTTTGACTTGCAAAGCAGATAAATTGCAGATTGTCTCAAAAAAAACATTAAATTTGCAGATAATAAAATGTCTATTCTCATAGTATATCATGCAAGAAAAAAAACAACAGCTCTCTGAGTTTATTCAGAATATAAAACTAAGCAAGAAACTTAATAAGATACAATATCTTAAAGCACAACATTTGTACGATAGCGGGCAGTGTCGTTTGTTGTCTTCTTCTGCAGATAAACACAGCTATATCGTACATGATGAACATGCCAGCCTCAAAACAGAGCTTATTTTCGACCACCAAAACTTTACTTACACTTGCGAGTGCGGAGCCTTACAACTGTGTTCGCATGTGTATGCCGCTGCTTTACAAGCTTATCAAGATTTGAACAGCATGCTGCAAATAGCCAAACGGGAAGAGTTGCGTTATTCGCGCGAGGGCATGATAAAACGCGTATTGCAAGAGAGAGAGGAACGCGCTTTGGCAGAGGCTTTTCATATCCATTTTGCAGATAATAAATACGGAGAACATCTCTTGGAAAACGACAAAGGCAAAGCTTACCGCTTGTCTTTTTACGATTTTGAAAAATCATCGGGTTATTGCTCGTGTCCCGATTACCAAACCAACAAATTAGCCACCTGCAAACATTTGATGTATGCATTTAAAGCTTTTAAAGTAGCTTACCCCCAACACCAAAATCTACAACAAAACTATCCTTTTGTAGAAATATTTTGTCACCCTTTGCACAACTATCGTATCAGTTGGTATTATCCTCATACTCTCCCCTCAAAAATGGCTCCTATTATAAGACAATATTTCGACGATAAAGGTTTTTTTAAGACGGAAGCTCTTTCTCGCTTGCATATTTTTCTCGAAGAAATAGAACAATACAAAGAGGTGAAAATACGCCAAGAAGTACGTGAACAAGCCGAACGTTACTACCAAGAAGCACATATTGCAAAACTAACGAATACTCTTCCTCATCCTTTGCCTCATATTTTGCTCAAACCTTTATTGCCTTTTCAGCAAGAAGGCATCCGTTGGGCGGTTGGTAAAAGAGCTTGTATTATGGCCGATGAATTGGGTTTGGGCAAAAGAGCGCAAGCCCTTGGCGCCGCTATTCACAAGCTACAAATATTCGATATGAATAGCATAGCCATTCTTTGTCCGGCATCTATACGTCTGTATTGGCAAACAGAAATAGAAAAATGGGTGCCAGCCGCTTATCATTCCTATATTAACACCTATACGTTTGAAAACAAAGTTCAATTTCCAAACCAAACAGATATTCTTATTATAGATGAGGCACAAAAAATAAACGACTATAACGTATCTGTATTATCGAAAATACGTACCATAGAATACAAACAAATGTTGCTGATAACAGACAGCAAATTGGAAAACAGCCTTATTAAATTCTATACTATGGTAGGGTTGTTTGACAAACATCTGATGAATCCTCTTTGGGAAATTTCGTATCAACATTGCTTATTCGATGCCGAAGTCCCCGAAAAAATAGTAGGTTATTACCATACCGATAAATTATTGGAACGTTTATCCGGAGTGTACCTTCGCAGAGAACGTAGTCAAATTACAGACCAACTACCCAAAGCAAGACAAATACTGATACCTGTAGCCATGCATGCACCTTTGCGTCATAGGTTTGAGACCAAAGCCGTTCAAACTATCAAGCTTTTACGCGCCAAACAGCTTACAGCTTATGATATAAGCCAAGTACGCAACCTTTTGCAACAGCTTATCAATTTATCCAAATACAATTTTATAAAAGACGATATAGCCGACAATATACCCAAACTAAAAGAGTTTATACATTTTGCCAAACACAAAATCCATTTCAACGGACAAGATAAGGCAGTGGTTTTTGTTGACAACACCAATCTGCAATACCAACTCAAAAGACGATTAAACGAAGAACGTATCGCTGCTACCCTATCGACCGAAGCCTTTGCCGCTGACCAAAGCCCCTACCGCTATCTTATTACCAAAGAAAACCTACAAGACATGCCGTCCGGAGTACAGCATTACATTTATTTTCATTTGCCCGAAAATCCTTTGCATATACAAAGTAGAGAGGACAAAATAAAAGACAGCGGTGGCGGTCTACAACAAGCTCAAGTGTATATTATCCAAACACCCCAAAGTATGGAGACTCTCCTATACCAATGGACAGCTACCAAACCCCATTTTTTGGAACAGCTAATGCTATTTCTGAAAACAGCAGACGACAAACGCCAATTAAGTGCTTCTTTGCAAGAAACTTTAAGTAAACACCTACTATCCTATACCCAAACACAGCCGGAATTAACCACCACTGTACAAATGAGCCTCTTTGCCGAAAATACAGCTCCCGCACCGACTATTCAAAACAAAGAAACAGAAACTCAGAATAATGATTTTGAAACGTTTACAAAAAGCATGCTAAAGGCTTTCCAAAGTTTTATAACATTAGACTCGGCAACCCGAAACAAACTACTTGAACAAGCTTTTGAAATAAAAGAAACCGATAAAGAATGGCATATTATCTTGAAAAAATAGAAAGCCCTTGATAAATCGATACTTTTCTTTCCGGCACTACATAGCGTTGAGAAAAAAATTGTATTTTTGACCGAAATTTGAAATACAACACTTGCAATGTCTATCAAATAAACAAAAATATGTTACCAATCACCAATATTCCTTTTTCTGCCAAAGCTTTTCTATCTGTGGTAGTAGCTGCTTTTTTTCTGTGGCTTATCCTTAGCATTATCAAGCGTTTGGTACCCAATATGCTTAAACGCAATAGTCAAAAAGACAGATTTTTACGCTATTACCCTATTGTAGAAATTATTATAGGGGTTATTTTCCTGACCTATGCTATAGATTATTTGAGCAATAGCAACCCCATGATTGCCTTTGGACTGTTTCTTATTGCATTGGTTATAGCTTTATGGATAAGTTGGTATTACTCTAAAAGGTGTTTTCTTGGCATTATGTTCAAGCTACATGGTAAATTCAAAATAAACGATAGCATTCGTTTCAGAACTTACCAAGGCAAGATTGTAGAAATGACCTCAAG
>PDWI01006046.1_pt1 | contig 15358 bp, 10 predicted proteins | sample 1430891 | NCBI WGS metagenome assembly PDWI01 (sample SAMN01162508, study PRJNA174530) | Oral metagenome, whole genome shotgun sequencing project. | biome: Marine environment; feature: Marine mammal; material: Swab sample of the gingival sulcus; isolation source: swab sample of gingival sulcus... | reverse complement strand
CAAAGATTAAAGAAAAAGGGAAAACTCAAAGATGTATATCTTAGAGAGACTTATAAGAGAGAGTATCCTCATAAAAGCTTGGCATCTCATTATATTGGTGCAGTAGGGCGTTTTGAAAATGGTCTTTTTGGAGTGGAGAAAAAGATAGATTCTTTAAGGGAATTAGAAGCTCATTTGGAAGAAAGAGAAAGTTCTTCTGTTCCTAGATTATATAAATTGGCTTTAGACCTTGATCTTCAGTATTATGCTAAAAGAGAGTTGAAAAAAACAATTAAGGATAATAAAGCTGAGTCTGGAACTATTTTGGTTATGGATGTTCATAAAGGTGATTTATTGGTAGTAGCCAATTATCCTTCTTTTAACCCTTACTCTCCTCGTAAAGCCCTTTTAAATAAGAGCTTTAGGAATATGGCTACTTCCTTTTCATATGACCCCGGTTCTACTATGAAAATTGTAACTTTGGCTGTTGCACTAGATAATGGAATTTGTAGTTTGGGGGACTTGTTCGATTTACGTGGGGGAGTTTTGTCTCTTTATCGAGGAGGCAAGATTAGGGATGTTCATTTTGACAAAAGATTGGGTAATAAGAGAAGTATTAGTGATATAATAATTGGTTCAAGCAATGTAGGAGCAGCATTAATTGGCAAGAAAATCGGTGAAGAGCTTTTGTATAAAGGATTAAAGTCTTTTGGACTTGGGCAAAGAACTAATTTTTTGTTGACAGGGGAGTCTAAGGGAAGACTAAATAGTGTTGATGACTGGACACCTACATCAATATTTTATATATCTCATGGATATGAAATTAATGCTACTCCAATTCAAATGTGCAGAGCTTTTAATGTTATTGCAAGTAAAGGATTTTTGGTAAAGCCAAGAATTTTTTTGAAAGAAAAAATAGAAAAAAATAGGATTATCAAAGAAACTACAGCTCAAAATGTTAGCAATATAATGGAAAAAGTTGTAGGCTCTCCCAAAGGTACAGGTAAAAAAGCTTCTATAGTGGGAGTAAGAGTAGCTGGTAAAACAGGAACCGCTCAGAAATTAATAAGGGGCAAGTACCAAAAAATGTATATCTCATCTTTTGGCGGTTTTTTACCTGCACAAGACCCTGCTTTTACAGTGTTTATTGTAATTAATAATCCTAGGGCAGGAAGATATTACGGTGGAGATGTAGCAGCGCCTCTTTTTAAATTAATAGGAATTAAATTAATGGAATATGCTGAGTTGAATTATAAAAAAGAAGTAGGTCAGGTAAGATGAAGATAAAAGATTTAATTAAAGATTTATCCTTTTTATATTCCAATATTTTTAATGATTCTAATGATATTTTTTCTGTGGAATACGATTCAAGAAAAGTATCAAGAAATTCTGTTTTTATTGCAATACAGGGAGAAAAACAGGACGGTAATGATTTTATAGATGAAGCAATAAAAAATGGTGCCTGTTTAATTGTTAGTGATAAGAGAGATTTAAAGCTGTCTGATGATATATCATATTTGATTTGCAAGGATGCAAGAAGGGCTCTTAGTAAAATATCAGCAATATTTTACGGCTATTCATATAAAGAAATATCTCTTATTGGAGTGACGGGAACTAATGGTAAAACAACTACGGCATTGCTTTTAAGAAAAATTAATTCCAAGGTTGGCAAAACATATTTCATAGGTACCTTGGGTATGGGGGGAGATAGCCTTAGTAAAAGTGTTAATTCATTAACAACACCTGAAGCGAATGAAATTCATAAATTTATAAGAGAAAAGGCAGATGAGAAAGCTTATTCTGTGGTCATGGAAACATCTTCAGCCGGAGTCTTTATGAAAAGGACACAAGATTTATCTTTTGACCAGATGATATTTACCAATTTTTCTGGAGATCATTTGGATTTTCACCCTACAATGGATGATTATTTTAATTGTAAATTACAATTGTTTAATTCTCTTGGTAATGATAATTGGGCAGTTATTAATAGAGATGATTTAAAATCAGAGACAATTATGTCAAATATTGACTCAAGGTTCTTGACTTACGGATTCACAAAAGAAGCCGATATTTTTCCCTTAAAATATAATTTTGATTTAGCTGGGATTAAAGCTGATATCTCTACGCCTTCAGGGATAATTTCAATTAAGAGTAATCTCATAGGGAGATTAAATTTATATAATATTATGGCAGCTGTTTCTTCTGCTTTAATAAGTAAAATACCTCTTCCTTTAATACAAGAGGCAATAGCTGAATTTAATCCAGTTACCGGTCGTTTAGATTGTGTTTATGAGGGTGATTTTAAAGTTTTTATAGATTATGCTCATACTGATGCTGCAATAGAGAGTTTATTGAAATCTTTAAGAGAGCTTTCAAAAGGAAGATTAATCATTGTTTTTGGTGCAGGCGGGGACAGAGATAAGAGTAAAAGAGCTAGAATGGCTCTTTTGGCGGCACAAAATAGTGACTATATAATTTTAACTTCCGATAATCCAAGAAGTGAAGACCCTAAAATGATTATTAATGATTTAATTGCTGGTTTACCTAAAGATTTTAAATCATATACTGTAAAAGAGGACAGAAAAGAAGCTATTAAGAGTGCTGTTCTTATGGCGAAGAAAGGAGATATAGTCATCGTGGCGGGCAAAGGTCATGAGGATTATCAGATATTGAAAGATAAGACAATAAAATTTGACGACAAAGAAGTAGTCTTGTCTTGTATTGGTGAGTTATATGGCTGAATTAAGTTATTCTGAGATTTTAAAAATTCTTAAGCTTGATAAGGCTTCTACTGCTTATGAAAAAAAATTACCTTTTTCCCATTTTCATTTCGACAGCAGAATGATAGAGCAGGATAATTCTGTTTTCTTTGCATTGAAAGGTGAAAATACTCACGGAATAGAATATGCAAATAAGTTAAATAAATTCAAAAATATTTTGATAATATCAGATAAGAATGTTAATTATAAAGGGGATTTTCCTTTAATAAAAGTTGACAATCCTTTAACATCGGCTCAATCTTTAGCTTCTTATTTAAGAGAGAGTTTATCTAGTAGCACTTTTATAGGGATTACTGGAAGTGCAGGAAAGACAAGCACCAAGGAATTTAGCGGTCAAATTTTGTCATCTAAAGCCAAAACTTATATCTCTTATAAAAATTGGAATAATTGGTTAGGTTTGCCTTTTTCTTTGTTAAAGATGGATAAAAAATCTAAATTTGCCGTTTTTGAGCTTGCCATGAGTAATAAGGAAAAAGAAATTTCATTCTTGACCGATATTCTAAAGCCGAAAATAGCGGTTATCTTGAATGTGTATCCGGTACATATGGAATTTTTTAAGAACCTTAGAAATATTGCCGAGGGTAAAAGTGAGATTTTAGAAGAGTTAAGGGGAGATGGCATAGGGATAATTAACGGGGATATTAAAGAGTTAAGAGAGGCTGTGCAAAAGTATAAAGGAGAGAAAATATTCTTTGGTTTGGAAAAATCAAATGATATTGTTTTAAAGTCTGTTGAAAATATTGGAGAGAAAACAAGATTAACAATTAGTTTCTTTGGTATTGAAGAGAAGTTTGACACGAATCTATTTTATAGACCTCATATTTTAAACCTTTTTGCTTCTATAGTTATTGCACGTTCTTGCGGTTTAAATATGCAAGAGATTAAATGTGCGGTACAAAACATTAAAGTACATGACAAGAGGGGAGAAATAGAAGAATTTAATGGAATTAAAGTTATTAACGATACTTATAACTCTAATCCTCAAGCTCTTGCTTTATCGACTTCTTGGGTTTCCGATTTTTATAAAAAGGAAAGAAAAATTGCCGTTATAGGAGATATGTATGAATTGGGAGATGAAGCGGAGAAATATCATATAGAGAGCGGAGAAAAATTAGCTGATTTAGGATTTGACAGCTTAATTTTTGTTGGTAAGTATGCTTCTTCTTATCGGAAAGGAGCTTTAAATAAAGATTATAATAAAAATAATATATATCTTTGTGAGAATGCTCAAGAAGCTGGTGTAAAAGTTGCCTCTATTTGTAAAAAAGGTGATATTTTGTTTATAAAAGGTTCAAGGGCGGTTATGCTTGAAAAAACTATAGAGGTGTTTAAGAATGAATTATCTTAATAGCAAATCTATAGCTGTCCTTGGTGCGGGTAATACCGGAAAAGATTTATTGGATTTCTTGCTTAATAAAAATCATTATCAAGGAAAGATTATGCTTTATGTGGATAATGATTTGGATAATATTTTTAAACAATATTTGCTAAAAAAAGGAGTGGAAGTTCTTATAGGTCAAGATAATTTTACAAATTTAAAGAAAGCAAATCTTATTATCTTAAGCCCCGGTTTTAATGGCAAAGAGAAAAGGTTTGATTTTCTTAGAGAATCGGGAATTGATATTATTTCAGAAATAGAATTTGCTTCTTCCTTTATTAACAATGATAAAATTATAGCGATAACCGGATCTAACGGTAAATCTACAACAGTCACTTTACTTTATAATATCCTCAAAGATGCAGGATTTAATGTTTTACTTGCGGGAAATATAGGGACTTCATTTATAAGTTTTTATGATAAATTTAATGATTGTGATTTTATTGTCTTAGAAATTTCCAGTTATCAATTGGAAGAAATTAAAGAATTTAGACCTAAAATTGCCATTATTTTGAATATTACTCCAGATCATCTTGGTCGTTACGGAGATTTAAAATCTTATGCTTTGGCTAAATATAGGATTTTTGCAAATCAAAAGTCTGATGATATTGCCATACTTAATAAAAAAGATTCTTTTACTAATAATGAATATTTGTGCCATATAAAATCTGATATAAAGATGTTTTCTTTAAAAGACAGCAAATGCGATGTTTTTTATGAAGAAGATAAAGAAGAGATAAAAATAAGGTTATATGACAAAATTGTTGCATTACCTTTAAAAAACATAAAATTAAAAGGGCTCCATAATGTTGAAAACATCATGGTTGCTTCATTAACCTCCTTAGTTCTTAACGTAGCCTTAGAGTCATTAATAAAATCTGTTGTGAAGTTTCAAGCTTTAGAGCATAGAATGGAATTGGTCTCTACAATTTCTGGTGTTGATTTTATAAATGACTCTAAGGCTACAAATGTAGATTCTGCATTGAAAGCCATATCTTCTTTTGAAGATAATTTAGTCCCTATTTTAGGGGGAAAAGGAAAGGGTTCTTCTTATAAAGAACTTTGTGATTGTATGAAATTAAATAGTAAGAAAGTTCTTTTAATAGGAGAAGACGCTCCCATAATAGCTAAAGATTGCAAAGAGATTAAAGAGAAATTGCTTTTTATAAAAAATATTGAAGAGGCTGTTTTAATAGCTTTTGAGACTTTAAAAGATATAGGAGGTACTGTTTTACTATCTCCTGCTTGTGCCAGTTTTGATATGTTTAAAAATTTTGAACACAGAGGTAATGTTTTTAAACAAGCCGTATATAGTTTGAAAGGAGTGAAAAATTAGTATGGGCGTAAAAAAGAGATTTGACGAGACTCTTTTGATATTAACTTTTTTACTCTTATCAATGGGGCTATTAGCCTTTGAAAGTACGGCATCTTTTGCTGCTGGAAGTAGTCCTAAAAGTTTACTTAAGCAATTGATAATTGTTTCGCTTGGTCTTTTATTTCTTTTAATAATGTTGGCTTTTGATGCACGTAATTTTAAAAGACTTTCTTTTGTAATTTCTCTTTTCTTAATATCTTGTGTTTTACTTGTGATGGCTTATTTTAACAAGGGTATAAATGGTAGCCATAGATGGATTAGGTTTATGGGTTTTAGTTTTCAACCTGGAGAAATGGCAAAGTTGACAGGTGTTATTTATGCTGGTTGGATTATTGGAAGAAAGGATTTAGATATAAGAAAGATATTTGATTCTTTGATAAAAATGTTACCTTTATATCCTTTATTGTTGCTTATCTTGTTTGAACCTGATTATGGGACAACTTTTTTGATTGCCACTGTTATTTTTATAATGATGTTTATGGCAGGATTACCTAAATTTAAAGCTCTTTTCTTGCTTGGTTTAGCATGTACAGGAGGATATTTTGTGATTGCGGGGCATGAAAATAGAGTCGAAAGGACAAAGGTTTTCTTCTCTAACTTTATTTCTTTCATCGGCAGTATATTCCCTAAAATATATAGTGCTTTCCCTGTATTGAAAGATTTCTCTTATCATTCGGATTTGGGATTACAACAAGCAAGGGCAGAAATAGCTATAGCTAGTGGAAAAATATGGGGCGTTGGTATAGGTAAATCTTCTTTGAAATCAGTATCTTCTCATATGCCTTTAACATATTCCGACACAGATTATATTTTTGCTATAGTTAATGAAGAAATGGGGGCATGGGGAGCTTTGATATTAATAGTTTTATACCTCTTGATTTGTTATAGAGGTCTTTTAATTGCTCAAAATGCTGAGAGAGTAGGAGAAAGGCAACTTAGCCTTATAGCATGCGGTATCTCTGTTTTAATTACATTGCAAGCATTGGTTCATATGATGGTTAATTTATCTCTTTTACCTTCAAAGGGATTTACTTTACCTTTAATTTCAGCCGGAGGAAGTTCTGCTTTTTTTACTCTTCTATCCATAGGAGTATTATTATCAATTTCAAAAATAAGACCGAGTGAGAATACAAGATGTTTATGAAATTTATGTCAAATAATCTTTTTTTTAGTGGTATAGGTGGTTCTGGTATGTCTGGAATAGCAGAAGTTTGTCACAATATGGGATTCAAAGTCATGGGCTCTGATATTTCCGACAATAATAGCGTAAAAACATTAAAAAGTCTTGGTATTAAAGTTTTTCTTGGTCATGATAAAAATAATGTGTCAAATAGTGATGTTCTTATTTTTTCTTCTGCAATAAAGTCTGATAATCCAGAAATAGTTGAGGCAAAGAAACAAGGAATACCTGTTATTAGTAGAGCCGAAATGTTGGCAGAGCTAATGAGAATGAAGTTTGCTATATGTGTGGGCGGTACTCACGGAAAAACAAGTACAACATCAATGATTGCCTCTATCTTTGATGAGGCTCAAAAAGATCCTACATATATTGTTGGTGGGAAACTTCATAGCGGTTTGTCTGGAGCAAAATTGGGAAGTTCAGACTATTTGATTGCCGAAGCTGATGAGTCAGACGGTAGTTTCTTAAGACTTTTTCCTACAATATCAGTAATCAATAATATTGATGATGACCATTTAGATTATTATAAAAGTATGGATAATTTAATAAATGCTTTTAAAAATTACGGAGAATCTATTCCTTTTTATGGAACTATTGTAATTAATGGCGATTGTGAAAATTGTAAGAAGATAAAGTTTAATAAACAGGTTTTATATTTTGGTATTAATAATAAAGAGGCGGATATAAAAGCCGATATTTTGGAAGATACCATGTTTGGCAGTATATTTAAAGTTATATTTAAAGGGGAGTCACTTGGTGAAATAAAGTTGAATATAGGGGGTAAGCATAATATATATAATGCTTTGGCAGCTATAGGTGCATCTTTATCGGCAGGAATTGATTTTAATGAGATAAAACAAGGTTTGGCAAAGTTTTATTTACCAGAAAGGAGATTTCAAGTCTTATTTAAAAGTTCTTCATTGCTAATCGTTGATGATTATGCTCATCATCCCAATGAAGTAGAAGCAACTTTGAATATGGTTGATAAGACTACATTTGAAAGAAAAGTAGTTATCTTTCAAGCTCATAGATATTCGAGATTGAAAAAATTAATGTTGCCTTTCGCAAAAGTATTGAGTAAAGCTGATATCTTATTTTTAGCTCCTCTTTATACGGCAAATCAATCGGTAATTAAAGATGTAAACACTAAAGTGTTGGCTAAAGAGATTAAGAATTTTAAAAGTTCCTTAGAAGTATTTGTTAGTGATAGTTTTGATGATTTGGAAAAAAAATTGAAAAATGAATTATGCACTAAAGATATTCTTTTATTCTTATCAGCAGGCGATTTAAGTAAATTTGCTCATAAATTTGCCCAAAAATTTAAGGGAGGTTTATTATGATAGATTACAGCGATGAAGGTAAGAAGAGAAAAACAAAAAGAAATAGAAAGATTGTAAAAAATGCCAAGAGAAGAACAAATGGGATTTTTGTATTTAAAATTCTTGTTATGGGATTTATGTTTTTGTCAACAGGATTTTTTACTTCTAAAGTTGCCAATGCAGTTATGAATTATGATGGGTTATTGATAAAAGAGTTTGTTATTAATGATTTAAATAGAGAAATAGCCCCTAAAGTGATAGATTTATGTAAAAAATATAGGAGTAATATTTTTTCTTTAAATTGTGAGGATCTTAAGAATGAGTTTTTAAAAATTAAATTAATATCTTCCGTAAATATTATAAAAAGACCTCCACAAAAGATTGAAATCGAATTAACTTACAGAAAACCCGCTATTCAATATTATCGTAAAGGTAGGTATGTTCTTATGGATAGAAGTGGTTGTGATTATGCCTATTATAAAAAGAAGAAAGATAATTTAGATGTTCCATTTATAAAAGAAGGTTTTGTGAAAAAAAATTGGAAGCAATATTTACAGAAAATGGATTTACTCAAAGATATTAATGGTATAGAATATTATGGGGTATCAAAAATAATGGGTTTATATTTTAAATTTAGAGACAGTAAAGAGTTGATTTATCCTCCCAATAAGCAGGCTAAAAAACAGTTGGGGATTTATTTTGATATTAAGAAGAAGATCTTGTCTCAAGTGGATAGAATAAAAGTAGCCGATTTGAGATTCTTAGATAAGATATTTGTAGAGTATAACGGAGAGGTAAGTAATGGCTGATAATTATTTAATAGGTATAGATATTGGCTCAAGCAAGGTTTGCACTGTCATTGGTCAGATAGGCGAGGACGAAGACGGAAAGAAAACAGGTATAGAAGTTATAGGTTATGGTATTGCTCCTTCAAGAGGTATTAAGAACGGTAAGGTAAATAATATTAAGTTTGCAACTGAGGATATAAAAAAATCGGTAGGAGAAGCTGAATTAATGTCTGGTGTGAAAGTCCAGTCAGTATATGTTAATATAAGTGGTAATGATATCTCATCATGTATTGGTCCGGGCAGTATTGTAATTGGAGATGATCAAGTTACAAGTGAAGATAAAGAGAAAGCAGTCCAGCAAGCGACCAATATGCAATTTTCCAAAAATGTTTCAGTTATTCATAAACTGCCTTTAGGATACACTGTTGACGGAGAGGAAGAAACAGATGATCCTGAAGGATTATCTGGCAGTAAAATGGAAGTGCGAGTTGCTATTATTACCAAAAGCACTCCCAGTAAGACAAATTTACAAAAATGTTTAAAAGATGCCGGATTAACAATAGATAAGATAGTTATTAACCATCTTGCTTCTGGTGAAGGAGTTTTGAGAGGGGAAGAAAAACAGCATGGAGTGCTTTTAATTGATATTGGAGCAAATATAACCGATTATACCGTATCATTGAACGGCAAAATGGTTTATGCAAGAACATATCCCGTAGGTGGCAAGGAACTTACAAACGATTTGATAAGAGGTTTTGGTCTTGATTTAATAACAGCCGAGAAAATGAAGAGAAAGTTTGGGTGTTTTGAATCTTTGAACGATGATAACTATCCCCAAACAGTAGAAGTCCCTATAATCGGCACAAATAGGACGAGAGAGTTAAATCCTGAACTTTTTTCCAGAGTATTATCTGCTCGTTTAGAGAAAGTATTCTTAACAATTAGAGATGCTCTTGAGAGGGAGGGATTGCTTAGTCAACTTCATTATATAATATTAACCGGTGGTGTGTCGGGGATTAATAATATAGATACTATTGCCAGTAGAGTTTTTAAACAAAATGTGAGGATAGGCAGGCCACAAATAAGTGGGGGATTATCAGATAGATTGGATTCAGGAGAGTTTTCTACTGCAATAGGTCTTTTGAGAATTGCTTATGACGATTTGCTTGAAAACGGAGGACATAGTTATACAGCAGGCAATATTGGAGATTTTTTTAAGAATATATGGGAGTTTGTCCTTGGGATTTTTAAGGAAGGATAATCAGGAGGTTTTGATGGATTATAAAATTAATTTTTCTAAAGAAGAAGATGTCATTACAAAAATTAAAGTTGTAGGTGTAGGAGGCGGAGGCTGTAATGCTATTTGCCGTATGTATCAGGAGAATTTACAGAATGTTGAATTGATAGCTTGTAATACTGATTTAAAATCATTAAGAAGCTTGCCTGAAGCTATTAATAAAATACAATTGGGTATCAATACCGCTAAAGGGCAGGGTGTAGGCAATGATCCTAATGTAGGAAGAGAAGCTGTATTGGAGAGTCATGAAGACGGTATGATAGAGGCAATATTAAAAGATACGGATTTGGTCTTTATCACTGCTGGTATGGGCGGAGGAACAGGAACAGGAGCTGCTCCGGTTATCGCTGAAGTGGCATCTCAAATGGGTGCATTGGTAGTAGCGGTTGTTACCAAGCCGTTTAAGAGAGAAGGCGGTTTAAAGAAGAAATATGCTCATGAAGGTATTGATAATTTAACAAAGAATGTAGATGCCTTAATAAGCGTAAGTAATGACAAAATCTTTGAACTTGATGAAGTAATAAAAGGAAATATCAATATATTTGATTCTTTTAGAATGATAGATGAAGTGCTTTTTAAGAGTGTTAAAGGGATTTTGGATATTATACATTCCGAAGGAAAAGAGTGCATGTTGGTAGATTTTGCTGATGTTAAATCGGTTATGCGTAATAAAGGCAGAGCTCTTATCACAATAGCAGAAGCTGAAGGTGAAAATAGGGCAGAAGTAGCAGTCAACAAAGCATTAAATTCTCCATTACTTGATGATATGTCTGTGGTAGGCTCTACAGGAATGTTGGTAAATATAACCTGTAAGGATCTAAGTAATGATGAGTTTGATACTATTGCCCAAAAATTAGGAGAAATGATTGATAGTGAAGCTCTATTAAAGTATGGTATTATCGGAGGAGATGAATTAGAGGACGGTAAACTTAGACTTACAATCGTAGCAACTGGTTTTTCAGATAGTTTCGGGGTGCAAAAGAATTTAAATATCCAACCTTCACAATTTATTAGCCATGAAAAAGAAAGTGTGACCCCCATAAATATAAATATCAATTCATGGGATGAGAAGAATAAAAATGTCAGAAAAGATACTCCTTTAAATCTGATGTCTAATTCATTTGAACCTGATATAGAAGAAGAAAAGACAACAAGAGAAAAGGTTACTCAAATATCTAGTAAATATTTTGGAGAAGAAGAAGAAATAAATTTAGATAAAGTCCAGCAAAACAGTGAGATTAATGTCACTAATGAACCTAGCTCTTCACCTGAAGATGAATCTTTCTGGGATAATAGTAATTTTAATGTTTTAGATTTTGGAGATGAAGAACATGACTGGTCATAAATCAAATAAATATAAGATGATCAAAAAAATAGATTTTATATTAAAAGATATAGGTGAACTTGTAAATCCTTTTAGTGATGATTTCGTAAGAGGGAAGAGTGCCTCTGAATTAAGAGTGAGTAAAGGAAAAAGTATAGCTTCTTATCAAGGAAAGATTGTCTATATAGGTGATTATGATTACATAAAAGATAATTTTGAAATTAATCCAGATACTCAAATTATGGATGCTTCAAAAAGAGTTGTTATGCCCGGTTTTGTTGATGCGCACAACCATTTACCTTTTGGGGGTACAAGAGAAGATGAATTTAAGAGGAAATTACAGGGAGTTTCTTATCAACAGATAGCCAAAGAGGGTGGGGGAATTAAGTCCACGGTTAAATGGACAAGAGAAGCAACTCCTGAAGCTCTTTATAAACAATGCATGTGGAGATTGGATGCAATGCTTATGAGTGGTACGACTTCAAGTGAAGCCAAGAGTGGTTATGGATTGAATAAAGAATCCGAGATTAAACAACTTGAAGTTTTAAAAGAGTTAGATAAAAATCATCCTATTTCAATCTTTCCTACTTTTATGGGAGCACATGAAATTCCTGATGAGTTTAAAGGCGATAATAAAGGATTTCTAGACTATCTAATCAATGAATTATTACCTGTTGTTAAAGAGAGAAATCTATCTGATATAGCCGATATTTTTTGTGAGAACGGATATTTCACTTATGAAGATGCTAAGTATTATTTGGGTAAAGCCAAAGAAATGGGCTTTAAGTTAAAAATGCATGCTGCTGAATTCACTTCAAACGATGGTGTTAAATTGGCAGTTGATTTAGGTGCAATATCTTCCGAACATTTAATTGCAATGAGTGAAGAGGAAATTTTGGCAATATCAAAATCTCAGACAGCGGCTGTATTATTACCTTCAGTATCATTCTTCCTTAAGATGAAAGAGTATGCACCCGCTCAAAGATTAATTGAAGAAGACGGTATTGTTGCTCTTGGAAGTGATTTTAACCCGGGAAGCTCTATGAATTCTTCAATGCTTTTTACTTTCCAACTTGGAATCTTTGCTTTGGGAATGACAATAGAAGAATCTTTTAATGCCTCAACTATTAATGCAGCTTATGCTTGTAGAAGAGAAAAAGAGTGCGGTTCTTTAGATGTAGGAAAAAATATGGATTTATTGATTTTAGGAATACCAAGTTATAGTTACCTTGCTTATCATTTGGGGATTAATCCTATTGAAACTATTATTAAGAAAGGTAAAGTGGTATTAGAAAAAGGTCGGCTTAAATATTAATTTAATACGCCGACCTCAAAAGCCTTATTCTTTATCTAATTATTTACCATAGATTTTAATTTTTTTAAGTAAGAATTTAATTCTTCTTTTTGTTTTTCAGTAAATTTTTGATATTTTATTGTAGCTTCCAAATCTTTAATATATCTAGTGTAACCTATTTCACAGATTGCCCATGCAGCAGTTGATACAACATCGAAATTCTTTTCTCTGAGTAATCCTTTAAAATAACGCCTGCTATCCCATGAATGTATTTTAACTAATCTTTTTAAAGCTGATATTTTTTCCTTATCACTACCATTTAAGAGGGTTTTTAAAAGTTTACTTTCTTCTTTTCTTAGTTCTTTATCGAATAAAACTTCATCATCGTAAATTTTTAATCTGACAACGGACGAGGGGTAAGACTTTAAATCTTTTTTTATAACCCATCTTGCCATTCTTGGTATCATCCAACGCATACCAGGAGTTGTTTCAGGATGACATACAGATAAAAAAGCTCTTCCTTTTTCTACATCGCAGGCATAAAATAAAGGTTTGCCTACTGTTCTCTTTTTGGGAGTATTATGAAATGATACATCACTGATTATCTCTCCGCAAAATACACCTTTACTTTCTTTTGTACTTTTAAAAAGAGGCCCTTCGTAATAATAAAGGTAGTTCTCTTTACAATCTTTGAGTTCGGGGAAGAATTTTAAGTCATTTTTAGTAACTTTGTATTTCATTATTCCTCTGCCTCTGTGATCGTTTTCAATATCGGTAGCCATAATTGGAACTAATTCCAAATCAAGGTAATCAGGGGTAGAGCTAAGCATGTAAGCACCTGCACAGATTCCTACTATACCGCCTCCGTTCTTGATAAAAGATTTAACTTCATTACATCCGGCATATCCCAAATCACTCATTTGTCTGCTACCCCCTCCTCCGGGCAAGATTAAAACCTGATAATTTTTAAGAGCACCTGAAATAATGTCGGCAGAAGTTATTATGGATACGCTCATGTCCTTGTCAATTTTGATTGCTTCAACAGCATCTTGGACACATCCTTGAGCAGCACCATTACCTTGAAACACGGCAACTTTTATCTCTTGAGCGGAGATGAAAGTTGCAAACAACATAAAGCTGATACTAATTATTATTGTATTTAATTTTTTCATTTTTAGATTATACAATTTTTTTCTATTAAGTAAAGGTTATAAATTAGGTGTTATCTTCATATTTAATTTATATAAGAAATAATTTTTTTTTATTATAAGAAGCAATTAGCATCATGTTTTTTTAATAAAATAGGCGAAATTTTAGCGAAAATATGTTATAACGTCTACTATAAGAGCTTAAATGTGGCAAGGGGGATAAGTTGAATGGTTTAACAGTAAAAGAAGTTGTGAAACAATTAGATATTTCTAGGTCTTATTTATATAAATTACTTAAAAGAGAAAATCTTATATTACCTAAAACAAAAACAGGAAGATATTTTTGGGATAATAAAGCAGTCATAAAACTAAAATCTGTTTTAAATAATGGTGTAGAAAAGAGTATTGATGAAAATGAAGTTATGCTGAATAAACTTAATTTAAGCCAACTTTTTATTAATAACAGAAGGTACTTAGGTAATAAGCATTCATTGACGGACTTCATAAGAAATACAGTAGAAAAGAATTGTAAAGGTGTGAATATTATAGCTGATGTTTTTAGTGGAACTGGAGCTGTGTCTAATGCTTTCAAAGATAAAATGATAATAACAAATGATTTGCTTTATAGTAATTATATTTCTAATTATGCTTGGTTTTCTTCAGAAAAGTATTCCAGTAAAAAAATAATAAATATGATTCATAAATATAACTCTATAAAGACTAGTGAAAACAATTATATGAGAAAAAATTTTGCAGATACTTTTTTTAGTGCGGATGATTGTAGCAAAATAGGATATATTCGTGAGGATATTGAATTAAAATATAAATCTGAAGAGATAAATTTTAAGGAATATGCCATGCTTATAACTTCATTGCTTTATGGAATGGATAAAATTGCAAATACTGTTGGTCATTATGATGCGTATCGAAAAAATGGAGATTTTAATAAAGATTTTGCTTTGAATGTACTTCTTCCAGATGAAGATATTAATGTCAATAATAAATGTTATAACGAAGATGCAACCAAATTAGTTAAAAACATTGAATGTGATTTGTTGTACCTAGATCCACCATATAATTCTAGACAGTATTCAGATGCCTATCATTTACTGGAAAATGTTGCTAGATGGGAAAAACCTAAAGTGTATGGTGTGGCAAAAAAGATGGATAGAGGAAATATTAAAAGTGAATATTGTAAGATAACAGCGAGTCAAGCATTTGAAGAATTGGTTGAAAACACGAATGCAAAATATATATTGCTTTCTTATAATAATATGTCAGATAAGGGAAATGACAGATCGAATGCTAAAATATCAGATGAAAATATTTTGAGAATATTAAAGAAAAAAGGAAAAGTTACAATCTTTGAAGAAGAATACAAAGCTTTTTCTACTGGGAAATCTAATATCAAAGAAAACAAAGAACGATTATTTTTGTGTGAGACTTTTTCTAAAAAAGAAAAGAAACTAAAAATAGCTTGTCCATTTAATTATATA
>PDWI01006045.1_pt1 | contig 15358 bp, 11 predicted proteins | sample 1430891 | NCBI WGS metagenome assembly PDWI01 (sample SAMN01162508, study PRJNA174530) | Oral metagenome, whole genome shotgun sequencing project. | biome: Marine environment; feature: Marine mammal; material: Swab sample of the gingival sulcus; isolation source: swab sample of gingival sulcus... | reverse complement strand
TAGCATACTTTTTGCTCATAAGTTGAATATAATGAGAATTAATATTTTTAAAAATGAAAAAAAAACTTATTTTTGTTCTGTTTAATATACATATAGCAGATGAAAATAAAAAAAGAACACTGTTATATAAGTCATTGATTTGTATATGAAATAGTTATAAAAATGGCAAAGAAAATAAACTATAAAAAATCACTTTTAGAAATAGAAAACATAATAAATGAAATAGAAAATGACACCATAGATATTGACAAATTATCACTGAAAATAAAAAAAGCGGCAGACCTTATAAATAACTGCAAAAAACAATTACAACAAACAGAAGAAGAGGTTACCGAAATACTTTTAGACAAAAAAAATATATAAAACATGATTTTATCGTGTAAAAAACACTAACATTTAGAAATTAACACCAAATGAAAAAACTGCTTGCAATATTAATAAGCTTTTTACCATTAATAGTTGATGCCCAAGATTTTAAAACAATACAACAAAAAGGACTAATTAAAGTAGGCTTTCAAGAAAGCGGTCGTGAAACCGTAAACGATATGCTTGCCTCAGAATTTGCAAAGTTCCTAAACCTGAAAATTAAAAAATCAAAAGTAGATTGGAATCAACTATTTAGCAATGATGGTCAAATTCCGGAAGATTACCGCACTAACCCTGCCGTGCAATATACCCCTGATGCCTTGAAAACCAATGACATAATATGTGGTACTATGTATGAATTGGATTGGCGAAAAAAATTCTTTGACTATGCGGGAATTGTTCAAATTAGCGACCTTCTAATCGTAAGACGCAACATCAAAAAAGGCATAAACGGCTTTGAAGACCTCAAAGGTCTCACTATTGCATTTCTCGATAACTCAACCTACGAAACCGAGATTAACATTATAAACGAAGAAATCGGAGGCGGAATAAAATTGCTACCCGTGAAATCGGAAAAAGAAGCCCTAAAAGTATTAACACAAAGCAAAGCAGACGGACTAATTGCAGTATCATATCTCGCTCTATCATACCTTAAAAGATTCAGAAATTTAAAACTTGCTTTCCCCGTGGCAGAACCTCAAAGCGTGGGCTGGATTCTTAAAAAAGGCAACGATGAGTTAAGCGAGGAAGTACGAAATTTCTTTGAAACCATAAAAGGCGACGGAACATTAGACAGAATATTCAGAGAGAAATACGGAATATCATATTCTACTTATTTAGAGATAATTAACTCCTATGCTCAATCGCAAAAAAATGGTTCAACTCGTGATTTGGATGCAATTCAAAAATCCGGAAAAATAGTAATCGCACTACGTGACCGCGAAATGGTATATCACCGATACGGCAGAAAACAATTCAACCATTATTTAGCAGAAGAATTTGCCAAATATCTTGGCGTGCAACTTGAACTCGTAATCACCAAAGAATTTTCAGATTATTGGGAAAGCGACAACGGCACGATAATCGAAGACAGTGCATACATGCCAAAATGGTTTCAAAATTTTGATGTTGCCTGCGACCTCATCGCACCGCTTCCATGGCGTTTGAAAAAAGTGGATGTCATTGATTTCATGCCTAATGCAAAGGTTGTTATCGGACGTAAGGACACACGCATAAACTCCGTAGACGACCTCCGCCGACTAAAAGGTGTTACCTCAAAAGGCTCGTCGTACGAACACACCTTGAAAGAGAACAACATAAAAAATTACATATATAGTCAAGGTAACGACTTCTTTTCCAACGTGGAAACAGGCAAAGCCGACTACACAATATCCAATATCGCAGTGTTTAATCTTGGCGAGTATCCCGATTTGGAAGCCAAATTTATACTTGGCGAAATATCGCTAATGGGCTGGGCTATAAAGAAAAACCAACCTGCTTTGCGTCAGAAAATATTAGAATTTTTTGAGTATGCACAAAAAGAAGGCGTGTTAGATACTTACTTCAAAGAGCAAACCGGCATGACCATGAAGGCTGCCAAAAACTACCTAAATGCACTTGAAGAAACATACCAATACGGATATTTCTCGTTTATGTTTTACGGTGCCGACAAAAATATGCCACGTGAAGAAATCTTGACGTTATTCCAAGACCAAAGCGGATATATATGGTTTGGAACTTACTCAGGTGCAGTGAGATACAATGGTCGAAACATGAAAGTATTTGATGTCAAGAACGGCATGCCCGGAAGCATGGTCTTTGATATTAAACAGGATAAAAACGGTGAAATTTATTTTGCAACAGAAAACGGTATAGCCCAAACCGACAATAATGCTCACAAATACAAGACATTATTTAAAGGTGTATCTTTCAAAGGAATTTTTATTGACAAAAACGACAAAAAATATTTTTACGGCAATGAAGGAATTTACACAATCGGCAAAAAAAACAAGGAAATAAGACTTAATGATGAATTAACTGATTTGCCTTTGGAAATTCATTCGATGAGTCAAGACCCCAAGAAGAACAATATCATAATCACATCGTCGAATGGGCTTTTCAAGTTGGATAAAAAAGCAAGCACTTGCAAAAAAATCAATGACGGTAATTATTATTATGCTCTTTTCAGCTCCGATGGTAGCTTGTGGATGTCGTCGGAATATGGATTGCAATATGCCAAAAATAAATATTTTAAAGAGCCACAAAAATATGAACTTCTAAACAACGCCTTAAATATTTCCAAGCGAAACAAAATAAATAAAATTACTGAATATGATGATGGTACTGTTTGGTTAATATCTGATTATAAGGTATTTCAGGTACTTACTTTAAAACAAAAACCAATAATATTTGATAAAAACATAGGTCTGAAAAACTATAAAATATTATCATTCCTGATGGATAAAGAGAAAAACTTTTGGTTTGGAATGTCGGGTGGCGTGCAAAAATTATCAGACAAAACCCTTAGAACTTTATACCCGGAATTATTAAATAGCCCCGTGCAAGCTATCTTTGAAGATGCTCAAAACAGAACATGGTTTAGCACATACACCGGTGCATATTACCTGCAAAACGGACTGCATAATTTCACAAAAGAATTGAATATATTCCCCCAATCTTTGGTACTGGCAAAAGGCGAAGACGGGAAATTATACCTTGTAAATAACGACAAACTATTCGTTATAAATGATGAAACTTTGCAGATAGATAAGACTGTGAAATTTGACAATAACATAATTCATCCGCATGGAATATTTATAAATTCAAATTCTGAAATATTCATACTTACAGGAAAAGAGGGAGTTATATATTACATGAAAGATATAAATTCAGAGCCTATAATCATTGAGAATAAGCATACTAATTCAGTTATCCAGTTGAAAGAATACAATGGCAAAATATTGGGTGCAGGCAAAAATGGGTTGGTAGTATTTGAAAACGGCAAATTCACATCTTATGTTGATACCAAAAAACCGGTTACTTCCTTTTCTATTGCCACCGTTAAAAACAATGCCACGCAAACCGAGGACACCTTATTATATATAGCATTAACAGATGAACTTTTGACCTACTCGTCCGAAGCCGGTTTAAAGCAAATTGAATGTTATTTGCCTGAGAACACTGTTATAAAAGCAATTTGTAAGGCAGAAGACAAGAAATATTTGTGGCTTGGAACATCTAAAGGCTTGATTTACTTTAATTTAACAACCGGGAAAGACGAGTTGATAATAGACTCCAAAAACGGACTTAATGGTAACGAAATAACCTCCGACGGTTTATACCTTGACGGTAGAGGCGTGCTTTGGGTAGGTACTTTCCACGGTGCATCCACCTATGATATAAAGAGTAAACGCATTGAAAAAATATATCCTATTTGTAATATTGACAATATAACTCTAAATGGCGAGGAAGTAGCCGAACTTCCGAAAATATTGAAATCAGATGAAAACAACATCAGCTTTGAGTTGGCAGGTTTACTATTCAAAGACGAACAATCAGTAGAATATGAATACTATCTAAGAGGCTTAGATACAGAGTATTCTGTTTATAATGGAAAGAACAATATCGCAGTATATCAAAACTTGCCTCCCGGGAAATACGTATTCTTGTATCGAGCAAAAGGCAAGGACGGAATATGGAGCTATTTCAATAAAATAGAATTTCAAATAGAAAAACCATTCTACCTACAATGGTGGGCAATAGCAATTGCAATATTATTTGTTATGGCAATATTCTATATTCTATTCAAGTGGCGTATTAAAATACTAAAATACCGAAACGAAATCTTAGAACAATCCATAGCCGATAGAACTATTGAAGTTCGGGAGAAAAATTCAGAACTCAAAAAGCAAAAAACAGCAATAGAAGAACAACGAGAAATTGCCATAAAACAGCGTGATGAAATTACTGAAAAGAAAAAAGAGATTGAGGACAGTATACATTATGCCGAAAAAATACAAAAAGCAATCCTACCACCTCGTGAATTTATAAATAAAAAACTTGAAAATAACTTTATACTTTTCAAACCCAGAGACATAGTAAGTGGCGACTTCTATTGGGCGGCAGAAAACGAAACTAAAATATTCATAACAGCTGCCGACTGTACCGGACACGGCGTGCCGGGGGCATTCATGAGCATGTTAGGCGTATCATTCTTAAATGATATAGTGCATACAAGCACCAATGATATTAATGCCGGCGATATTCTTAATAGACTGCGTGACAGTATAATAGAAGTCTTACATCAAACAGGCAAAGTACATGAAGCAAAAGACGGAATGGATATAGCCCTGTGCGTGATAGATAAAAATGAACCCAAAATTGATTTTGCAGGTGCATTCAACCCCTTGTACATTGTGCGAGATAATGAAATTATCGTGAAAGAAGCCGACCGCATGCCAATAGGAATATTCCAATATTCCAGCACTTTAACCCCATTCACAAACCATAGCATAGAGGTACAAAAAGGCGACCGACTATATATGTTCTCGGATGGATACCCCGACCAATTTGGCGGAGCAAGAGGCAAGAAATTTATGATAAGCCGATTTAAAGAGTTGATTTTGAGAATACAATCAATCCCAATGAAAAAGCAAGGCAACTACATGGATGAAACTATCGAAAGGTGGATGGGCGAAGAAAATGACCAAATTGACGATATACTCGTTATTGGCGTAGAAATTTAAACTAAAAAACATGAAATTAAAATACATATTTTTACCAATATTGGTAATTTTACTTAACTTAAAACCACTAATCGCACAAACCGATGGCATCCAAGCCACTAATTTTTATGTAAAAGACTTAACAGGCGAAAAATATTCATTATATGATGATTTATTAGACAAAGGGAAATATGTATTTGTAGATTTTTTTTGGAAATCATGTGGCTCTTGTTTACTCAAAGCTCCCATTGTAGACTCCGCTTTCTTAGACCTCGGTTGCAATAACGACAAAATATTTTTCATCGGAATAGACCGATTTAGCGGTGATGAGACTGTCTTAAAATTCAAATTAGACAACAATATTACAATGCCATTGGCAAGTGGAAATGAAGGAGGTGGAAGTAAGGTGCATCATCTTTTTAAGATAAATGCCGTGCCTTCTTTTATCTTAATATCTCCTAAACCGGATTATAAAATAATCATTGAAAATTATATCCCTAAGACTACCAAAGCTCTAAAAGATACTCTGAGTAAACTTGGGATTTTTGAAGATGTTTGCGGAGGTAATGATATTGACTTTTTTGCATTAGTCTCTGATAATGACTCTATTGGAGCGGATGTTTTTCAGGCAAAAAAATATATTGAGGTAAGTTACACACCTAATGCCAATGATAATTACAGAGCTTTTTTCAAGCTGTCGGGCAATGCAAAAGCATACATCGACGGAGTGGAGCAAAAAAGTGGAGTAACTCCGATTGACCCAAGTGAGCGAATTATAACTTATAAAATTGTTGCCGAAAACGGCGACTCGCAAGAGTGGGATGTGGCATTTTTATCAACTTCAAATGTTAATGAAATATATAATCCGCATTTGCAACTAAGTCCCAATCCCGTAAATTCTAATACGGCATTGAGCTTGATGAGCCGAAGGAACACCTCTGTTTTATTGCAAGTATTATCAATAGACGGTAAGGTTTTGCTGTCGGAAAATCATAAATTATATTCCGGCGAAAATTTAGTAAAACTTCCCCAACTTGCAGACTTATCACAAGGCATGTACTTCCTGCGAGTAACAGGCGAAAATATATTAAGCACAATCAGGTTTGTGAGGTAGAATTTTCCGGTTCTGTAATTAAATTCTAACTATTATTAGCCAATTATTAATTCTACAAACTCTCTTACAGCACCTTCGCCACCTTTTTTTGTAAGATGAATGATGTTGGGAATGGCTTTTATTTCCGGGCGGGCATTTGCGGGGCAACCGGCAACGCCTACATTTTTCAGCAAATCTAAATCATTAACATCATCGCCGATGTAAGCAACTTGGCTTAGTGATATTCCCATTTCTTTGGTTAGCTTTGATACTATCTCCAACTTATTTTTTGCCCCGTGAAATTGAAGGTCGAGTTTTAGTTTTTCGGCACGCCTTTTATTTAGCGTAACTTGCTCGGAGGTTATAATGCCTGTTTTGATGCCTTTTTCTTGCAAGATTTTGAACCCCATGCCATCGTAAGTTGAGAACTTTTTAAGCTCGTCACCATGCTCTGAATAATACATCCCGGCATCGGTTAAAACTCCATCAACATCCGATAGAAATAGCTTTATATCAGTTGGTTGTGGTTTTTCTTTGCAATGTTTTTGCATCAGTTTCTCTATGATTATGCAGTCGGCAGGTTCGTTGATTTCGGTAGCTGTATATTCGGGCATTTCTACAAAACCTATGGGTTGCGAAAGCCTGTTTTTATCTTTCACGATGTTTTCGGCGGTGTTGATGTAGATTGCACCGTTTTCCATTAATTGCCCTTTAAAATTCTGAGGGCGAGGGCGATTTTTATAATCATAATTTAGTGGTGTTCCGTTTTCGTGCCAAAAAAATCGCTTTATTCTCACTACCGACATCACAGATTTATACTTCCCACTTTGCATAATCTCAATGCCTTTGCTGATGTCGTTGGCACTCACAAGGGGCGAGGTGGCTTGCAGTAGCACCACGGTTGATTTTGGGTCTACCTTTGCCTGCTGAATGTACTCCAACATCACGTCCTCGGTGGATGAGGTGTCTTGGGCGTTTTGCGGTAGCCGATTATATATTTTGAGGTTGGGGAAATTGAACGATAGGGCAATGTCGGCTATTTCTTTGCAGTCGGTGGCTATTACAATTTCATCGATTGCAGGCGATTTCGCCAACGCAAGTATCCCCCAGTATATCAGGGGTTTACCGTTGATGGGTGTTGTGTTTATTAGTTTGCTTTCGCATAGTATTGGAATAAAGCCTATTGTTTTCATGGTTTGAGGTTTTAAGGATTGTAGTTTTTTATTTCGTTATTGGTTTTAAAGTTTAAGTCTCTCAAAAGCATCTATAAATGAGTTGGGAGTGCAATTTAAGATTTTGGTTTTATTGCTTTCGGCGTATTCTTTTAATACAAAGTAACTTTCAAAAGCCAACATGAATTTTTTTAATATTTCGTGTAGTTTTTTTATTCCTATTCCGTTTTGACTGAATGCCTTGGGTTTTGAGCTGTTGGAATCATAAAAATGTTTTTGATTTACAAGGGGGATGTTGTCATCGTTTACGGATATTTCCGGTAGCCATGAGTGGTCTGCTCCCCAGAGGTATATTGTTTTGTATTTGGCATTTATGCCTAAAAATATCGATGGTATCAAAATATTATGCGGTCTGGGCATTCCTAAGTTTAGGCGGAACAGCAGGTGGTTGATGTTTTTAAAGCCTTCAACGGGTGTGGTGTTTATGAATTTTACTTTTATGTTTTTGTTCTGAGCTATAATATTTTGCCATTGTTTAAATTTCTTGGCGTATGTTGTAATTATAAAATCTAATTCCCATGTTGTTTTTTCGGCAATTGTTTTGAAAAGTTTTTCGCCCCTTATTCTAAATTCTTCTTCTACATTTTCGTCGTAGAGGTCGGGGGCGGCTGTTATGAAATATTTTGGTTTTAGCTTTTGGTAGAGTTCGGTTGAGGGGAAATGATTTACACAAATTAAGTCTTTGCCGTTTAGGAAGTCGGCGTTTTTTTCGTACATTGATTTAAACGAAGGACCGTTGCCAAGTATTACTAATTCAGGGTTTTTAGGTTTCAGTTTGTTTATGTGTGTGCATTTTGATAGAATAATTATTTTTATCAGTGTTGCCAGAGTTTTGGATAAGTTGTTGAGTATTTGTTGAATTTTTAAGAGTAAATTCATATTGTGTATTCCTATTGTAGAAAATATGTTAAAGTGTTGATTTTATGAAAAATAGGGAGGCTAATTAATTACATTAAAAAGCCTCCTTATATTTATGGGGTTGTTAGTTTGAGCCGAGAGTAGCCACCATTACCGCTTTAATAGTGTGAAGTCTGTTTTCAGCTTCGTCAAATACTATTGATGCGTCTGATTCGAATACATCCTCGGTTACTTCCATTGCTTCCAATCCGAATTTTTGGAATATATCTTCGCCCACGGTTGTTTCTCTGTTGTGGAATGCAGGCAGGCAGTGCATGAATTTTGTGTTAGGATTTCCTGTCATTGCCATTACGTCCGAATTAACTTGGTATGGTTTAAGAAGTTCGATTCTTTCTTTCCAAACTTTTTCGGGTTCGCCCATCGATACCCAAACGTCAGTATATATAAAGTCTACACCTTTCACGGCAGTTTCCACGTCTTCGGTAAGAGTGATTTTAGCACCTGTGGTTTTTGCAATTTCTTGACAAGTTTTCACTAATTCTTCTTCCGGATGAAGGCTTTTGGGAGCTGCTAAACGCACGTCCATTCCCATTTTGGCGGCACCCACCATTAATGAATTACCCATATTGTTTCTGGCATCGCCCAAGAAAGCAAAAGATACTTGGCTTAGAGGTTTATCGCTGTGTTCCATCATAGTTAGGAAGTCAGCCAATATTTGAGTTGGGTGAAATTCATTGGTAAGACCATTCCATACGGGTACTCCTGCATATTCGCCGAGTTCTTCCACAATCGATTGAGTGAAACCTCTGTATTCAATACCTTCGTACATTCTTCCGAGTACTCTTGCGGTATCTTTCATTGACTCTTTGTGTCCGATTTGGCTTCCTGAGGGCCCCAAATAGGTAACGTTAGCACCTTGGTCGTGAGCTGCACTTTCAAAAGCACATCTTGTTCTGGTACTTGATTTTTCAAATATAAGAGCTATATTTTTTCCGCTTAGGGTTGGTTGTTCAGTGCCTGTGTATTTGGCTGTTTTTAAATCTTGCGATAATTTTAATAGAAATTTTATTTCACTTGGAGTAAAATCTAAAAGTTTTAGGAAGTTTCTATTTTTTAAGTTAAATGCCATTTTATTTAAGTTTTAAATTTATAAATTATTTTGTGCAAATGTAAATAAATTCCTTTCTTAATTGTAATTTTTTTGTAAAATTATTAACAAGCATCATTATTCATGTAAGCACAAGAAATTGCATCTTGCCTTGTATTTTGATTTTATGATAAAAAATTATTTATGTTTTTATATTTAAGAAATTATTATATACATTTGTTCCAAACTTATACAGTGATTTTTTTGAAAGAAATATTGTAAATTTCTAAAAATTTAAACACAAATTTATGAAACAAACTACTAAAATTTTAAAAATATTAATAGGTGTAATATTCATATTTTCGGGCATTGTAAAAGCAATCGACCCCGTTGGAACGCAAATAAAATTTGAAGACTATTTCATTGCAATGGGATTACACTTTATGCAACCCACGGCATTGCTGTTGTCATTCCTGCTGAACGCTGCCGAATTTACCTTAGGTATTTTATTGGTACTGAACGTGTTTCCAAAAATTACTATATGGCTGTCGTTACTGATGATGGCAGTATTTACGCCCCTTACGTTTTGGCTCGCTTTGTATAATCCCGTAACAGATTGCGGTTGCTTTGGCGATGCCATAAAACTTACCAATTGGGAAACGTTTTTCAAAAACGTTGTAATAGTCGTAATAATTTTGGTAGTTATGTTTTTTGATGAATACAAAATGTCAATGCACCGAAAAATAGCATGGTCGGCAATTGCGGTAACCATATTGGCGGTAATGGGATTTCAATTATACAACTATCGCCATCTGCCCGTGGTAGATTTCAGACCTTTTAAAATAGGAGCAAACATCAAAGAAAAAACAGTCATTCCGCCCAATGCTCCCAAAGACGAGTACGACACAAAGATAGTTTACAAGAACAACAAAACGGGTAAGAAAAAAGAGTTTAGCATCGACAGCATTCCTTACGACGACCCCGATACTTGGACTTTCGATACAACCATAAACGTGCTTGTGAAAGAAGGCTATAAACCGCCCATTCACGACTTCATCCTAACCACCCAAAACGGCGAAGACTGCACCAACGAAATCCTAAACTACAATGGATACACTTTAATATTTATATCATTTGAACTTGATAAAGCCGACCCCGACGCTCTAAAAGAGATAGCCGGAATGTCAGATTTTGCCGACCAAAACTCAATGAAGTTTTATATCTTCACGGCATCGACATTAGAGGCAATAAGCAAGTTTAATGACACCCACAAATTCAAAGGCACTCTATGCACAGGCGACAAAACGATGCTAAAAACCATGGTTCGCTCCAACCCCGCATTGATGCTTCTGAAAGATGCCCAAGTGATAGACAAATGGCATTTTAATGATTTCCCAAACAACGAAGAATTAAAAAAACTCATAAAATAACTAAACCTTAAAATCACTAATGAAATAATTTAAAAGAAAAAAATAACATTATGAGAAAACAAATTGTTGTAGGCAACTGGAAAATGAATACTCTTCTTCAAGAAGGAATGAAACTTGCGGAAGATATAAATGAAAATTTTCACACAAAAAAATACAACCGAGAAATTGCGATAGCACCTCCGTTCACCCACCTGTCGGAAATAAATAAAATTATACACCCCGAGATTGGACTATTTGCTCAAAACTGTGCTGCTGAATCTGCGGGAGCATACACCGGCGAAGTATCTGCCGTCATGTTGAAATCGATGGGCATTCGTGGCGTTATCTTGGGACATTCCGAAAGACGACAATACTACGGCGACACCGACGAAGTGCTTACCAAAAAAGTAAATCAGGCTTATGAAAACAACTTGAAAGTGATATTTTGCTGTGGCGAAAGTTTAGAACAACGCAAAGCCGGCAAACACAAAGAGGTTGTAACATCGCAAATAAAAAATGCAACTTTCCACCTTCCCGAAAATCTATTTCAAAACATAATAATAGCATACGAACCCGTATGGGCAATCGGAACAGGCGAAACTGCAACTGCTGAACAAGCACAAGAAATCCATGCCACAATAAGAAAATTTATTGCCGAAAAATACTCACAAGCCACAGCCGATAAAATCAGAATATTGTATGGCGGAAGTGTAAAACCCAATAACGCCAACAAATTATTTGCACAAGACGACATCGATGGCGGATTAATAGGCGGTGCTGCCCTAAAACACGAAAGTTTTGATGCTATCATAGAGGCGTAATATCAATTACGAATTAAAAATTACGAATTACGAATTTTTAGACTGATAATCAGGGATATAGATATGCAAATTATTGCATATAGGAAGAATATAAGCTCAGACCTGACAGATTTTAAAAATCTGTTCAGGTCTTTTTTAATGTAAAAATTCCCTCTTGGAGAAGAGGGTTAGGGAGATTGAAAAGACCTTTTGCTTTTTAACTTTTACTTTTTAAGACGCAATGCATTGCATCTCTACAATGTTAGACATATTATAAATTTTACTTTTTAAATTTTAACTTTTACCTTATATAAATAGGTGTCTCTATTTTTTTATGCAAAACAACCATAAATGTATTTGAAATTTGAAAATTAAATTTTAAATTTGAAAACTTATTATTTAGGAAAATTATATAAAACAATAATATGAAAAAAATAATAACCCTAATAGCAATAATTATAGCAACAATATCAATAGGTTACAGTCAAAATAACCTTGAATTTATAACCAAATGGGTTTCGGCAGACACCATCAACAACCCCAATGATTTTATAAATCTAAACGAAAATAAAACATTCGATGCCCAAATATTAGCAACCTCAAAAAAAGGTACATGGCAAAAAGCAAACAATACCTTGATGCTAATATCCACTCTCGATAATAAAGCGGATACAATTACAGCTACCATTAATGGCAAAACTTTAAGTTTGCAAATCAATAACCAAACGTTGGATTTTATCCCAAATATTTCAATCACAACAACAACTACTACTACCACAACTACGACCGTCAATGGTGTTACCACCACCCAAACCAATACCACCACAACCACCAAGCCCCAAGCTAAAAAGTCCAAGCAAGTAGTATCATACGAATCAAACGGCTTCTCATTGACAAGCCTGTTGCGAGGTATACTCGGAATGCTCGTGATAGTTCTTATCGCATACTTGTTCAGCTCAAACCGAAAAGCAATATCATGGCGAGTTGTAATAACAGGCTTGGGAATACAGTTAGTCCTCGCAATCAGTGTGTTATACTTTCCGCCTGTGCAGGCAGCTTTTGAATTTGTAGGCAAAATGTTTGTAAAGATATTAGACTTTACCGACGCAGGCACGCAATTCTTATTCAACGAAATGGGAAAAGGCAAAATCCACGACGCACTAAATACATTCATCGTAAAAATACTTCCCACCATAATATTTTTCTCAGCCCTCACAAGCATATTGTTCTATTACGGCATAATCCAAAAAGTGGTATATGTGCTTGCTTGGGTAATGGCAAAACTTTTGAAACTTTCCGGTGCTGAGAGCCTTTCGGTTGCCGGCAACATCTTCTTGGGGCAAACCGAATCGCCCCTTATGATAAAGGCATATCTCGAAAAAATGAACAAATCCGAAATCCTGCTTGTAATGGCAGGCGGAATGGCAACCCTTGCGGGAGGCGTGCTGGCGGTATATATAAATTTCCTCGGCGGCGACGACCCCGCTCAGCGATTAATGTTTGCAAAACACTTGCTTGCGGCATCAATAATGGCGGCACCGGGCGTTATCGTTGTATCGAAAATATTAGTGCCTCAAACCGAAGAGATAAATAAAAACGTAGAAGTAACAAAAGAAAAAATAGGCAAAAACGTACTTGATTCAATCACCAACGGAACAAGCGAAGGTTTAAAACTTGCCGTGAATGTAGCCTCTATGTTGCTGGTATTCGTAGCATTAATCAGCATGTTGAATTACATATTCATGAAGTTCGGAGGCGTAACTCATCTAAACGAATTAATCGTCGATTTAACTGACGGACAGTATAAATCGCTATCACTTGAATTTATACTCGGCTATACACTCGCCCCACTCATGTGGTTGCTCGGAGTTGATGCCAATGATATAGCATTAGTCGGACAAATGTTAGGCGAAAAACTAATACTAACAGAATTTATAGGATATTCAAGCCTTGCAAAATACAAGGCGGCAGAAGCATTCAGCAATCCCAAATCAATAATAATGGCAACATACATGTTATGCGGATTTGCAAACTTCGCCTCGATAGGCATACAAATCGGAGGCATAGGAGCATTAGCACCTAAAAAACGAGTGCAATTAACCGAACTCGGAATGAAAGCATTGTTGGCAGGCACACTCGCCTCGTTGCTTTCCGCCACCATTGTAGGTATGATAATAGGATAAACAAAACTAAACTATAAATAAATGAATGTATATAATTTAACCGACAACAACTCTATTTTCAACAACTTTCTTGCTGAGTTGAGAAACGTTGAAGTGCAATCCGACAGAATGCGTTTCAGACGAAACATGGAAAGAATAGGCGAAATCTTTGCATACGAAATAAGCAAACACATCAGCTATAAAACCAAAAATATCACAACGCCACTTGGTACTAAAGAATGCTCGTTAATGCAAAACAATATCGTGGTGGCATCAATCTTGCGAGCAGGCATACCGTTCCACAATGGCTTGCTTAACTATTTCGACAAAGCCGACAATGCCTTTGTGGGGTCTTACAGAAAATATCATAAAGACAACAGTTTTGAAATAAAATCAGGATATTTATCAAGTCCTGCTTTGGATAACAGATACCTTGTTTTAGCAGACCCAATGTTGGCAACAGGCTCGTCTATGTTGTTGGCATACAAAGATTTATGTAATGATAATATACCTATACACACTCATATAGTTGCTATGATAGCGGCTCGCGACGGAGTGGAATATCTTAAATCCAATTTGCAAGATAAAAATGTAACCCTCTGGGTTGGAGATATCGACGACGAACTCACAGCCAAAAACTACATTATACCCGGCTTAGGCGATGCAGGCGATTTGGCGTTTGGCAAAAAAACACAAGAATAAACCCCAAGACTTCCGACTTCGGTCTTCCGTCTTTGGACTTCCAACTTAAAATTCAAACTTCAACACAATATTGGAGATGCTCCTCAAAGGAGTATCTCTGTTTTTAACATTAAAAAACAATTTTTTAAAAATAAAAGCAACCATTTAGGGCTACCGCCGGTCATCATAACAGTTGAAAATGCAAGATATAGAAAAAATAATAGAATTATGCAAGCAAAAAAAATCTAAGGCACAAAAAAAACTGTATGAAATTTATGCCCCCGTCCTCTTTGGAATTTGCCTTAGGTATAGCACTGATTATGATGATGCTGAGGACATTTTGCAAAAATCTTTTATTAAAATCTTAACAAAAATAAAACAATACAACAATACAGGTTCTTTTGAAGGCTGGATAAAAAAAATTGTGGTAAATACTGCCGTGTCCCACTATCATAAAAACAAAAAACATCGACAAAATTATGATATAGATAATATTGTTGCAGTGCCTGAAAGCTATACAACCAAAAATTCGTACGGCACAGATGAATTTACTCTCGAAGAGATGTTGTCGGCAATACAGGAACTTCCGCCGGGTTATAAAACGATATTCAACCTATACGCCGTGGAAGGCTACAAACACAAAGAGATTGCCGAGATGCTGGATATAAACATAAACACCTCTAAATCACAATATTCAAGAGCAAAAAAAGTCCTTCAAGAAAAACTGATGGTCATGAAAAAAATAAAGAAAAATGACGGAACAAAATAAATCAATAGAGAAACTTTTGCAAGATAAATTTGCCGATTTTACACCAACGCCAAGCGATAAGGTCTGGAAAGGTGTTAGTCGGAAATTGTTTTATCGAAAAATTGTAGCTCTACCTAATGTCTTAATTACATTGGCAATAATTGCAGTTGTGGCTGTGGCTTATTTGTACAATCGCAC
>PDWI01010933.1_pt1 | contig 15359 bp, 13 predicted proteins | sample 1430891 | NCBI WGS metagenome assembly PDWI01 (sample SAMN01162508, study PRJNA174530) | Oral metagenome, whole genome shotgun sequencing project. | biome: Marine environment; feature: Marine mammal; material: Swab sample of the gingival sulcus; isolation source: swab sample of gingival sulcus... | reverse complement strand
GGTGGCCTTCTTGGTGATCCTGGCCGGATCCGGCTTGGTGGGTTCCTTGCCCAGAAGCAGAGCCAGGGAGCGCGCCATGCCTCTCATGCGTGACCTCCCATTCTGTGTTCAAAGTCCACCTGGATAGCCGCCGGCTGAACCGGACAGACCATTTCGCAGGCTCCGCAGCCCACGCACCCTTCCAGGATCTCGGGCATGAAGGTGGCCTGGCCGTTCACATCATCCCCGGCTGTCAGTTGAATGGCGGAAGCGGGCGGGCACTGCAAAGGATTGCCCGCCGGCGGGTTTCCCGCCTCGCACTGCGCCAGGCGAATTTCGATGGGACAACGCTGCACGCACAGGTTGCAGACATCTTCGTCGAATTCCGCGCCAGCCCCTGGAACCCCAGCCCCTGGGCCGCCAGGCACTTGTCGGGGTGAACCATCTTGGCCACCCCCATCCTGGCCTCGTGGGGATAGTTGATATGGTGGGTCAGGGCCCCGGTGGGGCAGGCCAGCACACACTGCAAACCGTCACAACTGAAATCGCAGGCCTGATCACGGGCCGTGATGATGGGCGTGCCCATCCCCGCCCCGACGTTGATGTCGGCCAGATGGATGGCCTCCACCGGACAAACCTGAACGCACTGCCCGCACTTGATGCAGGCCGCCAGGAAATCCTCTTCCAGCAGGGCTCCCGGCGGACGCAAGCGTTTGGTCGCGCCGCGCACGGCCGGCACCAGGCCCAGAAGCGAAGCCCCCACCAGGCCGCCGGCCATGGCCAGGGTGCGCAGGAACTTGCGACGATCAGATCGGGTTCGTCGGCCCGTGGGACTTGTTTTCTTTTCCGTCATGACCGGTACGGGAGATCAGTTGTTACCGTGAGAATCACAGTCATGGATCACTCCCGCCGCCTCCTTCCTCATTCGGGGATGCTCATCCCGCAGCATCAACTTGGGCTCGGAAAAGGGCACCAGGCGCTCCAGAAAATCCAGGGTCTCCAGCAAAGGAGAACCCTTGAAGAACTGGGCATAGGAATTGTCCAGCCAGATACGATCCGAATAGACGTAGATCTCGTGCGGGGTATCCCCCACGCCGTCGCCATCCTGATCGAACCCTTTGTAATCGCTCCAGTAGTTCCCGTCCCACTGATGGCCCGTGGCCACGCCGCCACCGCCGACCACCACCTGCGTCAAATTGTCTGAAAAATCATTGGACTGGAAAATATTGTCGTGCCAGTCGTTCAGGAAACGCACGCCGAAGCCGCAGTAGGCGATGATGTTGTTCTTGAAGCTGTTGAAGGTGTCGGGCTGGAAAGGAGAGACATCGATGTACAAACCGCTGGCGCAGTACAGCACCTCGTTGTTCTCGATGGTCAGGTCGCTGGTTTCCTTGAAGCCAATGCCCACGCCCGTGGGCCCGGCCGCGTGCAGGACATGGTTGTTCCGCACGACGATGCCGTCGCTGTACATCAGGAAGATGCCCACCGCGTTGTTGTAGTACCAGTTGTCCTCCACCACGTTGTACTGCGAGTACATGAAGTGCAGAGAGTAGCGGCTACCCGTCAGGATGTTGCCGCGGATGTCGTTGTCCCGCGAATACCAGACCACCATGTCACGCATGTCGTGGCACTCGTTGTCGTGGATCTTGTTGTTGAAGCTGTACCAGAGACGCACGGCATCGCCGCGTTGCCCCAGGTCCATATCCTTGGAGTAGATGGTGTTGGCCCGCACGATATTGTTGTTGGACTGCTGCAGGTCCACACCGAAGAGACAGTCGTCGATGTAGCAGTTGCGGACCACGTTGAAGTTGCCCCGGACCTGCACACCGGAATCGATGTCGTTGTGCAAGGCACCGGAATTGCGCAGGTGCAGGTTCTTGAGGGTGGCACCATCGGTCTGTAGCACCACCACGCTGCCTTCGCCGCCGGCATCGATGGTCACCAGCCCGCGCCCGTCAATGGTGATGGGAGATTCCACGATGATCGGACCGGCATACACGCCGGGCTCCGGAACGAGGGTCCCGTTCACCGGCGTCCGGTCCACCAGTTCCTGCAGAGAGGGGCGTTCCGCCGCCGTCACCGGGGACGGCAGCGGAACCATCAGCCACAGGGCCAGGGCCAGGATCAGCCCCCGCATCGGGTCAAATCTCGTCAGGGTCGTCATTTTCAGACGGCTTCCTGCGCAGCAGCGCGGAAACCAGCAACAAAGCCGAGAACAGCACCATCAACCAGAACCCATACTCGGGATAAGAGTTGGTGGTGAACTGCGCCACCTTGCCCTGACCGAAGGCCGTGGGCATGAACGCCTTGAGGGTGAACGCGCCCATGTCGTTCATGTTATGGCCGTACCACCACAACCAGACCGCATACTCGATGGCGAAGAACACGGGCAGACCCGCCGGGATCAGCACCAGCAGCCAGTTCCAGAAGCCCTCGGGCTTCCGCGCGAAAACCACCAGCACGATCATGATCACGATCAGCCCCCAGAACACGACAGCACCCGCGGTACGGATCTTGGCCACCATCGGTTTGAGCACTTCAGGATCCCGGAAGTACTTGCCCAGGCTCTTCTGGTAATGCCAGGCCAGGACCTGCGACCCACTGCCCGTCCAGTCGGCCAGGCTGTTGTCCTGGTCCGCCCTGTACTGCAGGTACGCATCCTTCAGGTAGGCGATGTTCTTTTCCTTGCCCTTTTCCAGTACAGGCAAACCGTGCTTGATCTCCGGCTCCGCGGCAGGCGCGGGAGCCGCCTCTTCCTCGGCGGGCTCCTCATCCAAAGCGGCGCGCAGGCGGGCAATCAAAGCATCGCCGGCAGACTCCGCTTGCTGGGTATCTTCCTCGGCATCCATCTCCTCAGAGGTCTCACCCAGGACGGTGATACGGCCTTCCAGATAGCGCTCGCTATGCAGTTTCAGCCCGTTGGCGCCGTAATAGGCCATGCCCATCCAGATGGCCAGCCCCGAAAAGCCCACAAGCATGATGATCATGCGGATCTTGGGCCTCACACAGGCAAAGGCCACCAACATGACGGCCACCAGCGTCACCAGAAAGAGGGAGAAGAACAGCTCCACCGGACCACCCGAAGCGATGGGGTACATGCCCACGTAGTGGTTGATGGTGTCCATCTCATGGACGCAGTCGAGGGCCTCGTCCTCCGTGATCTCCGTCTTGGCCTGCTTCACGCAGCCATTGAAGACACCGTTGACGTGGAAAAGGATCCGGACCCCATCGGGAAACGCTTCTTCGGGGTAGTTCGGAGCTTCCAGGGACACCCACCAGATGGGGGCGTTATAGATGGGATACAGCAGGGCCACAGCGACCAGCACCAAGACACTGCTGATGATCTGTTTCTGGGACATGGACTTCATTAACCCGCCTTCCTTAGCTAATCGAAATCCGGATTCGTCCAATCCGCGGAGGGGGCCAGCCTCTCCTTGGGCACGGGAATCCGAGACACGTAGTTGACAACGTCGATCATGTCGTCGTTGGTGAAGTTCTCAATCTGCTTGACCATGTCCGGGTTGGCGTTACGGCGTTTGCCGTCACGAATCCACTCGAACTGACGCAGCATGTACTCGTAGTGCTGGCCCTGGATGAGGGGGTAGAATTTTTCCTTGTTGCCCTCCCCCATGGCACCATGGCATTGCACGCAATTTTCCTTGTACAGCTTCTGGCCGTGCAGGAAGCGCTCGCTGCCCTCCTCATGGGGTCCCTTGCCGTTTTCCGGGTTCATGGGTAGCTGCTCGATGTAGGCGGCAACGTCCAACACCGATTGCGGGCCTCCGATAGAGCGGGGCAGGGCGAAAGGGTACATGGTGGGATTGTCGCGATTCAAAGCACGGATATCAGCCAACTGCTTGATGGCCACTTCCTTGTGCTGGCCGGCCAGCTGCGGGAAGGTGCCATCCTTGGTGCCCCAGCCTTCCAGAAGATGGCAAGCGGCGCATACCTCGTACACGTCTCGACCATTTTCCAAATCCGGGACCAGTTGCAGGGCTTCATCTTTTTCGCCACCTTCTTCATTCCAGGCCATGGCGGATACGGCCACCATGGCAAAGACCAGAAGGGTGGTCGTGAATACTGTCCATTGCTTGCTCATGTCATCTCCTTTGCAAGGCCCCTGGCAACAATTTTGGAAATAACCAGAGAGGCCGGATCAATCGATCTACCGCGGCATGGAGTGGATATACTCCGCCAGCTGCTTGATTTCGTCTTCGTTGACCAGATGCATGATACCCTGCATACCCTTCACAGCCATGCTGTTGGCGCGGGCACCGCTCTTGATGTCCGTCATCTGCTGGATCGCGTATTCAGGTGTGAGGCCGGCGATCCTCGGGTATTCCGGCAAGATCGGCGACACGCCGTCCTTACCGTGGCAGCCCCAGCAGGTCTTGGTCTGGAACAGCTTCCCGCCCGGAGATTCCGGATCCGGATTCCCCAGACCAATGGGCGCGCCATCACCCAATTCGTTGGCGATAAAGTCCGCCAGGATCGCGAATTCTTCTTCGGTGACACCCTGCACCAAGGCCTTCATAGCGGCCGTCTGGCCATTGTGCCGTCCCCCACTCTGGATATCTTTCATCTGCTGCAAAGCGTATTCATAACCCTGCCGCGCAATCACGGGATAGGACGGTAGAATGGAGTTGATGCCGTCTTCTCCATGACAGGTGTGGCAAGACTTGTCCCGGAACAACTGGGCTCCCGGCGAAAGTTCCACCACCACTTCGGTACCCGCTTCCTCGGCCACGATTCCGTGCCGTTCCCGCGCCTTGGCGATACGTTCATCCCGGTCATCGCAGACGCAGGAAGCCACCCCCAGCAGCACCACCAACAACAAGGCCAGTTTCAGGACCCTCGGGCAATCGATCATGAGCAAACCCTTCAATTCGGTTTTCATTTGTTCCGTGCCGGGCCCCAAACTGTGGGGCCCGGCCCATGTGATAAGGAGACCTGTGATCAGAACATCACTGCTCCATCATCAGCTTACTTGATCTTCTTGGCGCCGTTCTCATCCAGGTGGGTCTTGGCGCGCAGACCAAGGTCCGCCGTCTTGACCTGGTACTGCCACCACTGGTTGGCCCAGAGCATGGCGTTCTGCCAGTCCTTCTTGGCCGCGGCGGCTTCCGCCTTCTTGCGGCTGTCGTCGGCAAAGCCCAGCTGGTCCGTGGCGTCTTCCACCAGACCGACCACGGTCGGGAAATCCTTGTAGTTTCGGCTGGTGATATAGCCCACCACCATGTCGATGACTTCCTGGGTCTCCAGGTTGGTCTTCACCTGCTTGTTGTAGTCGGCCTCGGTGTACTTGTGGCCCACATGCTCCAGAGTAGCCTTGGCCTTGTAGCCCTTGGGCTGGACCAGGAGGTAGCCCTGCATCTCCAAGTGCAAGGCGGAGCAGAACTCGGTGCAGTAGTACGGGTAAACGCCGGGCTCTTCCACCGTGAACGTCGTGCTGGCGGTCTTGCCGGGCTCCACGGAGAGCTGCACGTTCTGGCCGTACATGGCAAAGCCGTGCACCTCGTCCTCGGCGCGCTCCAGGTTGGTCAGGTGAATGCTGACCACGTCCCCCTCGGTGACCTCGATGATCTCGGGAGTGATGTGGGAGCGGATGAGGGTACCGTACACGTCCACCTTGTTGCCGTCGCGCTCGACACGCTCACGGCCGGCGCGGGCCTTGTAGGGGCTGCGCTGGTCGGCCCGGCTGTTCCAACCACTCTTGTAGCGAACGGCGGGAGCCAGCTTGTCGGCTCGGATGGCGGCGGCGTAGTGAGGCTCTCCCAGAGGCAGCGGCATGTCGTAGATCAGAGACATCTTGTCGCCGCGGATGTCGATCAGCTGATGATTCTGGGGATGCAGGGGGCCCACGGGGTTGAAGCGGTCGATGGACAGCTTGTTCAGGGCCACCAGGTACTTGCCGTCAGGATGCTTCGTGTCACCCTCCATGGCCATCAGGTGGCCAACGTTGTAGTGGATGGGGATGGTGTCCAGCACCTTGCCGGTCCGGTAATTCCATTTGGTGATTTGGCTATCCACGTAGATGGACGTGTAGACCACGCCGTCCTCGGAATCAAACTGGTTGTGCAGGGGGCCCAGGCCCACGTTCACGGACTTGTCCAGAGCGGCTTCCAGGCTAATGATGGGAATGCCGTAGGGATCGGTGCTCTCGAAGTTCTCATTCTTGATGGCCTTCATGATCTTGTCGAAGCTGTACACCCAGGCATGGCTGTCCAGCTTGCCGGCCACGATGATGCTCTTGCCGTCAGGCGTGACGTCCACACCGTGGGGGCTCTTGGGCTCGGGCACCAGGAAGAGCAACCCCTCATCGATGGCCTGCTCGATGGGAATCAGGTAATGACCGTTAACCTTCTTGACCTTTCCGGCCTTGACCAGCTCGGCGGCCTTCTTCCAGTTGGTCACGTGCAGGAAGTCGGTGTCTTTGGAGGAGCAACCGGCCTCGAAGGGCGGGCGACCGCGCTCGATACCGCCGACATAGCGCTCGGAGCAGAAGGAGTTGGTGAAGCCCCAGCCGTAGCTCGGGCCCTTACCGGCGTCGGAAAGATCCTGGCTGTAAGGCGGGAACTCCAAGGTGAAGGTCTGGGCCGGGTCGATGCGGCCCTTCTCCATGTCGAATTTCCAGTAAGTCAAGCCACCGCGATACTTCTCGTTGAATTCCTCGAGGGGGACGAAGTCGGTGCTGTAGGGAGCCGCGTACTGGCTGGCTTCCATGATGTATTCGGTGTTGGGGGTGACGAAGCAGCCACCATGGTCGCTCTTGAAGAACGGGTTGACCACGATCTGCTTGGTCTCGAAATCATGCAGATCCACCACGGCCAACCGGGCGTTGGCCTTGTCGTTGATGAAGACGAATTTGCCGTCGTAATCGCCATCGACCTCGGAGAACGCGGGGTGGTGGGTATCACCGTAGAGGATGTCCTTGCCACGCACCTTGCCCATCGCCAGGACCTTCTTCGACTCGTCATCGAAACCGTAGCCCTGCCAGGGTTCGGGAGTGAAGACAGCCACGTACTTGAGGATACGCATGGAAGGGATGCCGTAAAAAATGAGCTGGCCACTCTGGCCGCCCGAGGCGCAGACGATATACTCATCGCGGCCGCCGGTGGGGGTATACGTCTTGGCCGCAGCGAGCACATCCTTCTCCGTCAGCCCTCTTTCCTTCATCACTTCCTGCAAGGTCTGGGCTTGCGCCACTGCGCCAATGATGAAGCTGCACAGCAAAACGCCCAGAAACAGCCTTTTCTGGATCCGCATTACGCTCTCCTCTTCGGGGTTTGGGCCGGAAGAACCATCCTTCCAACCAGGTCCACGCCTTCTTGATTTCCACAGCGCCGGTAGGTTCTACAAGCCATCCACATCGTGAGTCCATGAACCTGCCCAATTCAGGCCGGTGGCGAACAATGGACCAAAAACACGGGTGGCCAAGTCTACCGGCTAACAGTACTCCTAAAATCAGACAAAGTCATCTTGTTTTTGTTTTTTTTTACGTAAATCCCACCATTTATATAGGCTTACGTTCACCGGCACTAAGAATGGGGAAAAAAAGCCCCGAAGAATATCCATTCTCCAGGGCTCGATCAACAGGCGCGCTGTCAAAGCTAGAGCGGGTAAGGATCGCCCCCCTCGGGAATCTCGGCAAAGTTCTCCGCGGTAGGCGGAGAGGAAACCCGCCACTCCAGCGTGCTGGCCCGCCAGGGGTTGTCCGGGGTCCCCTGCCGGGGCCGGGACAGGCTGGCCACCAGATTGGCGGCGCAGGAAATAAGCCCCACCAACATGATATCCATACCCAGGGTGCTGAACTTCTGCAACGCCAGCAACTCCACCGGAATCACCGGCAGAGCCGGCGCCAGCCCCTTGGTCCCCAGGATGATCTGCGGGAAGAAAGCCAGATTCAGGCCCACGGTAAACAGGATGCCGCTCAGGCGTCCCCAAACCTGGTTGTAGGTACGCCCCGTGATCTTGGGCCACCAGAAATGCAGCCCCGCCAGGAACGCGGTGATGACCCCGCCCATCAGCAGATAATGCACAAAGGCCGTGCGGAAAATGGTCTGGTTCAGGTAGTGCCCCAGAGAGGGGTTGCTCAGGAAAAGCCCCAGCACACTCCCCACGCCCACGTTCAGCAGGAAGGCCAGCACATAGGTGGTGGGCGTCGCGCAGGCGATGGCCCCCTTGTGCATGGTGGCCAGCCAGCTGTAGGTGATGATGGCCAGCGGAACGATGGCCCCCAAGCCGATGATGGCGAACGCGAAGGTGACGACATCCGCCTCGCCCAAGCCCACCAAGTGCATGCCCCAACTGCTGAACCCCACGGTCAGCAGCATGACCAGCGCCACGACCATGACCCGGTATCCCGTCAGGCCCTTGCGACTGATGCCGACGATGACATCGGTCAGCAGGCCCACCGCCGGAATCAGCGAGAAGAACACCAGCGGCGTCACCGTGAAGTAGAAGTAGCGGTACCAGTCCAGAGGGTTGTTGCCGTTGCTGAACATACCCCGGCCGGTGGCCACGGCCCCCGCCAGGTACAGGATGATGATCCCGAAGACCATGCCGGCAAAGACCAGCACATAACCTGTCAGGTACAGGCTCCAGCTGAAGATGGGCATCTGGAAGAAGCCCATGCCCGGCGCCCGCCTCTGGTGCACCGTGACGATGAAGTTCAAACCCGTGGCCACCCAGCCGGCCGCCACGAAGAACAACCCGAAGGCCATGAAGGCGAAAGAGCCCCCGTCGATCAGGGTGTAGGGATTGTGGAATTGCCAGGTGGTCCCCACGGGGTAGAGCATCAGGCTGACCAGAACCAAGAGCGAGCCCACCACGTACCAGCGCAGGGAGCAGCGGGCCAGGGTCGGCAGGGCCAGGTTGCGCGCGCCCAGTTGCAGCGGCAGCAAGAAATTGCCCAGCGCGGCGGGGATCAGTGGCACCACCACCAGGAAGGCCATGATCACGCCGTGGTAGGTCAACATGCGGCTCATGGTGCCGGCATCCACCCCCGCGCCGCTGCCGATCCGCAGCTTGTAATAAACGGCCTCGATGCCGCCCAGCAGGAAGAGCACCATGGCCCAGCCCAGGAACATGAAACCGATCCGCTTGTGGTCCCGGGAATTGACCCAGGAGCCCAGCCCGCCACCATCGAGATAGCTGTTTTCCCGATGGCTGTTATCCCGGGCAGATGTCGTCAGCTCAGTCATCTCTAGTTTCCTCCCTGGGCGTCGGCGTACTGGGAAATGCTTTTCAGCCAGGCGGTGATGGCTTCGATTTCCTTATCGCCCAGAATTCCTTCGTAGGGGGTCATGACCGGTTCGTAGCCTTCGATGATCGAGGCGTTCGGGGTCAGAATCGATTCCTTCACGTAGGCGTCGTCCACGGTGACCATGATGCCTTCCTTGGTCGGGAAGGTGTTGCCGTAGACATCCTTGAGTGACGGTCCGACCACCCTGGTGCCGTCGAGGGAATGGCAAGCCTTGCAACCGTGGCGGTTGTAAAGCAGTTCACCCACCTCTTCAGGGGTGCGGCCGGCAAAGATATCCACCGCGGCGGCCAGCCACTTGTCGTAAGCATCTTTATGCATGGAGATCATGGCGGTCTGCATCTCCGCATAGCCGGGGCCAGAGAAGATGTTGCTGCGCAAGCTGAAGGTGTCCGTCAGGCCGGGCTCAAACCAGGTGGTCGTGGTCTGCCCCGGCAAGATGGCCTTGTTCACGCGAAGGGCCGGAATGGTCAACGAGTGGACCACATCACTGGAGGTCATGTTCAACTGGACAGGCTCCCCGGTGGCCACCACCAATGTGTCTGTCACGTGACCATTGCCGTAGGTGAATTCCCAGTTCCACTGGCTGGCTTTGACATCAATCTGCGCCGCGCCCAGCGGAGCCACCGAACGGTCTACAAAACCGCAGAAATCCGCCGTGAAGCCAAAGGTCACCAGCCCCACACCGGCCAAAACCCAGGCCCCCAGCAGCAGGGGATTGGGTGGCCCTGCGGTAGCGCCCACCTCGTCTTCGCCCTTCCGGTGGAACCGGGCCACGAAGATGATGGCCAGCCCCACCACCAGGACCACGGCCACCACGGCGGCGAAGTAGACATTGAAGAAGGCGTCATCGACCCCGATGGTGTGGTAGGAAGCCTCCGGTGGGAACCAGGCCGACATCTTGCCGGCGCCCAGGAAGTTTGTTGCTCCACTCAAGATCATGTTTCCTTTCGGGCCGCCCCCCGGGAAGGCGCGGCTGGACTTTCAACTATTGCGAATTCTCTGCGGGCCGCGCTGCGGGCACCGAGGCGTTCAGCTTCTGGATCAGCAGTTCCTTGGCCCGCTCCCGTTTTCCTTGTCCACCCAGCGGTAGCCCTGATCCAGCTTGTCGCGCTGCTCGGCCAGGGCCAGGGCCACGGTTTCCAGCTGGGGCGCGTCGCTGACCTTGGCCGTCCTTTCGGTCGCCATCATCTTCATATAGCCGCCCTGCAGGAAGAGGGAAACGGCGTACAGGAAGAGCACGACGGCCCCCACACCCAGCACGACGCCCAGGGTGTCGAACCCCGACCTGCTGTCTCTCTTTGTCTTCGCATCCTCGGCCATGGCCATTATCCACTCCTGTCAGGTTCTCAGGGGTTCTCGAAGCGCAGGGAAGCCGGCAGGCGCGGATCCTTGACCGGTACCAGCTTGTGGCCCATGGCCAGGCGTACGATACCGGCCAGCCAGATGCCGCCCACACCGAAGAAGCCCAGAATTTCCATGGGACCAATGACGAAACTTTCGCTGAACTCCGGCATGACCACCCAGTAGAGATTGATCCACTGGGCAACGATGATCCACACGGCCCAGAAGGCCAGCAGCGGCCGTTGCCGCTTGGTGAAGCGCGAGACCAACCCGGCAAAGGGCAGCATGAAAGTGCAGAACAGGGTAACCAACCCGACCCAGCCCCAGCCGTTCTCACTGCGGACCAGGAACCAGACGGTTTCCTCAGGAATGTTGCCGTACCAGTAGAGCATGTACTGGCTGAAGGCGATGTAACCCCAGAAGAAGGTGAAGGCGAACATGGCCTTGCCGTAGTCGTGCAGGTGCTCGGCGGAGATGATGCCCGTCAGCCGTCCGGTGCGCTGCAATCCCAGCGTGAACAGCGTCATCACGGCAAAGAACGAAACGAAGCCACCCGCCCAGTAGTACACGCCGAACATGGTGCTGAACCAGATGGGATCCAGGCTCATGAGCAGATCCATGCTGGCGCCGGCAATGGACAGGGCGCAGATCATGATGCCGAATCCGCTGAAATTTTCCAGCCTGCCCGTCAGACTCAGATCTCCCGTCTCGTCCTGCTTGGCGCTGGTCTTCCAGTAAAACCAGCTGTAGCCCGTCCAGATCACGAAATAGATGACCAAGCGGATGACGAAGGCATTCGTGTTCAGATAACCCAGCTTGTGGGCCAGGGCGTGGCTGGCCGCGACCTCAGGATCGGCCCAACCGTAAATTTTGCCCGCGAAGACAATGACCGGAATGGCCAGCAGGGCCATCAGCGGCAGCACCGCCGCCGTCACCTCGACCAGGCGCTACATGATGGGGATGAAGATCAGCGCCCCCAGCGAGATGGCCAGGAAGAACGCGAAGTTCGTCAGGTAGGCGAACCCGAAGTGGCGCATGCCGTCACCCTCGGCCATGCCCAGCGCCACGGTCGCGATGAGTCCCAACAAGCCGATGGCCCCGCTGATGGCGAACAGCTTGGGGCCCAGTCCGTCCAGGGTGATCTTCGTGTCTTCCACACGAGGAGCGTGATGATGAGCCAATGCAATCTCCCAGGCTTGACCGGCGCCGTGGCCGGCCCTGAATCCAGCGTTCTGTTCCTAGTTGCCGTTCGGCGCCGCGTTCACCAGCGCCGCGCGTTCGGCAGCGGGCACGTCGGCCATGGTCGCGGCACGGGCCAACTGTAGCGCGCGCACGTAGGCGACAATGGCCCAGCGATCCTGGACCGGAATCTGAGAACCATAGGACGGCATGCTGCGAATGCCGTTCTTGATCGTGTTGTAAAGGTGTCCCACGGGGCGTTCCACCACGGTCTGGCTGCCCAGGTCCGTCGGCGGGGTCCAGGTGCCCTCCGCCAGGGACGCCGCGCGCGCGTGCACCAGACCGTTCCCGTCACCGCTCAGGCCGTGGCAGGGCGCGCAGTAGATGTTGAACCGTTCCTCACCTCGGTCGATCAAAGGACGGTCCACCGTCACGGGAAAGGTCTCCACGAAGAGCGAATCCCCCTGCACCCGGCCATGGTCCAGGAGATCGTCGGTCCAGGCCTGCCCCCGGGCCACGGTGCCGTCCACCGGCTTGCGCATGGCCATGTCGTTATCGAAGAAGGGGTTCTGGCTCTGGGGCTTGAAATAGTACTGGTTGTCCATGTCGTAGACGACCTGAATCCGCGTCTGATCCCGCATGCGGGTGGCGCGGGCCTTGTAGACCAGACCCATGGGGATCAGGCTGAGGGCGACCAGGAAAAGCAGGAAATAGATAATCGGGCGCGGCATCGCTCAGTCCTCCGAACTTTCGGTAATTTCTTCCACACCCGAACCTCCCAGCCGGCCCAGGAACTCCCGGGTCTTTTCCAACTGGAATTTGGGATCCGTGGCCTCCACCACGATGAAGAAGCGGTCCTGGGTCGCGCGCCGGAAGCTCCGGCTCTTGAACAAGGGGTGATAAAGCTGCGGCAGGCCGTTCAGCGTCCACATCCCGAAGAAGGCCGCGAAAGCGCTCAGCAGCACCGTCAACTCGAACATGATGGGGATGTTCGCGGGCAACCCGAACAGGGGCTTGCCCGAGATGAGGAAAGGATAGTCCACGGCGTTCATCCACCACTGCATGAGGGTGGCCAGGCTCAGCCCCGTCAGGCCGCCGCCCAGCACGATGAACGGCAACCGGGTCCCGCGAATGCCCATGGCCTGATCCAGGCCGTGCACCGGGAACGGCGTGTGCGCGTCCCAGCGGGTGAAGCCCTCGTCCCGGCAACGGGTGGCCGCAGCCATCAACGACTTCACGTCACTGAATTCCGTCATCAGCCCGTAGAGGGTTTCGGTTTTGGTCTCGGCGGCCATCAGTGGCTTCCTCCTTTGGCGTCGCTTTCAGACACCGCGTGGGCGTCGGCGATGGGCATGACGGATTTGAGCTCCGCCATGGCGATCATGGGCAGGAACCGCACGAAGAGCAGCACCAGGGTGAAAAAGAGACCGAAGCTGCCCAGGAAGGTCAGGATGTCCACGATGGTGGGGTTGTAGTAGTCCCAGCTCGAGGGCAGGAAGTCGCGGCTCAGGGAGGTGACGGTGATCACGAAACGCTCGAACCACATGCCGATGTTCACGAAGATGTACATGATCCACATGATCGGGATGCTGGTACGGATTTTCTTGGACCAGAAAAGCTGCGGCGTGATCACGTTGCAGGTCACCATGATCCAGTAGGCCCAGGCGTACGGCCCGAAGGCGCGGTTCACGAAGGCGAAGCTTTCGTAGGGATTGCCGCCGTACCAGGCGATGAAGAATTCCGTGGCGTAGGCGAAGCCCACCATGGAGCCGGTGGCCAGGATGATCTTGTTCATGTTCTCCAGGTGATGGAGAGTGATGATCTCCTTGAGGCCGAACCACTGCCGCGCCGGAATCAGGATGGTCCCCACCATGGCGAAACCGCTGAACACGGCACCGGCCACGAAATAGGGCGGGAAGATGGTGGTGTGCCAGCCGGGCAACTGGCTGGTGGCGAAGTCGAAGGACACCACCGAGTGCACCGAGAGCACCAGGGGCGTGGCCAGCCCCGCCAGCAGCAGGTAGGCCTTTTCATAACGATGCCAGTGCCGGTTGCTGCCGATCCAGCCCATGGCCAGGATACCGTAGACGACCTGCTGGACCCGGCCCTTGGCCCGATCCCGCAGGGTGGCGATATCCGGCACCATACCCATGTACCAGAAGAGCAGCGACACCGTGGCGTAGGTGCCCACGGCGAACACGTCCCACAGCAGCGGGCTGCGGAAATTGGGCCACATGGCCTGGTAGTTGGGGATGGGGAAGAGCCAGTACACGACCCACACACGACCCACATGGATCCCCGGGAAGATACCCGCGCAGATCACCGCGAAAATGGTCATGGCCTCGGCAAAGCGGTTGATACTGGTCCGCCACCCCTGCCGCAACAGATAAAGGATGGCCGAGATCAACGTACCGGCGTGGCCGATACCCACCCAGAACACGAAGTTCACGATGGCCCAGCCCCAGTTCACCGGACTGTTCAGCCCCCAGACCCCCACACCCGTCAGGAACAGGTAGGCAATCATCAGGAAGAGAACGCCCGTCAGGCTGGCCGTGAAGGCCAGCGCCACAAACCAAGCCCGGGGCGTCTTGCGTTCCAGAACGATATCCGAGACGGCCCCGGTCACCGTGGTGAAATCATGATCCCCAAGGACCAATGGCGCGGGTTTGCGCGGGTCATCGATCGTGTTGTTCAGAGGGTCGTGGACCGACTGTTTCATGCTTCAGGCTCCAGTTCCTTGTGAACTCACCGTGTTCAATGCTCATCGTGAGCACCGGCGGCGCCGCCGTGCCCATGCTCATTGTCGTGCCCTGCCCCGTGCCCATCTCCGTGGTCATCGTGACCTCCGTGGCCCCCGTGGTCGCTCGCGGCGGGCGGGGTGATGGCGGGATTCGGGTTGCGGATGCGCGCCATATAGAAGGTGCGCGGTTTGATGTTCAGGAAACCCAGCAGATCATAGCTGCGGTTGTTCTCGCGCAGCTTGCTGACCCGGCTCTCGGGATCGTGCAGATCGCCGAAGGTGATGGCCTGGGTCGAGCAGGCCTCCGCGCAGGCGGGCACGATGTCCCCGTCCTGGATCTCGCGCCCCTCCACCCGGGCCTGCACCCGGGCCTTCTCGATACGCTGGTTGCAGTAGGAACACTTCTCCATCACACCGCGGGCGCGCACCGTCACCTCGGGGTTCAGCACCAGACGCTGCACGTCGGTCAGATCCTCGAAATTGTTGAACCAGTTGAACCGCCGCACCTTGTAGGGGCAGTTGTTAGCGCAGTAGCGCGTGCCCACGCAGCGGTTATAGACCATGGCGTTGAGGCCTTCCTTGGAGTGCATGGTGGCCGCCACGGGGCAAACCTGCTCGCAAGGCGCCAGCTCACACTGGACGCAACCCACGGGCTGCTGGCTGACGGTGGGGTTATCCATGTCGCCCAGGAAGTAGCGGTCCATACGCAACCAGCTCATCTCCCGGCCGCGAGCCACCTCGTCCTTGCCCACCACCGCCACGTTGTTCTCCGCCTGGCAGCTGATGACACACGCGTTGCAGCCGTTGCAGACGTTCAGGTCGATGGCCATGCCCCAGCGGTGCCCGTCGTACTCG
>PDWI01006996.1_pt1 | contig 15363 bp, 11 predicted proteins | sample 1430891 | NCBI WGS metagenome assembly PDWI01 (sample SAMN01162508, study PRJNA174530) | Oral metagenome, whole genome shotgun sequencing project. | biome: Marine environment; feature: Marine mammal; material: Swab sample of the gingival sulcus; isolation source: swab sample of gingival sulcus... | reverse complement strand
AAGTCAAGTAACTAGTTGTATGGAATATATAGATTTATTTTCAGGTTGTGGAGGTCTTTCACTTGGCTTACACCTATCAGGGTGGAAAGGGGTATTTGCTATTGAAAAGAGTCCAGATGCCTTTAAAACATTAAAACACAACTTAATTGATAAACGAAAACACTTTGAATGGGTTGATTGGTTAAACAAAAGTGAAAATGATGTAAATACAGTAATTAAAGAGCATAAAAATGAATTATATAATTTGAGAGGTCAAATTGATATGGTTGCAGGTGGTCCTCCTTGTCAAGGGTTTTCAAATGCAGGGAGAAGAAAGGAAGATGATGATAGAAATAAATTAATTGATTCATATGTTGAATTTATCAGATTAACTCAACCTAAAATAATTCTTTTTGAAAATGTAAAAGGTTTTACCCAAGAATTCAAAAGAAACAAAACAAAGGGAATTGCATATTCTGAGTATGTAAAGAAGAATTTAAAAGAAGATGGAGAAAATTATATAGGTTATGAAGTTTGTGGAAAATTAGTTGATTTTTCAAAATATGGAGTACCTCAGAAAAGGACACGCTTTATTTTGGTTGGATTTAGAAAAGACTTTGCAGAGAGGCAAAAATTAAATCCAGAAATATTTTTTAATAAATTAGATTTTTATTCAAAAAATCTACTTAAATCTAAAGGATTAAAAATTACAAATACAGTAAAAGACGCTATTTCTGACTTGATGTTTAAGGAAGGGACTGTTCAGAGTCCAGATTCAAAAGGTTTTTTAGCAGGTTTGTATGGTAAATATTCTAGGAATTTATATCAAAAATATTGTAGAGGGGGTAAAGTAGATTTGGAAGTTGCTGTTGATAGTCATCGTTTTACAAATCACAAAGAGAGTACTATAAATAAATTTAAAGAAATTCATAATAGAGCTGTAAAGGGTAAATCAACAAAAAAAGATTTAAATGAGGAGTTAGGAATTAAGAAAAGAGGAATGATTCTTTTAGATGAAAATAAACCTGCTCCTACTTTAACTACTATTCCTGATGATTATTTGCACTATTCAGAACCAAGGGTTTTAACTGTTCGTGAATATGCTCGTATTCAGTCTTTCCCAGATTGGTACGAAATTAAAGGGAAATACACAACAGGAGGTAAATTACGGGTTAAAGAAGTTCCAAGATATTCTCAATTAGGGAATGCTGTCCCTCCTTTATTTGGAGAATTAGCAGGATTAATAATTAGCAAGGAGTTTATGCAATAATTATGTTAGAATTTAAGGTAGGTTCATATTTAAAAAATATCATTGGTAAAGACTTGATTACCGATGATTATATTGCTGTTTTTGAATTAGTAAAAAACTCTTACGATGCACATGCTAAAAATGTTGAAATCACATTTGAAGATGATAAAATAATCATTGCAGATGATGGAAAAGGAATGTCTTTAGATGATTTAAAAAAGATAAAATAAAAATTAGAAGGCATTATGCAGGAGCTAAAGGAATAGGACGATTTTCTTGTGATAAATTAGGTAAAAAACTAAAATTATCAACAAAAAAGATAGGCACTAGAGAAACTAACATAATTCAAGTTAACTGGGAAGATTTTGAGAAAGACCCTAAAAAAGAGTTTCAAAATATTAATGTTAATCACAGTTTCAAGGTTGATTTTAATAATAATTTTCCTAATAATAGTGATAACGGTACTATACTTGAAATTTCAAATTTAGATGGTAATTGGACAAGGGAAAATATAATTGGATTAAAGCACTCTTTAGAAAAACTAATTAATCCTTTCTCAGATACAAATGATTTTCAAATTAAAATCAAATGTTTAAGAGAGTTAAAAGAAGATCAAAGCAAATATAAAACAGGTTTGCTTAAAGGTGAATTTCGTTTGGAACGGGATAGAGTCAATGGTGTTGTTAAAAATAGCATCCTTGATGTTTTAGATTTGAAAACAACTCAAATAAATGTAGTTGTTAAAAATAATATTATCTCTACCCAAATTTTTGATAGAGGTACATTGATTTATAAGATTAAGGAAAATAATACAGACTTTAATCTTATAGAAAACTTAAGAATGGACTTATATTTTCTTAACACATCTGCAAAAAGTAATTTTACAAGAAGAATGGGAACTCAGGTTGTTAATTTTGGTTCCGTATTTTTATTTAAAAATGGGTTTAGGGTACAGCCATATGGAAGTGTTGGAGATGATAGTTGGGGATTAGATTATAGAGCTCAACAAGGATATAATAGATATTTAGGAACAAGGGATTTATTCGGAAGAGTTGATATCATCTCTGAAGACAATGTCCAATTTAAAGAAGTAACCAGTAGAGATGGTGGATTAGTTGAAACAGAAGGTTACAAGCAACTAATGACTATTTTTAAAGAAAAGGCTTTAAAACGATTAGAAAGATATGTTGTTGGTGTTTTATGGGGGGAAGGTTTTAAAAAACGTAATTATTTTGGAAATGAAGATATTGCAAATAGTTATCGTAAAAAACTTCAAGAATTTGATAAAGATTTAGATAATATTAATGCCGTAAAATCCAATTTAGGCAGTAAATTAGATTTTATCAAAATCATTAAAAGTTTAGCAAATGATAATGATGTTGAAATTCTTGATTATAACAAAGATTTAATAGATGTTGTAAATGAAAATTTAGAGGATATAAATACTAAGTTTGTTGCAGATATTGAATTTATTGCAGATAAAACAAATGATGTTAGTGTAAAACAAAAATTATCAGCATTAGAAAAAAGATATCAGGATTTAGAACAAGCTAAAAAAGAAGCAGAAAGAAAATCTTTAGAAGAGGAGAGAAAGAGAATTGAAGCTGAACTTAAGGCTAAACAAGAGGAGCAAGCAAGAATTGAGGCTGAAAAACGTGAAAAAGTTGAAAGAGAAAAACGTGAAAAAGCTGAAAGGGAAAAAAAAGATGCTGAAATTAAAAGACTAAAAGCTGAAAATGATAAAAAAGATGCTGAATTAAAAAAAATAAAAGCTGAAAGAGAAAAAGAAGAGGAAGAAAAGAAAAGAAAAAAAGCGGAAAGTGAGGTAAAAAAAAGGAAAGAACAAATTTCGAGATATAAAGCTTCAGAAACAATAGAATATAAAGACTTAAGAGATTCTAATCATATTATAGGAGTCTATTCTGACGATATAGCTGGTAAAATTTTATTACTTAAAAGACAATTAGATAGAGGTAAAGTTCCTACTAAGAATGAATTATTAAGATTCATAAGAGACTTGAGTTTTGTTAACGATAAAATTTCTACAATTACTAGATTTACAACTAAGTCGAATTATTTAAAAGCTATGTTAGAGACTAAAGAAGATGTGGTTGACTACATAAAAGATTATGTGAATAATTCATATAAAACACTTTATAAGAGAATATCTTTTTCAGTTATTACACATGAAAGTTCATTTATCACAAATTTTCATCCAATAGAACTATGTACAGCTTTAGATAATATATTAAGCAATTCACAAAAAAAAGAAGCTAAAAAAATTATATATGAATTTTTTATTGTAGATAAAAATACTCTCAAATTATCAATAAAAGATATAGGCAAACCTCTTTCAAAAGAAATTAAGGACTGGAATTTAATTTTTGAAGAAGGAATAACAACCACACGAGGTGCAGGATCGGGCTTAACAAATGTAAAAAAGGTATTTGAGGAAAATATGGGTGGTAGTGTAGTTTACAACCCTAACTATAAGGATGGATTTGAATTAATAATAATATTTAAAAGATGAGAATAAGGTATAAAATATTCTGGGTTGAAGATGACGACTCTTGGTTTGAAACAAGAAGTGAATTATTTCGTGACACTTTAAGTGAGTGGGGATTTGAATTAGATTGCGAAAGAGGAAAAAGCCCCAAAGATGTAGAAGCGTTTATTCAAAAGAATGGATTACAAGATTTCGATATACTTTTAGTAGATTTACAGTTAGATAATAATACGGGAGATGGAGGGAATGATGTAATTAAATTGATAAGAAATAATGAGATATACACCGACATTATTTTTTATTCAAGTGCTTACGATAGGATACAAGAATTAATTAAAACAGAATTGTTAGAGGGTGTTTATATCTCTGATAGAAAAAACCTAGAAACCAAATTTGAAAAGGTTGCAAAAACAACAATAAGAAAGATACAAGATGTAAACACTATTAGAGGACTTTTGATGGCTGAAACTTGTGATTTAGATGACTTAATGCTTGAGATTATTTTAAAAGCATTAAAAAATGATAAAGATAGTGTTCTTGAAAAATACGCAATTAAAAAAATGAAAAGAACTATTTCTGATAATCAAAAACGGTTAGAATCTGGGAAAAATACGATAATAGAAAAAATAAAAAATGTACATATATTTACCCCTTTTCACAAAGCATTGGTGATAAATAAAATTTGTTCTTTAAACAATTTAAATATTGATAAATTCTTTGACAACTACTTTCATAATGTAATTAAAACTAGAAACATATTTGCTCATGTTAAAGAAGAAAACAGAGGAGGAAAAAGTGTTTTAGTTAGTAATATATCTGGAAAGGAAGAGATTTTTGATGAGGAAAGATGTATTGATATAAGGAAAAAATTGATTGAGTATAGGAGTATTCTGGAAGACATATCTTCAAGAATTAATAAAGAAATAAACTAGTAGGTCTAAAAATTAGATAATTCAAATATCTTAAATTTTAATATGATAAACAATAAAATAGACGAGAAAGGGAAATGTTTATTTTAATTTGGCAAGTAAAGTGTCTTTTGGTCAGTTGCAGAAAATATGGAAAAATTACAAAAAGTATAGTATTCTTCATCCTATCATTAAAGAATTAGATAAAAATTTCTTAGTACATAAATATAAAAACTATATATTGAATAATAAGACATAGGTTGTTGTCAAAAAAATGTAACATTAGAGATTCAAAAAGAATACTGGCAACAGGATATCTATAAACAGGCTGGACATTTCACCCTTACCTATGACTTTGTAAGAAGAATTTTTGAAAATAAGAATGGGCATTTTCCAAAACTCTACTAAATAACCCTTATTGTTACCTTATTTGCTCTCAAATGAACAAAAATTCGCAAAATAACGACATAAATAAATTTAATGAAGATATGTTTATCATATAAGATTTTTTTGAAAACCTGAGATTTATGAGGTTGCATTTAGCAAGTATTCTACTACAACGCTTATAAATACTCGGCAATGCCACAGGATTAGAAAAATGAAGATTACAATTTAATCAATAGACAGTTTTTTAATCAGTCAAAATTTAACAGAAAAAATCACACTATAAAAAAGAGTAGAAATAATTTTTTTTGTTAATTGTTACATTTCATAAACGAACATTTAAGAAACAATACTCAATGAAATACATTAGTTGTTATAGAGTAAATTCAATTAAACAAGGTAATCCTAGATTAGGTTTAGATGCTCAAGAATCAGCAGTAAGTAAATTCTTAAAAAGTAATGATGTTCTTATTGCTAAATGTAAAGAAATAGAGAGTCTGTTGTGTCATTCCAAGAAGATTTTTAATGAACAATCTTAAGAAGTATGATAATTTTTAAGATAAACAAAATTTTGCTGTAAAAACGGCAATATTAGAAACTGAAAACACAGGAGGCTTTGATGATGAATTGGTAGATCTGTTCGCTCGTTATAAGGGTAAATATTTAACAACTTATACGAAGATAATTGAAAACGATATGATGTAAAGGGAAATTTGGTTAAAGATGTTTTACTTTATAACGTTATTTTATCATATTCAACTTAATGAAGAGGGATTTAAGGCAATTTACGATGTTAAATAGGAATTAACAATTAGTTTGGAAAAATAGGACAAGAAAGATATGTCAATGATTATTTTACATATAAATAAAATTATTTAACTTTTGCGAGGCAATATTATCCTAATAACTTCTAATATAATGAAATTCGTTATGTAAATTTCAGTAAGCAGGTTGTATAGTGCTTATGAACAAGATGAAGTTTCAGCAGTTGAGAAATGCAAAGGTAAAAAATTAGAAGTAACAGGAGGTATTGGAAATTTTGGAAAAGATGTTTTTGGTAATCCTTATATTAGAGATAGATTCTCTGCAAAGTATTAATTTTTCTTTTGATGATGATAACATAAAAATAATATCTAAAGGTAAGAAGTAACAATTATTGGTGTCTGTGATGGAAAATCTGTAACTGATGTTATTTTAAAAGATTGTAAATTATGGAAATTTATTTATAGGAACATTCCAAGAAGTATAAGAGTGAATAATAATATAACTCATCTTAATAAAAAGTCATACAAAATAATGGTTAAAATATGTTTTTTTTGTTGATTTTAAAGGTAAGATTGTATATATTTGCACATATAATTAATGGATTTTAAGTTTAAATGAAGTATAACTATACTTAATAACAAGGAATTATACAATGAATGCTATTGATATATTTAGCGGTGCTGGGGGCATGAGTACGGGGGCAAAATTAGCAGGTATTAATATTGATTTCGCTGTTGAGTATAATAAAGAAGCTGCTGAAACTTTCAAAAGCAACCATCCAAAATCGGAAGTTTTATGTAAGGATATTAGAGAGGTTTCTGTACCTCCTGAGTTAAAAAATCCGTTTATTTTGTTTGGTGGACCTCCTTGTCAGGGTTTTTCTGTATCTAATACCAAAACCCGAAATCTGAAAAACAAAAATAATTCTTTATTTAAGGAGTTTATTCGATTTGTTGAAGAAGCTAACCCTAAATGGTTTGTTTTTGAAAATGTTGAAGGTTTTGTTTCATTTCATGATGGAAAAATTCTAAAAGAATTAGAAAAAAGTTTTCAAAATTTGGGTTATAATGTCTCTTATTCTGTTTTAACAGCATCAGATTATGGTGTACCTCAAAACCGAAACCGTTTTTTTATGATAGGAAATAGGATTGGAGTGGATTTTATTTTTCCTAAAAAAAATGAACGAATAGTTACGGTAGGACAAGCAATAAATGATTTACCAATACTAAAAAATGGAGATAACTTTGATGAACTGCCATATAGAAGAGTGAAAAAGAGTGAATATGCAGAATTAATGAGTAAAGGCTGTAAGACAGTAACTCAGAATTATGTTTCAAGAAATAAGGATTATGTTTTAGAGAGGTACAAGTATATACCTAAGGGGGACAATTGGAAAGCAATTCCCAAAGAGTTAATGTCTAATTATTCATCTTTATCTAATTGCCATAGTGGTATTTATAAAAGATTAGATGATCAAAGACCTTCGGTGGTAATTGCAAATTATAGAAAAAACATGTTGATTCATCCAAATCAAGATAGAGGGTTATCTGTTAGAGAAGCGGCAAGACTTCAAAGTTTTCCTGATACTTTTGAATTTAAAGGATGTTTAAGTCATATGCAACAACAAATAGGAAATGCCGTTCCTCCTTTATTAGCAAAAGCAATTTTCGAACAAATTATATATTTAACAAAAAAATAAAAAAGTGAGTGAAAATTATAATATTGAAGAGGAATTCTTGCAAATCAAAGATTTAAAATCTTTTCCCAAAAGCAAAGATTATGTAAGTATATATAAGATTTTTGTTGAGAATTTTAAAAATGATATTCATAGGGAAATTAACACCAAACTCAAAGAGTTAGAAAAAGATGGGTATTTTAATGATCATGGTATTGCTCATATAAAGACAGTTATAAGAAGAGCCTCTGATTTTATAAAAAATCACCAAATTACTCCTTATGAGACATTTCTCCTTTTAATGGCTATTCAACTTCATGATGCAGGACATATAATATCGTCTCGTTCAGAGCATGCTAAAATGGGAAAAAGAATTCTTGCTAAATTTGACAAAGGAAATCTATTAACTAGTTTTGAAAAGGTACATATTGGAAATATTGCAAAGGCTCATGGAGGTAAAGACGATCCTATAAATAAACTTCCCAGTTCTGAACGGTTAGAAGAACAAGAAATCCGCCCTCAACTTTTAGCTGCTATTTTGAGATTAAGTGATGAGTTAGCAGAAGAAAGAGAGAGAGCTTCAAATTTTATTCTACAATTAAATAATGAAAGAAAAGAGGGTGAAGGACCATTATTGTCTCCTAATAGTGAAATTTTTCATTTATTTTCGGCAAGTGTTAGTTCTTATAATTTTTGTAGAAATGAAGTTTTAATTGAACTATATACTGATAGTTCATGGATGTTAAAAATGTACCCAAAACCTAATGGAACTGAAAAGTTTTTACTTGATGAAATTTATGAAAGAACTTTAAAAACTTTTACAGAAAGTATTTATTGCAATAGATTTCTCCCAGAAAACTGTAGGGTAAATATTATACGTGTGAATATTCATATTTACGATGAAAATCATGATGAAATAAAAAAAATAGGCTATGTACTAAAAGAAAGTGGCTACCCCTTATTGGAAGAAAAAGATATTTTTGAGAGATGCTCTTCTCTTAAAGAAAGTGAACATAATTTAGACGGTAAGTTTATTAAACAGTTTATAGAAAATTATGAATCCATTCGAAGTTAAAACACCAGAAGATATAAAAGCATCAGAGATTCATGAGTTATTTGTTGATGTATTTACTGATTTTGGCCAAGTAAAAGAAATTTTCCATACATTTCTAAATGGTCCAAGAGGATCAGGTAAAAGTATGATGTTTAGATATTTAATGCCTGATTGTCAAATGCTAGATAAAAAATGTGAAATTAATGAATTAGATTTCTTTTCATTCTATGTCCCTATTAAATTAACAGGAACAAATAATCCAGAATTCGAAAGGTTTAAAAATAGTTCGATTACTTTTATTAGCGAACATTTGTTAACCGTCTATATTGCAGTTAGTTGTTTTAAAAATCTGCTAAAATATGATGAAGTAAAGAATTATAAGGAGGATTTTGAGAAGTTTTACTTTGATGTTTTTTTGTGGCATGTTGAACTTTCAGGGCAAGATGTATCAAAGTTTGATAGTCATTTTGATTCTAGTTATGAGTATATAGAGCAAATTATAAAAATTATAAATTTGATGATTTCAAGTTGCAAGCGATATTGCTCATTGGCAGCTATGTCTCCCAATAATATCCCTGAATATAAAGGACCTCTGTGTAATTATTTAGATTTTCTTTACCCCATTTTATTAAATTTGAAAACTTTACCTTTTATGCCTCAAAATAAACCTCTTTTTTTATTAATTGATGATGCAGGGTATTTAAGTGAAACCCAAACAAAAATTTTAAACACATGGGTGTCCTATAGAAATTCATCCCAAGTGAGTTTAAAAATATCTACTCAATTAGATTATAAAAGTTATAGAACAGTTACAGATAAAACAATAGACTTTCCTCATGATTATTCTCAAATAAACATAGCTACAGTTTATACTTCATCAAATAATCATTATTATTCAAGAATTGAAAACATTGTTAAAAAAAGAATTAAAAAATATTTAGGTAAAGATATTAATCCTGATGTTTTTTTTCCTTGTGACCAGAAACAAAAGGAGCGAATTAAGGAGATATATGACAAAATTGAAAGAGAATATAATGACCCTAATAAAAGTTATGCAGGAAAAGATGCTGCAAGAAGATTTGCAACATCTGAATATGTTAAAGAATTAATAAAAAAAAGGTCGGGATCTACCTATAATTACGCAGGTTTTGACAATTTAGTTAATATTTCTTCAGGAATAATTAGATATTTTTTAGAGCCTGCTTCTAAAATGTTTGCTGATTATTTACATCAGAAATCTTTTAAAGAAATAGAACATATTCCTCACAATATTCAGAATGAAAAAATAAAAGCTTTCTCGGAGAGTTTCTTTAAAGATGAATTTGTTAAAATTATAAAAGACCATGGAAATAAAGAAAAAAGTGAGAGATACAGTAAAGCAGATAAATTATACAATCTCATTTCAGGGTTAGGAGGAATGTTTAGAAAACTATTTGTTTCAGACAGAACAGAAAGAGTTGTTTTTTCAGTCGCTTTAAATGATTTGCCGAGTAAAGAATTGAAAGAAATATTGGAATTAGCTATGCATTATGGTTATATTCACGAAAGTTCTATAGGAAATAAGCAAGGGACAGGAAGAAGTAAACTTTATATCCTAAGCAGGACATTAGCTCCTTATTTTGGTTTAGATCCAACAGGCTTTAAAGGTTATAAATTTATGAATAGCAATATTTTAGAGGTGTCTTTAGAAAATCCTAATAAATTTATAGATAAAGTGATAAAAAATCTGAATATCGAGACAGATGAAGCAGGTGAGCAGATGAGTTTATTTTAAAAATTTAATTATTCAACATTATGAAAATTAATAAAAATAAAATAGAAAATAAGTTAGGTGAGATAGATATATTCATATGTACTTCTGGATTTGAAGATAGATCGACATTTTTAAGTGAGTTTTTAAATAAAAACAAAGTACACGATGCTGTTTTATTCCACTTAAAAGATAATTATGTTCAGGCTGAAAAGAATGCTCAAGTTATTAAAAATAACTTGCCTCAAACTATAATTAAAGAATACCCTAGAAATAATATAATTGAAACATTTGATATTTTTTATAACTTTTTGGAAGAAAAAGTTACAAAAAACAAAAAGAGAAGAGTAGTTGTTGATATAACAACATTTACAAAGGAAGTTATTTTAGTTCTAATTAAGGCTCTATCCTTAGACTGCTTTAAGAATAATTTTGAAGTTCTCATTGTTTATAATCCTTCAGAAAATTATCCTAATTGGCTTTCAAAAGGAATAAGAAATATTCGATCTGTATTTGGTTATTCAGGGGTGTATTTACCTTCAAAAAAACTAATATTAATAGTCTTAAATGGTTTTGAAACAGAGAGGACGATGAGTATAATAGATTGCTTTGAACCTAATAAGTTAGTTTTAGGGAAGCCTTCAAAAAAAGACTCTATTAATATAGATTTGAATGAAAAAGCTGATTTAAAATTTTGTAATGTTAGAGACAAATATTCTTCTATTATCGAGGACACTTTTGAATTTTCTTGTAAAGATATTGCATCTACAAAATCTACAATAAAAAAAATTGTAGATAAATATCAAGATGAATATAATATAATTATTTCTCCTCTAAATAATAAAATATCGACGTTATCTGTTGCCTTATTGGGTATAGAAAATGAAAATATTCAAATTTGTTATGCCTCTGCTAACCAGTATAATATAACATCTTATTCTGAAAAGTCTGATTATTTTTTAGTTTATAATTTAAATGATTTACTTGAGCAACCTTAGTCTTTTAGCAAATGTATGGTCGTCTTTTTTCAAAGTACTGAGTATGTGAAAAATATCTAAAATTTTATCCTAAATATAAAATTTGCCGATACACGCAGACAAATAAAAATAAGAAATTTTATTTTATACAAAGATTTCTTGTTTTTTCTTTTGTCATGTCAGTTTTTTTTTTACATTTGCCCCGTTTTATACCATGTAAATGAAACCGTATTTAATACACATATTGATTGTTGTTAGTATGTTTGTTTCTTCTTGTGGAAATAAAGAAAATACTAACATTTCACTTTATAGAATAGAAAAATCCGATTTTGTTGATGAGTTTGTTGTGGGTGGATTTACTATACCAATAGAGACCAAAAATATTGTCGCACCTTATTTTAGTAATAATCAAATTGTCTATTTGGCAAAAGATGGAAAGAATGTAGAAGCAGGAGATACGGTTTGTATTCTTAAAAATGATTATTTAATTTCTGAATATTCTTCTGCTATCAAGAATAAGAAAGTTGTAAGGTTAAATATCAGAAAACGAAAAGTAGAATTAGCCAATAAATACCACCTATTACTTTCTGAAATAGAAAATAATAAGGCTGATGCAGAAATGCATAAATTTGACTCTCTTTCCCTTCTCTTTGTTTCTCCAAAGCAAAGACGAATCCAAGAACTTGAGTTACAAAAAGATAGTATTGAACGTAAACTTTTACAGAAAAAATTAGAGAGTTTTTCTATCATTCGTCATACGGAACTAGAACAAATGAAGATAGAGACTCAGTATGCTAATAACCAAATAGAAAAAGTTAAATCTCAACTAAATGATATGGTGTTAAAAGCACCCACTGGTGGAACTTTGTTGATTGCAAGGAAATGGAATGGAGATAAAGTAAATGTTGGGACTTATCCGTATTCTTCTATGCTTATTGCTCAAATAACAAAAACATCAATGATGAAAGTTAAAATGCAGTTGGTTGAGAGTGATTATAGACGAGTGGAAATTGGAGATTCAACATTTTTTACTTTTGATGCTATGCCAATGGTAAGGGCGTATGGTCGGATAACAGATAAAACGCCCGTAGGACGAAATATCTATTTGAATAGAAAAAAAACATCAATAAAACTCTTTGACGTGGAAGCAACTATTGAAAAAACAGATTCGATGCCTCAACCAGATTTTACGACAAATTGTAGAATTATTTTGGATTATGTGCGTGATACAATTGTTGTGCCTAATATTACAATTTTTCATGAAGATAGTATTGATGTTGTTTTTGTGAAAACAAAAGAAGGTTTTGAAAAACGAGAAATTAAAGTAGGAAAATCATCATCTCGAGAATCAATAATAGAAAAAGGATTGGGTGTTGATGAGGTAATTGCTCTTACAAAACCTCATGAAAACAGAATAAAATCAACTCTATTATTTCAAAAACATATAATAAAAGAAGATAAAAATGATACCATTATTTCAAAAAAGTAAATATATAGCAGTTTTGTTACTTCTTGTTGCTGTAACTTTTTCTTTTTGTGGAAGAAAAACAAACACTGATGTTGCTATTGGAAAGGTAAGAAAAGGAACATTATTTTTGGATTTGTACGAAACAGGAGAAATAAAAACAGTAAACTCTGTTTTTATAATATCTCCTCGTTTACATTGGAGATATGGAGCATTACGAAAAATATCTCAATTGGTAGAAGATGGAGCAGAAGTTAAAAAAGGAGATACTATCGTTTCGTTTGACCCTAGTGATGTACAAAAAGTGATAGTAGAGGCAGAACAACAGTTGAAAATTTCTGAAATGACATTGGTGAAAATGAAAGCAGAACACCAGTCAGCATTGGAAGAAGCAGAAGCCAATTATAAAATAGCCGATATTTCTTATAAAATATCTAAAATACGATTTGAATCAATAGATTATCAGGCTGATATAAAGAAACGTGAGATAAAACTCAATTTAGAAAAGGCTAAAATTGCTTTGGATAAGGCACGTGAACATATTGAGAATCTGAAAAAAATACAAAAAGAGGAACTTACCCAACAATATATTCAAATAAAGCAATCAAAAACGGAATTAGCAGAGGCTAATAAAGCCTTGCGTCTTTTGTCTGTTGTGTCTCCCTCTTCGGGAATTGCTGTTATATTGAAAAATTGGTCTACGGGTAATAAAATGAGAGTGGGAGACCAGTGTTGGGGAAATTCTTATATTGCTGAATTACCAGATATGTCTCAATTAAAGGCAATTGTGAATGTCAATGAGATAGATATTGCAAAAATAGAGAAAGGGCAAAAAGTAGAGATAAAACCTGATGCCTTTTCTGAAAAAACATTTACAGGTAAGGTTTCTGATATTGCTAATCTGGCTATATCCAAAGAGCGAGACTCCAAAATTAAAGTTTTTCCTGTTGAAGTTCTTTTAGATCAAACCGATAAAAATTTACTTCCTGGATTAACTGTGAGTTGTCGTATTATCTTTGATAAATTATCTGATGTTTTATACATTCCTTTGGAGGCAGTTCACGAGGAACAAGGTGCAAATTTTGTTTTCAAGAAAAAAGGAAGGAGTTTTGAGAAAGTAAAAGTGGAATTGGGGAAAAATAGTAACGATTTTATTGTTGTCAAAAAAGGACTAAAAGAGGATGATAAAATAGCACTATCTAATCCTTTTGAGAAAGAAAAAGAACAAGTTAACGAGAAAAAGGAGAAACGTGATGAATAAAAAAATAACTCTATTATTATTACTTGCTTTGTTTTTTTGTTATTCTTGTGAAAGTTTGAAAGAGGATAATAATAAAGAGCAAGAATCAGAGAGAATTGTAGAAACAGGCGAACTCAAAGCCGTAGAAACTTATCCTTTTATGGTTCAACAACAAGGACGCTATTGGTCGCAAAAGAAAATTATCGGCTTAATAAAACATGGTGCTTTGATAGAAAAAGGGGACTCTGTGGCTCAATTTGACCCAAGTGAAATTCAGAAAATGATACTTGATACAGAAAATCGTTTAGAAGACCGTTTAGCACAGTTAGAGAAATTGAAAATCAATCAAAAAACAGAACTTTTTAATCTTGAAAATCAACTAAAAAGTGAGTTGTCAAACTTTGAACTCAAAAAATTGGAATTAGAAGCCTCGCGTTTTGAAACAAAAAAAATAAAAAAGATAAAAGCCTTGGAGTTTGAACAGGCTAAAATTCGTCTTGAACAAGTTAAAAATTCGGTAGAACTTAGGAAAATAATTATGAAAACAAATTTTCAACTACAAGAATTTACTATTTCTAGACTGAAAAAAGAAATTACTCAAAATAAAGGATTCTTGAGTAATATGAAGATAATAACACCAGTATCAGGTATTTTTCAAGTAGGTACTAAATGGGATGGGAATATGGTACAGGTAGGTGATGGAATATATCCAGGGTCTATTTTAGGACTTGTTCCCAACATCAAATGGATGAAAGTAGAAACGCAGATAAGCGAACTTGATTTTTTGAAAATAAAAAAAGGACAGAAAGTAACTGTGCGTTTGGATGCTATGCCAGAGTATCAATTCAAAGGCGAAGTCAGTTTTATCAGTAAATTCTGTTATCAAAAAGAGGCTAAATCTCAACAAAAAGTTTTTAATGTAGAGGTAAAGATGTTGGAATCAGATAGCAGGTTAAAACCAGGAATGACCGTTAGTTGTGAATTTCATAAATAAAGAAGAACAGATATGGAATACAAAGAGAATATAAAATTGGCAGTAAGTGGTCTGATAGACCATAAGTTTCGCTCTTTTCTAACGATGCTCGGAATTATTTTCGGCGTGGCATCAGTTATTGCGATGCTCTCTATCGGAGAAGGTGCTAAACGAGAAGCGATTGCCAAATACCAAGATTTAGGTGTTACCAACATTATTATTCGTGATAAGAAACTTTCGGATAATGAGTTGGAAAAAGTTCGTGCAAAATTCTCAAAAGGTTTGAGCCTTCAAGATGCAAAAACGATTTTAGATATCGTTCCTAACGTTGTTGCTATTACTTCTCAGGCAGAAAAAAAATCGGAAGCACGATACGCAGACAAATCACTTAAAATTAGCGTTGTCGGCGTAACCAAAGAGTATCCTCAAATAATGAAT
>PDWI01006044.1_pt1 | contig 15363 bp, 14 predicted proteins | sample 1430891 | NCBI WGS metagenome assembly PDWI01 (sample SAMN01162508, study PRJNA174530) | Oral metagenome, whole genome shotgun sequencing project. | biome: Marine environment; feature: Marine mammal; material: Swab sample of the gingival sulcus; isolation source: swab sample of gingival sulcus... | reverse complement strand
GATAAAACATATATAAGTGGATTGTTGATTTTTTTTATTCTTTCTAGTGCATTTTCTTTTTTATTTTTTGGAACTTTTATTAAAATCTCTTTTTTTTCTTTTTGCATATAAGCATATAATGCCGTTGGATAAGCATGGGGATAATTAGTCAAATCTGCAGAATAAAGTTTTAAAATAGAAGAAAATTCTTCAAACATCTCTATATCACTAGTAAAAAGAGATAAAGTTGCCATATCTTTCATCATAGTTGCTAAAGCACTTTTGTAAGCATTATCTTCAAAAGTTGCCTTTGAATGAAAATATCCCATATACCAATTACCATCTTTGTAAAATTCCTTTTTTGCAGTTTTTACAAAAAGTTTTGATAAATCAAGATATTTTTTATCTTCACTTATTTCATAGGCTTTAAGTAATGTTTCACTTAAAAAAGCATAATCTTCAAGTAAAGCTTTTATCTTTAAAATAGAAGAAAAAAGATATTGATGATACAAAATACCATCTTTATACAAAGTATCTAAAAGTATATCTAAACTTTTAAAAGCCATTTTTAGATATTTTTCATCTACTCTTTGACCTGCTTCAAATAAACCTGTAATAAAAAGAGCATTCCACGAAGTTAAAATTTTTTTATCAATAAATGGATAATCAACCCTCGAACGAAGTTCTTTTAAAACTTTTCTTGCTTTTTCAAGTTTTTGAGGTTTTCTATCAGTGAGTATATAAGGATTTGTTTTTATATTTTCAAAATTACCAAATTCATTTATATTAAAGTATTTTAAAATTTCGTCTGTTTCTTTCTTTGTAAAATTTTTTTCTAAAAGAGCTTTTTTGGATTCATCATAATCAAATACAAAATATTTCCCTTCTTCACCTTCACTATCTGCATCACTAGCACTATAGTATAAACCTTGATGATAAAATCTTTCATTCATAGCTTTTATAGTTTGAGATACAATTTCTTTATCTTTTTCATCTTTTGTTATCCCATAAAGCTTAGAGTATGTACTTATAAGTTCAGCATTTGTATATAACATTTTTTCAAAGTGTGGAATTTCCCATCTCTCATCAACACTATATCGATAAAATCCTCCCTCTATTTGATCATAAATACCACCCTTTGCCATAGCATCTAATGTTTGCTTTGCTAAATCTAAGGCTTTTTTATTTTTTGTGATATTATAAATATCTAATAAGACATCAAAAGTAGAAGCATGAGGAAATTTGGGCTTATGTCCTATCCCTTTATATTCATTGTCAAAAGATTCTTCAATCTTTTCTATAAAATCATCTATAATCTTAGGATTTATTTCAACAGGCTTATATCTTCTATTTTGGGAAAAGTTATAAGCTTCTTCTATTTTACTTGCATTTTCTTTTATTTCTTTGGGATTTTGTGAATATTTCTTATTTATAAAATTAAGAATATTTTTTAACCCCACCATCTGTCCTCTATCTTCTTTAGGAAGATATGTAGCTGCAAATATTGCCTTCTTCTGAGGTGTTAGTATAATTGTAAGTGGCCATCCTCCAGATCTTCTATTTAAAAGATAGTAAATATCTTGATAATATTTGTCAATATCTGGCATTTCTTCTCTATCAACTTTTATACTTATAAAATCTTTATTTAAAATTTTAGCAATTTCTTCATCTTCAAAGCTTTCTTTTTCCATCACATGACACCAATGACAAGTGCTATATCCTATGGATAAAAATATAAGTTTATCTTCATTAGAAGCTTTTTTTAAAGCTTTATCATTCCATGCTAACCAATTTACTGGATTGTTTGCATGCTGTTTTAAATAAGGTGAATCCTCAAATTTCAATTCATTTGCCATAGTTATCCTCAATAAAAATATAAAAAGAAACAAGTATTTATAAGACATTTTTGTCCTTTTTATTTTATTCTAACATAAAAAAATAAAAATACTGGAAATTTTGTTAAGTTTGTGTAGTTTCTAGAAAACAGAATATAAGAAAAAGTAGAAATTACTTTTTCTATTATGGTTTAATTTTTTATTTTACCATTCAAAATAAGTTGAAGCTGATAAGATAGAACTATAAGGCATTTCTTTTTCACCATCTTCTGTTTCTACGATAATTTTATCTTCATCAGCATATTTTAGTTTTCCTCTATGTACCTCAGTAGATATATCTTTTACCTTCACTTTTTCACCAACTGAAGCTATAAAGTGCTGATTTACTTTCAATCTTCTCTCAATTCCAGGTGAACTAACTTCTAAGTTATACTTACCACTTATAGGCTCTTGTACATCAAGTATAGGAGAAATCATCCTTGAAACTTCAGCACATTTATCTAAATCAACACCATCTACTGATGTTATATAAACTCTAAATATTGTATTGTCATTCTCTTTTACAATAGCTGTATCATAAAGTTGTACACCCAAACTCTCAACTGCTAATTTTATGCTTTCTTCTAAATTCATTCTTCTTCTTTTTTAGTTTTATTAATTTGTGCAAATAAATCTTCTATCTTCTTTGAATATTCTAAAGATGTATCATTTACAAATCTAAAATTTGGACATTTATACCAACCAGTACTAGCTAGAACATAAGATTTGATTCTACCATTTGCCTTTTTTAAAAGTGACAAAATCTGTTCTATCTCTTCTTTACTATAATCACTTCCATCAAAATAAACTCTAGCATCATACTTTCCATTTTTACAATCAACACCTGTTACTGCTAAGGAATTAATCCTATGATCACTTAACGTCGAAAGTGCTTCTGGGACTAATTCCATCAGTAAAGATTCTGTTCTTTGAAGATTAATACTTTTCATCAGTCGTCAATAGATACTTTTTCTTCAATTTCTATAAATGTTTCGATAAAATCTCCAACTTTAATGTCATTGAATTTATCAAACATAATACCACATTCATAACCATTAGAAACTTCTTTTACATCATCTTTAAATCTTTTCAATGATGAAATTTTACCTGTATATGTTACAACTCCATCCCTAATAATTCTTGCTAATCCACCTCTGATTACTTTACCATCAGTTACTAAACAACCTGCAACTGTTCCAACTTTTGGAACAACAAAAGTATCTCTAACTTCTGCTTGACCAGTATTTTCTTCTCTGATTTTTCCACTCATCATACCAGATAGTGTAGCTTTTACATCATCAATTAAATCATAGATGATAGAATAAGTATTTATCGTAATTCCATCAGCTTTCGCTTTATTTTTAACAGCACCTGTTGGTCTTACATTAAATCCTAAGATTATACAACCTTCACTTGCACTTGCAAGAACTAAATCTGACTCTGTGATACCACCAACTGCTGCATGAACTACTTTTACTTTTACTTCATCGTTAGCTATTTTTTCTAAACTTCCTTTGATAGCCTCAAGTGACCCACCAACATCTGTTTTGATAATAACTGGTAATTGTTTAATTTTACCTTCAGCTATCAATCCACTCATTTCTTCTAATGAAACTTTTGTAGATTTTGATAACTCTTTTGCTCTTTCATGTTCAGCTCTTTTTGTTGCAATCTCTCTAGCTTCTTTATCACTATCTTGAGCAACCATAACAGAACCTGCACTTGGAACTTCATTTAATCCTAAAACCGAACCAGTTTGAGAAAGAGTCAATTGTTTTACAGGTTTTCCTTGATCGTTTGTTATAGCTTTAACTCTACCATAAGTAGTATCACAAACTATATTATCACCAACTTTTAAAGTACCATTTTGAACTATTACAGTCGCAACTGGTCCTCTTCCTTTTTCAAGTTGAGATTCAACAACAGCTGCTTTTGCTTTTGCTTTTGGATCTGCTTTTAACTCTAATATTTCAGCTTGTAATAAAATATTTTCAAGTAAATCTTCTATACCATCTCCTGTATGAGCAGAAACTCCGATAAATTCAACATCTCCACCCCAATCAACAGGAGTCATTTCTCTCTCTGCCATTTGAGCTTTTACCATATCCATATTGAAAGCTTCTTTGTCCATCTTGTTAACTGCAACTATTATAGGACACCCACTAGCTTTTGCGTGAGATATAACTTCTTCAGTTTGTTGTTTAACTCCATCATCTCCTGCAACTACTATGATGATAACATCAGTGATATCAGCACCTCTTGCTCTCATAGCAGAGAATGCTGCGTGACCTGGAGTATCCACAAAAGTTATCTCTTGGTCATTTTTTGTAACTGTATAAGACGAGATATGTTGAGTAATACCACCTGCTTCACCAGCAGCAACTCGAGATGTTCTAATTTTATCTAGTAAAGATGTTTTACCATGGTCAACATGTCCCATTATAGTAACAACTGGAGGTCTAGTTACAAAATTTGTTTCATCGATAACTTCTTGATAGTCTTCTACATAATTTGCATCTTCTAAAGCATCTTTAACTGTAACTTCTATGCCAAATTCTTCACCTAATATTTCAAGTTCATCTTGCTTTAAAAAGTCGTTTTTAGTAACCATCATTCCTAAACCAAATAAAACAGTGATAACTTCTGAAGCTGATTTACCACAAGCCTCTGCAAATTCATAAACTCTAATATCTTCAGGTATTGTAACTTCAGTTATCTCAACAGTTTCAACTTCTCTTCTAACTCTTTTCTTTCTTTTCCCTCTTTTTAATCCTTGAGGTCTATTACCAAAAGCAGCTGGTCTTGAACTTCTTGTTTGCTTATTTGTATTTACTGGTTTTGTTTCTTCTAAAAGTTTAGAAGGTTCAGATAAATCCATATCTAACAATACTACTTCTTCTCCAAGCAAAGAATCAGTACTAGTGAAATCATCATCACCTCTTCTTTGTACTTCTAATTTAACTCCATGAGATTGAGCTTTTGCAAGAGTTTTTTTCTTTTCTTTTTTAACTTTTTTATTTTCTATATTTGAATTATTTACTTCATTTTTCTTAGAATCACCACCTAAAATCTCACTTAAAGACTTCATTTGTGCTTTAGGTTGATTATCAGATGAAGTATTAAGATTAACATTTGTTTTGTTAGGATTTATTTTTTTAACTATTTTCAATCCTCTTCTTTTAGGAATGATTTTGTTAGACTTAGGTTTTTCCTTCTCAACTTTTTCTTCAACTTTTGTTTCTTCTTTTTTTACTTCAACTTTTTTAGGAGTTACATCAGTTTCAATTTTTTTAATTTCAGGAATAGTTTCTTCTTTCTTTTCCTCTTTAGGAGGTTCTACTTTTTTAATTTTTTTAGGTAAAGTTTGTTCTTTTTGAACTTTTACCTCAGGCTCTTTAATCTCCTGCACTTCTTTTTCAACTACCTCTTCTTTTTTCTCTTCTTCTTTCTTTACAGCTTTAACTTTTTTAACTTTTGGACTAGTTTTTTTAGCAATTCTGCTACTTTTACCAGTCATTATGTAGTTTGCAATTTCTTCTGCATCTTCAAATGACACTGCACTTTGTGCGGATTTTAGTTCTATTGCTAAATCTTTGGCCTTTGCAATAACTTCTGCACTGCTAGCTCCCGCTTCTTCTGCAATCTCGTAAACTCTTACTTTATCTGACATCTATTAGTATCTCCTTAAGTTGAATGATATAATTTCCATTATTTTTGCACTCTTTGCATAGTGCTCTGTCAAGTTTTTTATATTCTTTATTTGTTAGATTTGTTTGTATTTTTTCAACACAATTATAACAGATATAAAAACTTCTACCATAGTTGTTATATAGTACAAGTTTTTCATCTTCAAACTTCAATCGTAACAACTGCTTTTGTGTGTCTTTTTTTCGACAAAGAACACAAGTTCTAACCGTTTTCTTTAAATTAGTCAAACATTATACCTAAATTACACTTATTTTTCAAAGTTAAAGTTCTATTTTGATACCAGTGTTATCAAAATCACTAACAATAACCTTAAAATGAGAAAATTTATTTTTCAAAGCACTTTCAATTTTTTTCACATCTTTTGCATAACAAAGAGAAAAAAATGTCGAACCTGAACCAGACAATGTACTCATCAAAGCTCCTGCATCTAAAGCAGTTTTTTGAACTTCAAAAAGTTCAGGCATCTGTTTCATCCTATAATATTGATGAACCCTATCTTGAGAAGCTAATCTCAACATTTCCCACTGCTCACTCATAAAAGCAGCAGTCAATAAAGAAGAATGAGAAATATTAAAAATTGTATCTTCTTTTGAATATTTATAGGGTAAAGTCTTCCTAGATAAATTTGTAGAGATAGGTCTATTGGGAATAACAACTATGGCTTTTAATTCATTAGGGATACTTTTATTTATAAACTTAACTTCATTATTTTCAACACTAGCTACATTAAATCCACCCATAACAGCAGGTGTTATATTATCGGGATGATGTTCATAAGCTAAAGCAAGATTTAAAAGTCTTTTTTTATCAAGTTTTATTCCCTCTATAGCATAAGCACTTGCTATTGCTGATATGATAACAGCAGAAGAAGAACCTAAACCTCTAGATAGAGGTATTTGATTGAAAAACTCAAACCTAAAACTTCTTTTATTTTGTGTTAAATTATAATAAAAATCATTGAAAATAGAAACAAACATATTATTATCTTTTAAAGCAGGATTATTAGACCCTTCTCCCTTTAAAGACACACTATGAAATTTAGATTCTTTTATTATAACTTTATTTTTTATACCAAGTGCTAAACCTAAAGTATCAAAACCTGGTCCTAAGTTCGCACTAGTTGCTGGTACAATTACTTTCATATATTTCCTTATCTTAAACTGCTGGTAAATTATAAATTGGTAAAGTTTCTTCTTTGAAGTTTATCTTATCAATACTTTTGGGCAATTTAAAAGCCCGTATTGTATCTTCTTTTTCTAAAAAATCTACTTTAACGTTTCCATTTTCATTTTTAAAGTACTTTTTACCCAAAGCTTTTATGGGTGAATTTTTATTAAATTCAAAGCCACTACAAGCTCTAAATTCAAGCTTTTTACTTATACTTAAAGTTTTTAAAAATACATAAGTAACCTTGATAGCCATATAAGACCCTGGTGTATTAACATAACTAATTTTATCAATATCATATTTTTCAAGAAGTTCTTTAAAAAGTATAGGTAAAACGTCAGAAGTTTTCCCCTCTTTTTCTATCTCTTCTATTAGTATATTATCTTTATAAATTCCTATTAATAAAGGATTTGAAATACTTATTACTAAAACTTCTATCAAACAAACCCCTACTATGCTTCTACACTAGAATATGCAAGTTCAAAAACTTCTGCTTCTTCATTTGCTTCTTCTAAGTCTATTATCTCATAATTTGCTTCACTTTTATATAACTCTTTTGTAAGCAAATGATTTAGATGATGACTTCCTGCTAGAGCATCATACTCTCCAACCATAGTATAACCCAAAAGTGCCATATCACCAATAGCATCTAAGATTTTATGTCTTACAAACTCATCATCATATCTTAAACCTTCTGGATTTAAAATCTTTGTTTTATCCAAAACTATAGCATTTTCCATAGAACCCCCCATAGCCAAACCTATACTTCTTAGATATTGTACTTCATGTAAAAATCCAAAAGTTCTAGCTTTACTAATATTTTCTTTATATTCAGAAATCGAATAATCAAAATGATAATTTTGTCTTCCAATACTAGGATGTTTAAAATCTATCTCAAAATCATACACTATATGATTAGAAGGTTTAAGAGTAACCCTCTTCCCATCTTCAGTAGTAACTTCTACTTCTTTTTTTATCTTTATTGCTTTTTTAGATTTTTCTAACTCTTTTATCCCTGCTTCTTCTATTAACATACAATATCCAGAAGAAGAGCCATCAAGAACTGGTACTTCATCATTGTCGATAACTACTCTTAGATTATCAATACCATAAGCATAAACAGCAGAAAGTAAATGTTCAATAGTAGATACAACTACTCCATCTTTACCTATAACTGTTGCCATTTTTGTATCAACTACATTTTCTATTTTTAAAGGTATGCTAACTCCTGCATCACTACGATAAAAAACTATTCCCATATCACTATCTAATGGTTCAAGCTTCATCTTAACAGGTACACCTTTATGTAGTCCAATACCTACTATTTCAACATTTTTTGCTATTGTTCTTTGTTTCATTGCGAATCTATCACTTTCTTAGCTTGTTTTATAACTTTTATGATATTTGTTTTTACCCAATATCTACTTAGCCACTCACTAGGATCAACTTCAATACCTTGAACTAAAACTCCAAAATGTAAATGATCTCCAAAAACTGCACCAGTTGAACCTGTATTTGCAATATATTGTCCAGCTCTCACTTTTTCATCTAAATTAACAGCAGATCTACTTGTATGTGCATATAAAGACTGAAGTCCATATTTATGGTCAATTATAATAGCATCACCATAAATCCCTAAATAATCTTTAAATATAACCTTACCAGCATTTGAAGTGTATATTTTGTCTTTTTTTACACTAGCCCAATCCATACCCAAATGCCAAGCTTCATTTACTTTTTTACCTTTATAATAATAGTATCTTCTCTCACCATATCTTGCAAAAGTTTTAGCAGATTTTAATTCTTTAAATACTTTTAAAGAAAATTTATTTACTTTTTCAAGGTTCATATTTTTTCTTGCAACTTCTTCTATAGTCTTTATATTTTCTGCTCTTAAAGTTTCATTTGCAAGTATAAAGTTATCTATTTGAGTATCAGCTAAATCATATCCACTTTTTTCCAAAACATCTTTTGCAACTCTATCTATAAATTTATCAGATATCTTAATCTTGTCTATTTTCTTTTTAATATTTTTTATATATAAAGGAACTTTTGTTTCAGTTTTATTACCTGCTTGGTCAAGTGCAACTAAATTAACCCTTTTGAACTCATCTATATCAATAGGCCAAGCAATAATTGCCATATAAAAATTTTCTTTATAAAAAGGAATTAACTCAAATCTAACTTCATTATTAAATGAGATATATAAATCTTTTAAGTTTTTATCAATAACCTCAGCAACAACAACAGCACTTCCACCTTGATTTATCAAATAAGTATTTGTGATAACATTTGCTATTGGTTTTTTTGTATCTACTTTAACATCTATTCTCTTTTTTAAAGCATTCCCCATAAAAAAGTTCCATTTACTACTATCATAAACATTAACTTCCAAAATCACATCATTTGGCTTTTCTTTCTTTTCTAATTTAGGAGGGAAAACATTTAAAAGAACTTTTCCTTTTTTTTCATCTATTTTTTTAACATCTAACTTAACATCTCTTTTAGTATCGTGATAAATAAACTCATAAGATTTTATATCATAATCATCAGATAGTTCCACTTCAAGAGGAGTTTTTAAGTTCCAGAACATCTCATCACTATTTAAAGACATTGTCGGTTTGTTTTTCTCAAACATCGGAGAAACTGACATAAACCCACCAAGTGCTACAAGCAAAATCACAAGTAAATAAATCACTACTTTTTTAGTTTTATTATTTCTTCTATTTGTATAATTCAAGAATTTCCTTTAATACTATTTTTTTTACCTTTTGTACATCATTTGTATCCATCGTACAACCTGCACTATTAAAATGCCCACCACCATCAAAATGTTGTGCTATTTTTGAAACATCAATATTCCCTTTAGAACGTAAAGACACCCTTGCTTTTCCATCTATATTTCTAACGAAAAAAACTACTTTTACTATAGCCATATTCATCATCATATTTAAAGCATCTTCACAATCTCTAGTATGAGCTCCTGTTTGTTTAAACCACTCATCCAAAGCATAAATACTAGCAACTTCACCTTCTTTATAAAGTTCTAAACTATTTAAAACTTTTGGAATTATCCTATATTTTGCTAAAGATTCTCTTCTTAGCATCATATTTGCTATATAAGCAGGATTTGCTCCACAAGACACCAAAAAATTCACCTTTTCAAAAGTACTCTCATCACATCTTGGAAGTGAAAAGGCCAAGGAATCATCGTAAATACCAACATATAAAGCAGTTGCTGAATTTTTAGTGATATACAAACCATTATGTTTGAAAAAATCATACACAATCTCAGCAGTTGAACTTTTATATGGGTCAACTATATTTACATCTCCGTAGTTATCGTTTGATTTATGATGATCAAAGTTTATCAAAGGAATTGACCTATCAAGTTCTATTCCTAATCTTTTATAAACTCCACAATCCAAAGAAATGACCAAATCAAAAAACTTTGGCAATATATTTGTAATTTTATCAAACCTTTCAATAAAATTCAAGTTTTGAGGCAAATCACTACTTACATTGAAAACTTTATGTTTTATTTTATTTTCATAAAATAGATTTGATAAAGCTAAGGCTGAAGATATAGTATCTGCATCAGGATTTACATGAGTTATAAGTAAGATATACCTACTTTTTTCAATAAGCTTTAAGGCTTTTTCATAAGAAGCCATATCTATTTTATTATGTAAAATAAAATCTTTTTTCAAAATCTAACCTTAATCAAACTTCATAGAAAAATCAAGCCAAGTTGCTTGATGTATGATACTTCCACTACTAACGGCATCAACACCTGTAAGTGCATATTCTCTTATAGTATCTAAGTTGATATTACCACTAGCTTCAAGTACAACACTAGGATAATTTTCATTTCTAAATTTTACTACTTCTTTGATTTGTTCACAATTCATATTATCACACATGATGATATCAGCACCTGCATCCATAGCTACTTTTACTTGCTCAAAAGTTTCACATTCTATTTCTATTTTTGTTACCCAAGAAATTCTTTTTCTAGCTCTTTTTATAAATTCTTTTAAATTTCTTATAGTTCTTAAATGTGTATCTTTTAGCATCAAACAATCATCAAGTCCAAGCCTATGATTAATCGCTCCTCCAATTCTTGCTGCATACTTTTCAAAATCTCTTAACTGAGGTCTTGTTTTTCTTGTATCAAGTAAAGCAACATCTAAACCTTCCATAGCTTTTGCATATCTATTTGCCATGGTTGCAATTCCAGAAGCATGTTGTAAAAGATTTAAAAAAGTTCTCTCACTTGATAGTAAAATAGATGCTTTTCCTTCAAGCTTAGCTATAACATCACCTTTTTTTAAAACATCTCCATCTTTTTTTAAAAATCTACAGTCAAACTTTTCACTTCTAGCTAGTACTTTTGCATATAAAACCCCTGCAAGAACTCCATCTGCTTTTGAGATAACTCTTGCTGTAAATCTTCCTTTTGGAGCAACATCAAAAAATAAATCTCCTCTACCATTATCTTCAATGATAGCATTTTTTACAAATTTTTTTATATTAATCATATCTCAAACATCCTTTCTAGTGCCACTTTAGCCCACTTTGCTGTATCTTCATCTACAAATATTTCTTTTTCTTTTGAAATATTATCATCTTCTATTGACTTTAATGTTTCATATACATCTTGAAGTGTAGTTTCGTTCATAGTTGGACACTCTGGTTTAGTTGAACTTAAGATGTAAGTATTTTTACTTCTTAATCTATTTACCATATTAAACTCTGTTCCAACTGCAACTTTTTGCTCAATTGGTAAGTCTTTTATATATTTAATTAGCTGAGAAGTTGAACCTACAAAATCAGCATTATCACAAATCTTTGGGTCACATTCTGGATGCACTGCTACTAAGATATCTGGATATTTTTCCCTATAAAATTCTATATCTTCAACTGAAAATTGTTGATGAACAGAACAAAAACCATTGTAACAGATAATATCAGCATCTTTTAAATCACTTCCATCTCCAACAACTGCAGATTTTAGATTTAAAGATTTTGCAAAGTTTTGACCTAAACATCTATCTGGTACAAAAAATATCTTCTTACCAGATTTCAAGCCTTTTTCTATGATTTTATACGCATTTGATGAAGTACAAACCATTCCACCCATTTGCCCAACTCTAGCTTTTACCCTAGCACTTGAGTTTATATAAGTAATTGGTAAAATCTCATCATTTGAGATTCCAGCTTTGTTGATAATCTCAAGGTTTTGTTCATAATACCCCTCATCAATCATCCTAGCCATCGCACAACAGGCAACTTTTGGCATAAGAACCCTTTTTTCGGGCGACATAACTTTCACACTCTCACCCATAAAACCAACACCACAAAAAACCACAAATTTTGAATCTGTAAGTTTAGCTTTCTTTGCAAGTTCTAAAGAATCTCCCGTAATATCGGCAAGTTCAAAAACTTCATCCCTTTGATAAAAATGAGCCACTAAAGTAACATCTAACTTTTCTTTTAGTCTAAATATTTCTTCTTTTAAATTCAATTTGAACCTTCATATTTATTTTTAAATAGTAATATAACTAAATTTTAGTTATAATTTGATTTAATCACAAAAACAAAAAGGTTTTAAATGGATATTTTATCAACAATAGGTGGCTTCTTTACAAATACAAATTTACAACTATATCTTTTAGCATATTTAATAGGTTCTATTCCTTTTGGATTAATCCTTGCAAAAGTTTTTGCTAAAGTAAATATAAAAGAACAAGGAAGTCGCTCAATAGGTGCTACAAATGTACTAAGAGTAGTAAAACAAACAAACCCAAGTTTGGCTAAAAAACTAGGAATTGCAACCGTTTTATTAGATGCCCTAAAAGGTGCTATTTTAGTACTAGTTTGTCAATATTTAGGATTTGATGCTTCTGTTTTATGGGCGTTAGCTTTATTTGTAGTTTTGGGGCATTGTTATTCTTTATACCTAAACTTTGAAGGTGGAAAAGGAGTTGCAACTGCTTTAGGTGTTTTCATAGTTTTAATACCCCTTGCTACACTTTTAGCTGCAATTGTTTGGTTTGTATGTGCAAAAGTTCTAAAAATATCTTCTCTTTCTTCACTTTTAGGACTTTTATCTATACTGATAAGCATAAACTTTTTATATGATGGTTTGGGTGTAAACTCAAATACTCCTGTATATCTAATAGCTTTTATAATAGTATATAAACATATTCCAAATATAGCAAGGATGCTAAAAGGAGAAGAAAAAAGAGTTATATAAACTCTTTTTTTATTTTATGAAAACTCTCAAAATAAACATAGAAAATTTATCTTTTAAATGTATCATCGGTATATTGGATTTTGAAAGGGTAAAAAAACAAAAAGTTATAGTAAACTTATCTTTTGAATATAAATATAAACAAAATGAGTTTATAGACTATTCTCACATCTCAAAGCTAATAGAAAAGAAAATGAAAAAGAAAAAATTTGAACTTTTAGAAGATGCTATCATCTACTTTGAAAAGATACTTTATAAAAAATACCCTATAAAAAATCTAAAGATTTCCATATCAAAACCTAATATACTAAAAAATTGTGTTGTAAGCCTTAGTAGCAAATAACAAATAAAATATGAAACATTTCACAAATACCACAAATAAAACTTTTTCTTTTTCTTCTTGTGAGATTTGTGAAGCAAAATGTTGCAATGGAAAAGAAGGCACAGTTTATGCTCAGATTATTTTAGAAGATTTTAAAGAGGTTTATAAAAACTTTCCTATTTTATTTATATTTGGTGATTTGGGATATTTAAAACCAGTTTTACTACTAACAAATGGAAAAGATTTTTGTAAATATTTACAAGATTTTAAATGCTCTATTTATGAACATCGTCCTTCTATTTGCAAAAACTATCCCCTAAGCCCAAACTTAGATAATAACACCTACATAGATGAATTATGCCCTGCAGTAAAAGAAGAAAAAACAGATAATTTCATAGTAAAAAATAATACTATAAATCAAAACTATATACACAACACTTTGATAAATTATCAAGAAAAATACATAAATACTTATTTTGAATTTGAAAGTTTTAATAAAAAAGAGGATTTTACTCTAGCTATTAGGATAAAAGGCATAGAGTTTTTTAGATACACAAAAGAAAGTGAAAACCCATATATGAAGATGCACCAAGACTCCCTAGTACATCTTCAAGATACTTACTTTATCTAAGATTTTCTATAAATTCATTGTGAATTGCACCATTACTTGCTACTATATATTTGTCTTTAAATAATTTATATTTTTTACCATCTATATTTGATACTCTTCCACCAGCTTCAAGTAAGATTAATATCCCTGCACTTACATCCCAAGCTTTTAAATTCATCTCATAATATCCATCAAAAACACCACTTGCAACATAACATAAATCAAGTGAGGCACTACCTAATCTTCTAATATCCTGACATCTAGGTAAAATATAATTTAATTTTTTTATAACATCTTTTAAATCTTCTTTATTTGTGGCACTTGAGTATGGGAAACCTGTTGCTATCAATGATTTTTGAAAACTAATCTGTTTTGAAACTTTTATTTTTTTGTCATTTAAAAAAGCACCTTTTCCAAGTTTTGCAAAATATAATTCATCTAAAATAGGATTATATACTACAGCTATAAATGGCTTTTGATTTTTATAAACTCCTACAGAGATAGCTGTATGAGCTAAACCATTTACAAAGTTTGTAGTTCCATCTATGGGATCTATGATGATAGAATTTTTAAATTTGATATTTTTATTGTCCGATTCTTCAGCTATGATGTTAAAATTGCTAAATTCTTTTGAGAATTTTTCTTTTAAAAACTTTTCAACGGCTAAATCATATTTAGTTACCAAATCTTTTTTAGCTTTGAAGTTTACTTCCTTTTGAGAGTAAAAACCTTCTTTTAGTATTTCCCCCGCTTCTTTGATGATTTTTATAAGTTTCTTTTTCATTTTATTTTCCTTTTAATATTTACTGATAGAATTCTACTATTATTTACATAAAGGACAAATGTCAATGTTAATGGAAATTTCTTTAGAGATTATTTTAGGCTTATTTTTTATATCTTTAGTTGCAGGCTTTATTGATACCCTAGCAGGTGGTGGAGGACTTTTGACAACTCCAGCTTTAATCCTAGCTGGTATTCCTCCTCTTATGGCACTAGGAACAAATAAACTTCAAGCTGTTATGGGCTCTGGAACTGCCTCTTTTATGATGTTAAAAAAGAAAAAAGTTACTTTAAAAGAAGTTAAAGAACTATTTATCTATGCCTTTATAGGCTCAGTTATTGGAACTATTTTAGTCCAATTTATAAATACTGATATATTAAACTTTGTCATTCCTTTAGTACTACTTCTTATTGGTCTTTATTTTTTATTTATGCCAAAGGTTTCAGATGTAAAAAAAGAAGAAAAAATGAGTGAAAATACTTATAAAAAAACTATCGTTCCACTCATTGGTATCTATGATGGTATGTTTGGACCTGCTACTGGTTCGTTTTTTTCACTTTCTGGTATCGCACTTCGTGCAAAAGATTTGATAAAAGCCACAGCTTTAGCAAAAGTTATGAACTTTGGAACAAACATAGCTTCCATTATAATTTTTATACTTTATGG
>PDWI01006043.1_pt1 | contig 15364 bp, 16 predicted proteins | sample 1430891 | NCBI WGS metagenome assembly PDWI01 (sample SAMN01162508, study PRJNA174530) | Oral metagenome, whole genome shotgun sequencing project. | biome: Marine environment; feature: Marine mammal; material: Swab sample of the gingival sulcus; isolation source: swab sample of gingival sulcus... | reverse complement strand
TCGGTGGGGATTCCACCCACTATATATTACGCCCTTATCTTGGCGCACCTCGATTACGGCTACGCCTTCACTCGAAATGACAATTGACTGAACAGTTAGCTTCTATCGATTAAAATTTAATCGATGTGGTATGAAACCGTACAAGCGGTAATAACCGACTTCGCTATACGGTTTGCCATTTCTAATATCGTGTTCAACTACTTTTAATTCAGCGCGACCGTCACCATCGTAATCAATGTACTGCGCATCTGAAAAGGCAATACAATTAAGCCTGCTACCCGTCCAGCGACGCACTAAAACACCATCGCGATACTCAAGAAAATAAGGTCGCGTTTCTGCATTATAGTATTTCGTAGCACGAAAGGCACCGACAAATACCTCGATGTGCTCATCAAAATCACTCTGACCGACGGTTATCAACCACGGGTGCGCTGTACGCATTTCATTTTGATATATACAAGGCAAGTTGCGCTGTTTTATCAGTCTGCTGTCAACTGTTAACGCGTCATCTAAGTAATTTTGTTCTGAATCAATTTGATATATTTTAATGACGGAACCAGTTTTTAAATACGCTTCTAAATGCGGCGAAAACACAGTGTCGTTAACACCTTCAATCGTAAAGAGCAATTGCCGATCTTGTAGTTTTATTGTATCCCAAGCAACAACGCTATCGGATTGTAACTGATCTGTCATTTGATCCAACATTGGTGAAAAAAATGTCGCCACATTAACAAATAACAACAGGCTCAAAACAACTACGCGCATAACCATTAACGATCTGTCTTTAGCTGTTTAGTTTTGCTTGATACGACTCTAATTCACTGCGGTTGGCTTCGATTGATTCGTTTATCTTTTGAATATTACCTTGTATTTTTTGCATGATTTCGTCGGCATAGCCATAGGCGCCTTGTCTAATTTGCGCAGCTTGTTGATTAGCAGCTGCAATAATTTCTTGACGCTTTTGTTCTGCCAATTTGGTGATTTCATCTTTTTGCACCATTTTTTCGATGCGCAAATGTGTTTCGGCGATTAAATCATTAGAATCTTGCTCAGCATTTTTTTGAATACGGCTGGCTTCTAGCTCGGCGTCTTCTAATATTTTAGTGCGCTCATCAGTAATCCATTGCGCCTGTTTTACTTCGTCAGGCATAATCAAGCGCATGTCTTTTAAAATTGCAATGACTTCTTCGCGACTAACCATCGTCTTACCAGTCAGCGGTACCGTCGCGGCATTTTCAAATAAGTCTTCTAATTGATCCATCAACTCTAAAATTTTCATTTACTACCTCTCTTTTTTAGTATTTCTCGCTGGACAACTTCAGGAACATATTTTGAAATATCAGCCTGATATCTATCAAGTTCTTTGACAATTGAAGAACTGAGAAATGCATAATTAACACCTGTCATCAGAAACATTGTTTCAACCGCTTCGTCGATATCGCGGTTCATCAATGCCATTTGAAACTCTGTTTCAAAATCGGATAAGGCACGTAGCCCCTTAACGATTACAGCGTGATCAAAATTGCTAACGTAATCAGCTAATAGACCATCTAAAATATCGACCTGAACATTTTCGCAGGAAGCTGTTACTTCTTTTATCATGGCACAGCGCTCTTGCAAGCTAAACAGCGGCGTCTTACTACTGTTTACCGATACTAAGACAATCAGCTTGTCAAATATTTTGGCAGCACGTTTGATAATATCAAAGTGCCCATTTGTAAGCGGATCAAAACTACCAGGATAAACTGCTACTTTCATAGATCACCTCTATAAACTGTAAGATAAATATTGCCATAACGTTTTTCTTTAAAGTGTTGAAAGCGACCATAGGTTGTCGATAAAGTGACAACGTTATTATGCTCTACCACTATTATAGCGTTTTTGTTTAAATTGTCACCTGTTATTAACCAATTAATTGATTTTTCGACGTAATTTTCTGCATATGGCGGGTCAAGTAGCACAATATCATAACGCTTACCTGCATTGTCAATTAAAAATTTAGTGAGTTGCGCGCGATGAACGACGCCACCTGCAAGGCGCGCCCTAGCTAAATTTTGTTTTATTATTTTCACACAGGCTGCCGACTGATCGACAAAGTCTACGCTTGTTGCACCGCGACTGAGCGCTTCAATGCCCAATGCGCCACTGCCCGCAAAGGCGTCGAGCACAACGGCGTCAGCAATGTCAAATTGTATCATACTAAATAGCGCCTCTTTAACGCGGTCAGTCGTCGGGCGCGTCTTTAAACCACTGATGGTATTCAATTTAATGCCTTTGGCAGTACCGGCTACAACTCTCATCTCTTTACCTATAATATCATTTGTTTTTCTAACAGCGTTAAATAATGGCTGATGTCTTCACCGCTATCGAAAATTTGCTTACAATCAGCTTGAACTGTTTTAAGTAAGTCGATGTCTTCTTTAAGATTGACAATTTTTAGTTCGGGTAAACCATGTTGTCGAATGCCAAGCATTTCGCCAGGCCCACGTATTTCTAAGTCTTTGTTAGCAATCACAAAACCGTCATTGGTCTTTGTCATCATGCTAATGCGCTGCCCAGCAATTTTGCCAGGCTGTTTCGCCAGCAAAAAACAGTAGGACTGTAAATTGCCGCGCCCAACGCGCCCGCGCAGCTGATGCAACTGCGCTAGCCCAAAGCGTTCACTGTGCGTAATGACAATAATAGTCGCCTTTGCAACGTCGACACCTACCTCGATAACTGTGGTTGATACTAATACTTGAATTTGACCATTCTTAAACGCCAACATCGTTTTGTTTTTTTGCTCTGCCGACATCTTGCCATGCACTAGCGCCACTTGATAATCGCTAAAGCGATTGGCAACTGACTGATAGAGTTTTTCAGCGGGGATTAAGTCTATTTTGTCCGATTCTTCAATCAGTGGCGCCACAAAATAAGCCTGTTCGCCCGCAGCTAAGTGAGCTTCGATATAGTCTAACATTGCCTGGTATTTGGGCTGTTTGACATAATGCGTTTTAACCGGCAAGCGACCAATCGGCATTTCATTAATTGTCGATATATCCATATCGCCATAGATAATCAGAGAAAGTGTACGCGGTATTGGCGTCGCCGACATGACCAAGACATCAACGCCTTCAGATTTATCGCTGAGCGACTTGCGCTGCTTGACACCAAAGCGGTGCTGTTCATCGGTTATCACTAATGCTAATTGTTTAAAAGTGACTGCTGTTTGAATAAGCGCGTGGGTGCCAATGACAACGCTAACCGCGCCAGCTTCAATTGAAGAATATAATTTGTCTTTGCGACTAACTGAAGACGTCAAGAGTGCGACTTTTTCTTCAGCAAAAAAGTTGATGAACGTCTCGTAATGCTGTCGCGCCAATATTTCAGTTGGCGCCATCAGTGCAACTTGAAAACCGCTGTTAACGGCGGCATAAGCCGCTGCGATTGCAACCGCTGTCTTCCCTGAACCGACGTCACCCTGTAGCAAACGATTCATTGGCGTATCTGACGCCATATCAGTTAATACTTCATCTATTGCCCGTTTTTGATCATTGGTTAGTTTAAACTTAAATAGCGTTTTTATTTCGGTTTTAGATGGTTTGCGACTGACAGATTGTTTAATCGCCTGTTTGATGCGCGACCGCTTGTAGAGCATTGCCATTTGCAAATTGAATAGCTCTTCGTATTTGAAGCGATAACGCGCCTGTTGTAATTGACTTAAATCTTTAGGAAAATGAATAATGTCAAGTGCGGTTGCACGATCGATCAAGTTGTTTTTTAATACAATTTGCTGCGGTAGTAGTTCTTTTACCGCTGCAATATTGTCAGTACATTGTAAAAGTGCTTTTCTAATCTCTTTGTTGGTAATGCCCTCGCTAAGCGCGTATTTTGGCACTATGCCAAAGCCCCCATCAGCGTGGGGGCGTATTTCAGGATGAAACATGACAAGCCCATCAGCTTGTCGGTTGATTTGACCATACAAATAGTACTGACCATCTAAATGAAAGTAATTGGTAATAAATGGCGTATTGATAAAGATAACTTGTGCAGTTGCGCTGTCATCTGAAACGATAAATTTATGCATGGTCTTACCACCAGATCTACGAAACTTTTGATAGTCAACAACCGTTACTGATATTGCGTATTTTGCACTCTCAACAATAGACGACAAGGCGCTAATATGCGCCCTGTCTTCGTATTCTCTGGGATAATAGAACAATAATTGCTCTATGGTTGATAGACCCATTTTTTGAAATGCAATGTATTTTTTTTTGCCGATGCCCTTTAGGGCTAATATACTTTGACTCATGAATGCGCCTATCGCCTTAGCTATTCAACAGCTATTAAGTAATGATAAACCGGCTGTGCCCCAGCAAATAGTTCAACTTCAACTTCTGGGTAAGCCGCTGAAATTTTGTCAGCTAATGTCTCGGCGTCAACCGCATCGACTTCTGCACCATAATAAATTGAAATAAACTCTGTCATATCATCACAGGCGCTGTCAACAGCTTTCATAACAGATAACTCAATATCACTTTCACTACAAATGATTTCGCCATTGAGAATTGCCAAGTATTCACCTTTGCTGATGGCGACATCACCAACAGTTGTGTCGCGCACAGCATGTGTAATATCAATTGACTTTACATCTTTAATAGCCTCTGTCATTTCGGCAATATTGTCTTCAGCTGAACGTTCAGCGCTGTAGTTGATCATGGCACTGATACACTGTAAAACAGATTTAGTCGGCAAGACATGGACATCAGTATCGCTTAAGTCAGCCGATTGATTAGCCGCCATTATAATGTTTGAATTATTTGGCATGACAATCACTTTTTCAGCATTGACTTTTTCAATAGCTGCTTGAATATCTGCCGTCGACGGATTCATCGTCTGTCCACCCTCAATTATATAACTAACACCCAAATCTTTTAAAATGTCGACAAAGCCAGCGCCTGCAGCTACAGCAACTATCGCAAGTGCTTGTCTTTGTTGGCTTACTTGACTCGCACGATCAATTTCTGCTTGATGTTCATCTAAAATTGTACCGTGTTGTTCTTTCATGTTTTCAATTTTAATTTTAATCAGTTCACCATAACGCAGTGCCTTTTGCATCACTTCACCAGGATCGTTAGTGTGTATATGAACTTTTATCAAATCGTCATCGGGCACGTAAACCATGCTATCACCCATGTCGATAATATCTTCTTTGAGAGGTGCATCGGCTAAGTTTTGACCACGTACGATAAATTCAGTGCAATAGGTAAATTTAATATCTTCAGTGTGTATATGCGCTTGCGCTGGTACGAAACTTTCGGTTTCAATTTTTATTTCTGATACAGGACGACCACACAACACTTCATAAAAACCATACAATATAAATAATAAGCCCTTGCCACCGGCATCAACCACGCCTGCCTGCTTAAGCTGAGGCAGTAAATTTGGCGTATTGGCAAGTGCATTTTCGCCCGCTGTTAACACTTCTTCAAAAAAAGTGCGAAATGACAACTTATCATCTGATAGTTCCATCGCCCGATCGCCAATAGAACGAATAACAGTTAATATGGTACCTTCAACTGGCTTTAATACTGCCTTATAAGCGGTGTCAGCGCTGGTATTAAAGGCAATCGCTAGGTCTTCAACTGTCAATTCTGACTTATCTTCAACTGACTTGGCAAAACCGCGAAAAATTTGCGACAAAATAACGCCTGAGTTACCCCTTGCCCCCATTAAAGAACCCTTTGAAATAATTTTTGTCACTTCAGCAGCACTTTGATACTGCTTAAGCGCCAACTTTTCAATGGCGTTTTTCATTGTCATTGACATATTTGTGCCAGTGTCGCCATCTGGTACAGGGAACACATTTAATGCGTCAACCACACTTTTATTTGCTTCCAATTGGCTTGTGCCATGTATAAACATCTTTGCTAACAAAGACGCATCTATTGTCTTATTGTTCACAATTTCCTCCTGCAACTACGATTGAACGCGTACCCCTTCAATATTCAAATTGACCTTATTAACGGTTAAACCCGTTTGCGTTTCTACATTATATTTTACTTTTTTTATGATGTTCTCAGCAACTACCGAAATTTTTGTGCCGAATTGAACAATGACATAAAGATCAATGATAAGCGATTCATCTTCAACCGTAATATTAATGCCCTTTGTTAAGTGTTCGCGTTTAAGCAATTTTACAATGCCACTACCAGCTGACTTGTATGCCATGCCAACTAAACCATAGCATTCTATTGCAGCAGCGCCAGCAATCGTTGCAATGACTTCTGTATCAATATTGATATGGCCATACTCGTTGACAACTTGTCTATTCATTGTTTCCTCCTTATATGCTATAATAGTCAAAGCTAGATTATTGTTTGCTCGTAATGATACAACTTTATCATATTGCACACTTTATTTCAATATTACTATTTAATTTTGATAAAATCATTGCTTTTTTATCAAAAAGTGATTATAATAGGGTTTGGTGAGCAAATAACAAGGCTTTTATTAAGTATGTGATTTACGCAGTACTGTGCACGGATTATTTACACAGTGCGTGAAGAATCAGGGCTGTGTTATATAATTTGAAGGAGGTGCCTGTATGCCTAGAGTATGTCATGTTTGTGGAAAAGGAAGAATTTCTGGCAATAAAGTTTCACACGCTATGAACCACACTAGAAGATCTTGGAAACCAAATTTGCGACGTATTAAAGCAAATATTAATGGTTCACCGCGCAGGGTTATGGTTTGTGCGAGATGTTTAAAGTCTAACAAAATTGAAAGGGCCGTCTAGTGTTGGTGTTCCCACTCATTGAGTGGGAATTATTTTTTTGCCATTTTTCAATCAAAGTGTCGTCAATAGTTTAACTATTTAATAATAACAAAAGAAAAAGAGAACAAGAACAAATGAAAGGAGCTGCAATGTCTAAAAAACGCATTTATCAAGTCAACGAAAAAGTGCCATCAGCGCTGTTTCTACCCCTTAGTCTACAACACACCTTCGCCATGTTTGGCGCATCGGTATTAGTACCGATCATCTTTGGTATTGATCCTGGCATCGTCTTATTGATGAATGGTATTGGTACTCTATTATTTATTTTGATTACCAAAGGCAAAGCGCCCGCCTACTTAGGTTCAAGCTTTGCTTTTTTAGGGCCTGCTGGCATAATCATCAAAGAAATGGGCGGCTTTGAATACGCGCAAGGTGGCTTTATCGTCGTTGGTTTACTCGGTTGTTTACTCGCCTTTATCATCTATAAATTTGGCGTCGGCTGGATAGACATCGTCTTACCGCCTGCTGCAATGGGTGCCGTCGTCGCACTAATCGGTTTCGAATTAACTGGCTTAACTGTTGCCGGTGGTGCTACCGGCGCCAACATTATGGTTGAAAACGCGACATCGCAAGACTTTTTGGTATTCATTGTCACCTTAGGCGTTGCCGTTATCGGTTCGGTCGCCTTTCGCGGTTTCTTCTCAACCGTACCAATTTTAATAGCAATTATCGCTGGTTATACACTGTCTGTCTTCTTTGGTATGGTCGACTTTGCACCTGTTTTAGCTGCAAAAATGTTTAGCATACCGCATTTTCAAGCGCCTAAATTTGATATCAACGCTATCATCATTATGCTACCCGTTTTATTGGTTATTACCAGCGAACACATTTCGCACCAAGTCGTTACTTCTAATATCATTGGTCGTGACCTGTTGAAAGACCCTGGCCTACACCGTTCTATTTTAGCAGACGATTTGTCAACAGCGCTATCAGGCTTTATTGGCGGCGTGCCAACCACGACATACGGCGAAAACATCGGCGTCATGGCAGTAACAGGTGTCTATAGTGTTTACGTCATCGCAGGTGCCGCCGTACTGTCAATTATCATGGCATTTATTGGTCCATTAGCTGCTCTCATTAGAACGATACCAGGCAACGTCATCGGTGGTGTCACCTTTTTACTATACGGTATGATTGGTGCGTCTGGTATTCGCCTGCTGGTCGATAAGCGCATTAACTATTCGAAAGCGAAAAACTTAATACTGACGTCAGTCGTCTTTACAACAGGCTTAAGTGGTGTCGCCATCAAGTTGGGGCAAGTTCAATTTAGAGGCATGGTATTGGCTTCAGTCGTCGCTATCGTGTTAAGTTTAATCTTCTATATTATGGAACAAGCCGGTTTAATTGTTGACGACCAGCCCGATTTACTTACTACTGAAGAACATTTGTAAGAAAGTGGAAAGTTAAACGTCAAAAGCTCCCAAACGGGAGCTTTATTTATATTATCTAATATCAATGATTTATAACAATAAACGCATCACCCTGTTCAATTGTTATTTCAACAATGTCTTCAGTGGCAATATTAGATAAGCAAAGCGAGCTGTAACGCTGAACTGTTTGCTTTTTAAGTGGATATTTAGCGCCCTTTATTGTGACACCAACAAGGTCAGTAAGTGGTACAATTGAAAAGATTTTACCTTTAATATGATTAAGGGTTTGACTGCTGTCTGCAACAATTAAGCGTTGCTGTTCGTCGATTAGTTCTGTCGTCAAGCCAAGCTGTTTAGCCTTTATCAGAACATTAAAATTGGTCAATGTATGGTCAATCCGATTACCTAGTGCGTTAAAAAGGCGCACTGCTGTGGCGCCTCTTTGTTTTGCCGTTTGAATGGCAAATTCTAAATCTGATAAATCTTTTTCAATAGGTAATTTAATGACTTCAACATCTGTTAAATGCAGCTTGTTCGTGACATCATATGAATCTAAATCACCCACTAATAAGTTGGGTAAAATGTCAACACTATCTAAATGATGCATGCCGCCATCTACAGCGATAACATAGTCAACTTTAGCCAGTTCTGCCTTTAAAAATACACTATCGATTGGGGCGCCATTGACGACGATCGCAACAATCATTTACGATATCCTCTCATAAAAATCTCTAATGCGCTGCGGCACATCATCAGCGCCAAACACAGCAGAACCTGCAACTAATACATCAGCACCACATTCGACTAATTTTTTTGCATTGTCTAAATTGACACCACCATCGATTTCTATTTTGGTATTCAGTGATTCAGCATTAATCATTGCCTTTAATTCGGTGATTTTTTTGTAAGTTCTCTCAATAAACTTTTGTCCGCCAAAACCGGGGTTAACAGACATCAAAAGCACCATGTCAAGTTCTGGCAGTATATCGCTTAAAGTCGCAACTGGCGTCGCTGGGTTAAGTGATACCCCCGCTTGTATGCCGTGCGCTTTAATTGCTTGAATCACACGATGTAAATGGCGACAGGCCTCTTGATGCACGACAATCATGTCAGCCCCTGCTTTTACAAAGGCGTCAATGTACTTTTCAGGCTGTTCGATCATTAAGTGTACATCAAAAAACAATGGGCTTCGGGCGCGTATTGCTTTTATAACCACTGGCCCAAAACTGATATTGGGTACAAAGTGACCGTCCATGACATCAATATGTAACCACGCGGCACCACCTTGTTCGACTTTTTTTACATCAGTTAATAAATCAGCAAAGTTAGCAGATAAAATTGACGGTGAGAGTATTTTCACGTTTAGACCCTTTCATTTTCTAATTGGTTTAATATCATTTGATAAGATTTATAACGACTTAGATGAATCTTATTTTGTTCAATCGCAGCGCGCACTGCACAATTAGGTTCTTTTATATGTAAGCAGTCTTGAAAGCGGCAACCACCAGCGTACTTTTCAATGTCAGGAAAATAGTCTGCTAGCTGGTACTTACTGATACCGCTGATGTCAAGTGACGTAAAGCCTGGCGTATCGAGCACATAGCCTCCCTGAGGCAATGCTATTAGTTCAGTATGACGCGTGGTATGCTTGCCGCGTTCGATTTTTTTGCTGACAACACCCGTTTTAAGCCCCAAATTGGGAATAATTGCATTGAGTAGTGACGACTTGCCAACCCCTGATGCCCCCGCAAAAACTGAAACCCGATCCTCTAACAGCGCTGTCACTTGTTCAATACGACGCGATTGTAAAGCACTTGTTAAAACAAGCTTGTAGCCTGTTTCAATATAGATATCAATTAGCGGACAAATGTCATTTGTTAAATCTGATTTATTGATGACAATGACAGGCTTAACCCCGGCAATTTCACATGATAGCAACATTTTGTCAAGTAAGTGTATATTGGGTTTGGGTTTTTCAGTTGCCACAACAATAATTGCTTGATCAACATTTGCGACCGGCGGTCTGACAAGTTGGTTTCGGCGCTTAAGCAACTGGGTGATAAAAGCTTCATCATCACTATACTGGTCGGGTTCAATAATAACGCGATCACCAACCAACGGCTTAGTACCATTTAAACGAAACAGTCCGCGCGCTTTACAGGCAAAACTGCCCTTCGCCGTATTGACATAATAAATGCCACCTAATAATTTGTAGATAATGCCTTCGATTGTATCACTCTCCTGTAAATTCGACAACGCGTTCTTCAATCATGACGTTATCCACGTAAAACCGCAGTGTTTTAGTGCCGTTACCCGTTATATTGATGACGACAACCCCCTCTTCTTTGCGATGAAGTTTACCGTATAAAGACACTTCTTCGCCATCGTCAACCGATTTTATTTCAACCGCCTGAACAGCTTTTTCAACATCTAACGGCACTCTAAAGGTCTTTGTCACATCACCATTATCAATACTGATTTCGGTCGAAACGGTCGCTGGGTCAACGCCAAGAGAAATTACAAAATCGACGATTGATTCTTCGGCAATTTCACTGCCTGCTTCGACAGACTGTGAAATAACGTAATCTAGTTCGACGGTATCGCTGTATTGAGGATTGATTGCGCCATAGATCAAATTATTATCTGTTAATATTTTTAGCGCTTCGTTTTTTGTTTTACCCCTTAAGTCGGGCATTGTTACTTTTTTGATGACAGGGCCTTTACTCACTTTTACATTGACGACCGCACCAGCTTTGATAAGCGTGCTAGCGGGCGGCTCTTGCGAAATTATTTGTCCTTTTTCAAAACTACTGTTTTCTTCTTCGACTGAACCAATTTTTGCGTCAAAATTACTTAAAACGACACGCGCTTCTTCAACTGTACTACCCTGTAAATTTGGCAATTCATTCATTTTTTCGCCACGGCTGACAACAACGACTATTTCTTGACCAGCTTTTATCATTGTTCCTGCCTTAGGATGCTGCGAAATTATCACGTTGTTCGGTACAGTGTCGCTAAAACGGCGCTCTTCAATCTCTAACGTCAAGCCCGCTGTCGTTATCTTTTTTAGTGCTTCATCGTATTCAGTGTTGACGATATTAATCAGTTCAAAAGACTCAATTCGTTTATTTTGATTTGCTGCAACACGACTATTAAATGTCGCAAATAATATTAACGTTGCAACAACAATGCCTAGCAACGCAGAAACTAAAAAAATTGGTTTAATGATGATTTTTTTGTCTTTGGTATTTTTGCCACTTATTTCTAAGTCGACAGCTGAACTACTATTATCTACACCATAATTTGTCGCATTTGCTTGATATAATTCTGGTGAAATAACAGGCAGCACTTGCGTATCGAATTGATCTTCGTCAACGCTTTCATCGAGGACAACTTCTTTGTTAGGATCACGCGCCAAAATTTCTAGACGTTCGATTATTTCATAAATGTTTTGATAGCGATTGATTGGGTCTTTCTTTATACACTTTAGTATTAAAGTTTCAAGTGCCGGATTGAGATGTATATTAATTAAATGCGGCGGAATTGGCTGTTCTTTTAAGTGCTTGAGTGCCACCGATATAGGTGTATCACCACTAAATGGCACGCGCCCAGTCGCCAATTCATAAAGCAAAATACCAAGCGAATAAATATCAGAACGCTTATCAACAAAACCAGCACGTGACTGTTCAGGTGAAGAATAATGTACCGAACCAATCGCCTCTTTAGTATTGACCATCGTTGAACTTGTAACCGCACGCGCAATGCCAAAATCGGCAACTTTAACACTGCCATCTTCGGTCATCAGTATATTTTGTGGTTTAATGTCGCGGTGCACAACGCCCTTGTCATGTGCCACTTGAAGTGCTTCGGCAATTTGTAAACCAATGCGAACTATTGTCTTTGTATTTAAGTAGACCTTTTGTTCGTTGATAAAATCTTTCAATGTACGGTTGCTGACCAATTCCATTACAATAAAGTGGACGTCATCTTCTACACCGACATCAAATACATTGACGATGTTGGCATGCTGAATACTTGCAGCCGCCTTTGCCTCTTGGTCAAATCGCTTAACAAAAATATCATCATTAATAAATTCTTGTTTTAATATTTTAATCGCTACCGAGCGATTTAAAACATGACAATGCGCGCGGTAGACAATGCTCATGCCGCCTTCGCCGATTCGCTCGATAATTTCGTAACGTCCCGCTAATTTTTTGCCTATCATAGGTTCACCTTACCACTTTTTAAGGGTAATCGACCGATTACAATGGCACTTGAATCATCTTTACTACCCATTTCAAACGCTTTTTCTACTACCAATTGGGCGGCTTCTTGACAACTGTTGGCAGCGCCGACAGTACGATAAATATCATCTTTGGTCATGACATCACTGACGCCATCAGAACAGAGCAACAAAACTTGTCTATCGTCGTATTCTAAAATAAGCAGTTCTGGTACGAGCGTTTCATCACCACCAACTGCCTGTAAAACAATATTTTTCTTGGGGTGCAGCCGTGCTTGATCAATGGTAATTTGCCCTTCGTCAACTAATTTTTGAACATAACTATGATCATGTGTCAACAGTTCTGTTCGCTCGCTATTAATCGCATAAGCACGCGAATCGCCAACATGACAAATGTACAGTTGTTCTTTTTTGAATAGCGCTACTAATGCTGTAGTACCCATACCCTGATAGGAAGTATTCTGGCACGACAAATCATATACATAATGATTGACTTGATCAAATGCCTCAATTAAAACATCGCTAATTTGCACTTGCGACATACTGTCATCCAAATGTCTATTCAAAAAATCGAGTAAATACTTGCCTGTTTGCGCTGACGCGTATTCGCCAGCAGCATGACCACCCATGCCATCACAGACGATAAAAATGCCGTTTGCTTGATCAGCGATAACAAAATCTTCATTTGTACCGCGTTTTTCACCTTCAGCTGAATAAATTCCAAAGTTCATAGTTCACCTAGTTTATCCTTTTTAACACAGCAATAAAAAAGCCATCTGACCATTTATCGCTCGGTATAATTTCAACCATCTCATCTACTGTCGGCACTGCTATATCGGTTAATTGTGATATTGGTTGCAATTTAAATTGCTGTTGTTTATTCATAAAGCGAATAATTTGTTCGCTATTTTCTGCCTTATTTAATGTACATGTAGAGTATACCAAATTTCCGCCAACTTTTACATACTTAGCAGCTTGTTCAAGCATTTTTTGTTGAATAATTGCCAATTTTTCAATGTCTTTTAATGATTTTCGATATTTAATTTCGGGTTTTTTACCAATTGTGCCCAAGCCTGAACAAGGTGCATCCAATAAGACAATATCGAACTTTTCCGCGAAATCAGCGCGGTACTGCTGGGCATCAGATAGTTCAGTGTTAATATTAGCTAATCTCAAACGCTTTGCACCTGTATGAATCAGTTTTAATTTATGCGCATGAATGTCACAGGCGATTAACGTACCATTTTCGCCAATGCGCTCTGCCAAATCAAACGCCTTGCCACCAGGCGCACTACACAAATCGAGTACTTTATTACCACTGCTTGCACCCGCCAAGTGACCAACCAGCATAGCGCTTAAATCTTGCACTGTAAAATAACCCTTTTTAAATGCCGCTAAATCAGTTAGCCGATTATTGCCAAAATGTGTTACTGAAATTGCATTGGGCAAAATTGCCCTTTCAGCTGAAACGCCAAGTGATTGCAATTCAGCAAGCAGCGCTTGGCGCGTTGTCTGATTGGTATTTACGCGCAAAAAAACACCGCGCTGTTCAAGACTATATGCCATTATGACGCGGCAAATCTCTGCGCCGTATTGTCTTTGCCAGAGTTCAATTAACCACTCGGGGTAAGAATAAGTCAACGACAACTGTTCATTTAATGACAATGTCGTCAAATTTGGTTTCTCGCGTAGCGATCTGCGCAATACCGCGTTGACAAATTTTTCGTTTTTAGGAAAATCGACCTTAGCCGTATCAACATAGCGATTGACAACAGCATGCGGCTGACGACCCGAAGCAAAATGAAGCTCGTAAAGCCCTGCCATCAAAAAACACTTTAACGCGCCGCGCACTCTTTTGTTGACATATAGACTTAGTAAATAGTCTAAGTAAAGCCAATTCTCGACAACGCCTAACACCGTATTGCGATGTGTTTTTTCATCACGCACAGTTAAATTGGAACTCGCTAAAACACGATTGATCACAATAGTCGAGTAGCCATTTTTAAGCATAATTTGTTCAATGCTCTTAACAATATACTTTATATCAGAATTATACATGTTAATCCCGGTAACTATTTCTTATCAATATCATGCGAATTAATTGTGTCACAGTAACTGCCAAGGCGGCAACATAAGTCATTGCAGCTGCACCAAGTACTTTTTCAACGCCCTCTCTTTCGCCGTCTAAAATTAATCCATATTCGTCTAATTTAATTTTAGCACGTCGACTGGCGTCAAATTCAATCGGCAATGTAATTGCCTGAAAGACGACAACAGCTAAGTAAAGTAAAATCGCCAAATCCATTAAAAGCGAACCAAACCCTGTCATAGAAGCTAAAAGAATACCGGCAATAAAGATAAAGCTGACGAAGCGCGAACTGGCAACAACAGTTGGCAATAAAATATTTCGAACACCAATAAAACTATATTTTTGGGCATACTGAATGGCGTGACCAACTTCGTGCGCTGCAATTGAAGCCGCTGCAATGCTATTGCCATCATAGACACCACTTGACAACCTAACCTGATTGGCGCGCGGGTCATAGTGATCCGATAATACGCCCTGCGCGCGCGCAATTGAAACATCTGTCAACCCATTTTTATCGAGAATATAACGTGCTACCTCGTGTCCTGTCAAACCGCGCATATTTCTAATTTGTGAATACTTGTGATAAGCCGACTTAACACGCATTTGCGCAATCATCGACCAAATAAAAGTGCCAATTACAAGTACCAATATAATTGGATTACCGAAGCCAAAAAATGCTAACCCACCCATATTTACCTCCTGACTGACTGCGTATTTGCGCCAACTTCAATGCGATTACCTCTTAAATAAGATTCTACAGTCATTTTCTTTTTATTTTGCGGTTGTATTTCTTCTAAACGAATAACGCCATCGTGACAGCTAATGTAAATATAACTGTCATCAAT
>PDWI01006042.1_pt1 | contig 15366 bp, 10 predicted proteins | sample 1430891 | NCBI WGS metagenome assembly PDWI01 (sample SAMN01162508, study PRJNA174530) | Oral metagenome, whole genome shotgun sequencing project. | biome: Marine environment; feature: Marine mammal; material: Swab sample of the gingival sulcus; isolation source: swab sample of gingival sulcus... | reverse complement strand
AGAAGATAATCTACGTACTTTGGTTATGAATATATCAAATAGTGCAGGAAATACAGCAAGCACATCAGAGCAGCTAAAAGCAACAGCACAAAACACCAACGAAAACTCCAGGGACATAGCAGTAGCTGTAGAAAATATAGCTTCTGGTGCTACCAGTCAAGCCAACGATACCACTATGGCTGCCCAAGATATAGAAGAAAACACTTCCCTATTAAACGAAATGGTTAACGTGCTTGAAAATCTAAAAGAAGTGGCAGAAACTATAGATACTAAGAAAAACGAAGGTAAAAATGCACTTATAGACCTTAAAAAACTCACTGATGAAAACAAAGAAGAATCCGGCTTCGTAAGTCAAACCATAACGGAAACTAACGAAAGTGCAGAGGCTATAAGCAAGGCATCAGAGATGATACAATCCATAGCCGACCAGACCAACCTACTCGCACTTAACGCAGCCATAGAGGCCGCTAGAGCCGGTGAAGCAGGTAAGGGCTTCGCAGTGGTAGCAGACGAAATCAGAAAGCTAGCTGAAGACTCAACCAAGTTTACCGGAGAAATCAGAGCCGTCATAGACGACCTCAGAGAAAAGGCTAGTACAGCTGTGGTAAGGATGCAAAAGGCCGCTGAAATAGTAGATGAACAAGACAAACAAACAGAAATCACCAGAGATAAATTCGACGAGATAGAAAATGCTGTAAATACAGCCAAAAACATAGTAAATACCCTAGGTGAAAACTCTAGTAACATAGAGCTTAAAAACGCTGATATAGTAAAAGTGATAGAAAATCTATCAGCTATAGCCCAGGAGAATGCTGCTACCTCACAGGAGGCTGCAGCAAATGTAGACGCTCAGACAAACTCTATAAACGAAATCACTGGTGCTAGTGAAAACCTAGCAAATATAGCTGGAGAGCTACAAGCTGAAGTATCCAAATTTAAATTGTAAATACATTTAAAACCCTTTTATTCTAATATACCCCCCTGATATGCCCCCATTTCTACCCAAAGTAGAAAAATAGGGGCATATCTTTTTTATTTATATAGAATTTAAATCATCTTTTATAGATTTTCACTGATTGTTATAAAATATTTATAATATTGGCTTATAATTCACCGATATATATTAAAGATGTGATTTATAGGTAAAGCTAGATTACCAACCAAAAACACTCCTATAAGTTTAATTAACAGCATTTATTTATAAGGAGGATTTTATGAATGATGTTTCGTCAAATTTTGCAAAAGCTAAAAGCACAAAACTATCAAGTAAATTTATCTCAATAATAATACCCGTTATAGCCATATCCATTATATTAGTATCTGCAATAGGATATATAAGCACTAAAAATTCCATAACAGAAGGTGCCAAGGGATTATTTATGAAGGAAGCTGAAAACTCAGCCATATCCATGAACGCTCTTTTGATAGAAGAAAAGTCCCTATCTAAGGGTCTAGCAGAAACTGTTGAATCCGCTATGAGTGATGACTACTCACAAAAAGACTATGAACAGATTCTAAAAGACTTTATAAACGTTCACGAGGAAACAGCAGGCATTGGTATCTGGTTCAAAAAAGACATATTCAAAAACGTATCTAAGGCCGCTCCATTTTCATATAAAGAAGGTGACAAGGTCATAATAACAGACGAATACAGCACGAGCGACTTCGACATATGGACAAGCGAATGGTATCAGGCCGGCACTAGTAGCAAAGAAGGCGGTTGGACTAACGCCTATGTAGATAGTGTTTCAGGAACACCAATGGTAACTATTGCAAGTCCCATTTACAAGGGAGATGAGATAGCAGGTTGTGTAACTATAGACATAGATATTTCCAACCTACAAAGCATAGTAAAAGAACTAGATGTAAACTTTGGCGCTAGGGCATTTTTAATAACATCAGATTCCACCTACCTAGCAGGTGTAGATGAAGAAAATATACTAAATAAAAAGGCTGAAGAAGATAGGACTACTAGCTTTCAAGAAGAAATCAAAAGAATAACACAAACAGACATGACAAGCATAGGTGGCTACAAAAATGCTGAAGATACCGAAATGGTATTCTCCTATTCTGTAGTACCAGAAACTAAGTGGTATGTAGTAGTAGAAACTGAGCGACAAGAAATATTTGCCAAGATGAAGAGTATAAACCTCATGTTTATACTTATCGGTATCGCTTCCATATTAGTAGCTAGCCTTATCATCATTATCGCTACAACTAGAATGGTAAGCAAGCCCCTACAAATCATTACCAACGCTATGGAAAAGCTGGCAAACTTTAACTTGGACACATCAGAGGAAAGAAAGAAGGCCGCTAAATGGGCAAATAGCAGCGATGAGATAGGACAAACCATACGCTCCATAAGTAAGATGGTACAAAACCTAAAGGCAATCATAGCCAATATAAACCAGCACGCTAACGATACAGCCGCTACAGCTCAAGAGCTAACAGCTACAGCACAAGATACTGAAAATAGCGCAAAAGAAGTAGCAGGAGCTGTAGAAAATATAGCAACGAGTGCCACTAATCAAGCTCAAGACACCACTCATGCAGCAGCTAATATAGAAGAAAATACTAGTTCTCTAAACGAAATGATAAGTATAATAAATGAACTCAAAATAGTAACCGAAGAGATAAACCTTAAAAAGGATGAGGGTAAAATCGCCCTAGAAGAGCTAGATAGACTTACTGATATAAGCCTTGAAGAATCAGGCTTCGTAAGTCAGACCATTATGGAAACCAACGAAAGTGCAGAGTCTATAAGCAAGGCATCAGAGATGATACAATCCATAGCTGACCAGACCAACCTACTCGCCCTCAACGCAGCTATAGAGGCGGCTAGGGCAGGAGAGGCAGGTAAAGGTTTCGCAGTCGTAGCAGATGAAATAAGAAAACTAGCAGAAGACTCCACTAGGTTTACTGGTGAAATAAGAGTCATTATAGACGACCTAAAAGAAAAGGCTGAAAGTGCCGTAAGCAGGATGGAAAAAGCCAAAGAAGTAGTTACTGAACAAGATTTACAAAGCAAAGTAAGTAGACAGAAATTCAATGAAATTGAAGAATCTGTCCTAAAGAGTAAGAGCATAGTGGATAAGATAAATTCTAACTCTAAAGAAATAGGAGAAAAGAACGGTGAAATCATCAGTTTAATAGAAAGTCTTTCAGCTATCGCTGAGGAAAATGCCGCGACAACCCAAGAAGCTGGCGCAAGTGTAATAAGCCAAAGCAATTCTATAAGCGACATTACCCTCGCTAGTGAAAACCTAGCAAATATAGCCAATAACTTGCAAAGCGAGGTAACAAAATTTAAATTGTAAGGTGAGTATTTTATATATATAGATATATAAGCCCTAAAACTCAGGTTTTAGGGCTTATTTTTATAGTTTTTTATTGGAATTATTTTTCTAACAGAACGACAGCCTGAGAAGAAATACCCTCACCACTACCGGTAAATCCCATCTTCTCCTCTGTAGTCGCCTTTACATTTATCCTAGAAATATCACAGGAAAGTGCCTCAGCAATATTCTCCCTCATCTGAGCTATATGCGGAGCCATCTTAGGCCTCTGAGCCACTATTACACTATCTATATTAGCTATCTTATACTCTCCCATCCTAGATGCCACATCTCGTAACAAGGCAAGTGAATCTGCCCCCTTAAAAATCGGATCAGTATCAGGATAAAGACCTCCTATGTCTCCTAAACCAAGCGCTCCTATTATAGCATCCATAATGGCATGCAAGAGAACATCTGCATCTGAATGACCCAGAAGCCCCTTTTCGTAAGGTATTTTCACCCCACCTATTATCATATCCCTATCTTCCACCAATCGGTGCACATCATAACCTATTCCTATTCTCATAAATCACCTTATCCCTAATAAACTTAAGAAGCCCTTACAAATGCAAGAGCCTCCATTTTAATATCAACTACATCTATTTTTTATCTCCCAGTGGTGATGGCTTACTGAAGTAATATCCCTGGATAATAGAACATCCTAGTTCCATCAACTTCTCACACTGTTCATCAGTCTCCACACCCTCGCAGACCACATCTAAATCGTACATATTGCTAAGCGCTATAAGGAAGTTTAATATCTCCTCTGAACGTCTAGATACTGTAAGTCCATCCACAAAGGTCTTATCTATCTTTAACTCGTCTATAGAAAGTCCTACCAAGTAATTAAGTGATGAATAGCCTGTACCAAAGTCATCGAGCGATATCCTAATACCTTCTTCTCGAAGCCCTTTAAACACGGCATTTACCTTATCCATACTCTCTATACTTACCTCTTCAGTAATCTCCAAAATGATGTTTTCAGGACTTACATCATATTCTTTTAACGCTGATAGAACTTCATCTTTAAAGACATCAGACATCAGATGGGATGGAGAAATATTTATAGAAAGACTCACACCCTTTCCATATTTTCCTTCTATCTGCTTATACTCACTTATGGCTCTATTTACAATAATTTTACCAAATTCATTGCTAAGAGACAACCTTTCAATCATAGGAATAAACTCATATGGCGAAATATTACCAAAGCTGTTTGACTTCCACCTAGCTAGGGCTTCTACTCCTACTACCTTGCCATTTAATGCATCCACCTTACACTGGTAGTATAAGAAGAAACCATTGTTTTCCACTTCTTTTCTAAGCTCGTCATACATCTTTTCCTTCTTGAGTATGGACTTGCCTATCTCACTCTTATAGTATCCTATGCTCTCGATTTTATTGGTTTTTAAATATGATATGGTAATGATAGCCCTCTGCAACCATTCTTCCATATCTTTGAATTCCTTGTCATAATCGACGCAAGCCACGAAGTATTCCACTTCCATGTCTATGCCTTCTATGTAGAAGTCCGACTTAAGCATATTATATATATCAGCAACCCTATCTTCTTTATATGCTGTATTTACCAGCATACCGAATTCATTCCCACTAGTCCTAGCTACTATCTCTCCATCCAACCTAGAAGTATATAGTATGCTCGCCACTTTTTTGATGGTATCATCTCCAGCCTTAGTACCATATGCCAAGTTTATCGAACGAATATTTCTTATGTTAAATATGGCAATACTCATACCTTCCAAGCCATCTTCCATAAGGCAGTTTATCTTCCTGATAAACCATTCCCTATTTTTTATGCTGGTAAGTCTATCATAGTAAGCTAGCCTATTTAACTCTATCATATTCTCTTCTGTAGACTCTACACTCTCTAAGACAAAGTCCCTTAGAACCCTATTTACAACAAAAAATAGCAAACCACCTATAAAGATAATTACATAGGTGATAACCCACTCATAAATAGTATTCAATCTACTAGAAAAATAACCCAGATATACTAATACAGCTTTTGATAAGATCACTACATATACTACACTTCCCAGTGTTATGGTCTTCTTCCTCTCCAAGCTAAAGCTCATAACTAGGAAAAATATAGCAAAGTCGCAAATAGCGAAGTAAGTGTAGTCTTCCATATAGAACATAAAGGTACCACTGATAAAGAACTTAAACAAAATCAAGCTCGTCCTTGTACTAAGCTTCACCTTCTTATATACCAACATACTAAGTAAGACCCAGACCAAGTGCCATGTGAAATAAATATAATAATGAATAGGCAGTCTATGGTAAAAAGAAAACATAACACAAACTATAGATATAAACAAGACATAAGGGTAAGAAGATGTATATACATCCTTTACCTTCTCTTCAAATTTATTATCTATTTTTCTCTTTATTTTGGTCTTTACATAATTGCTATCCATAAATGTACTCTATCCTACAAATTTTATACTCTGGGTCCACAGATTATTTATCGACATAAAAAATGCATTATCTTAGTTTTATTAGATAGATTTTTATTCAATTTTTAATTTCTATAGTTCATCCTCATTAAACAGGGCATCTACGAAATTATCCACATCAAAACGAATTAAGTCATCCACTTGCTCGCCTACGCCAATGTACTTAATAGGCACATTTAATTGGTCCTTTATAGCTATGGCAATACCACCCTTAGCAGTACCATCTAGCTTGGTAAGAACTATGCCATCTATCTTACCTATGGTCTCGAATTCCTTAGCCTGTGCCAGCGCATTTTGGCCTGTGGTAGCATCCAAAACTAGGAGGACTTCCTTATGTACATCCTCCATATTTTTATCTATGATTTTAAATAGTTTGCTAAGCTCATTCATCAAATTTTTCTTATTGTGCAACCTACCTGAAGTATCACAGACTAGCTTGTTTGCTCCCCTTGACTTCATAGAAGCCACAGCATCGAAGATAACAGAACCTGGGTCAGCATTTGGCTCCGACTTCACTATAGGGACTCCTACCCTATCAGCCCACATCTCTAACTGGTCTATAGCAGCTGCCCTAAAGGTATCTCCAGCAGCTAGTATGACTGATTCTCCATCAGACTTTAGCTTGTTAGCTAACTTACCAATGGTAGTGGTCTTCCCTACCCCATTTACTCCCACTACTAGGACTACAGACTTCTCTTCTTCAAAGGCATACAAATCCTCATCACTAGCCATGATTTCCTTAAGTGTCTCCTTAAGTAGTTCCTTCGCTTCAAGAGGCTTGGTTATATGATTATCCCTCACCTTCTCCTGAAGCAAGTCAATGATTTTACACGTAGTAGTGACTCCTATATCAGCCATTATAAGTATCTCTTCCAGTTCCTCATAGAAGTCATCATCTATCTCTGTAAGTCCAAATACATTGTCAAAATCCGAAAGCAGGTTATTACCTGTCTTCGAAAGTCCTTTTATAAATTTACCAAAAAATCCTTGTTTTTTTTCTCCCATTTTCCTCTTCCTTTAATCTAAAATTTCATCTATAAGCTTAACACTAACCTGCTTAGAAATACCCTTCTCCTGCATGGTAATACCATATAGGCTATCACTATTTTCCATAGTTCCACGCCTATGAGTAATCACTATAAACTGCATGGTCTTAGAAATCTTCTTCAAATACTGGGCAAACTTAACTACATTGGTATCATCAAGTGCCGCCTCTATTTCATCAAGCACACAAAACGGTGTAGGCTTGAGATTCAGTATAGAAAAGAGCAAGGCTATAGCAGTAAATGCCCTCTCTCCACCAGAAAGCAACATCATCGATTGGAGCTTCTTCCCTGGTGGTTGAACATTTATCTCTATACCAGCATCTAAGATATCAGAACCACCACTTAGTTCCAAGTATGCCTTACCTCCACCAAAAAGCGACTTAAACACCTTGGAAAACTCTGCATTTATCTTCTTAAAACTCTCATTAAACTGCTCTGTCATAAGCTTATCGAGCTCTGCTATCATCTGATTTAGCTTTTCTTCTGTCGCTTCTATATCCTCTTTTTGTTCACTTAAAAACTTAAATCTCTCGCTTACTTCCACAAACTCATCTATGGAATTTACATCTACGTCTCCCAGCTCTTTAAGCTGTGCTTTCAAGTCCCTTATCTCTTTTTTTATATTTACGAAGTCTTCCTTGCTAAGAGTATCATACTTACGCTTACACTCACTATAGGTAAGCTCATAGCTAGACCACATATAGTCATAGCTGTCAGACCTAGTCTGGGAAATCCTCTCTATCTTATTAGACAGCCTAATCTCTTCTTTTTCCAGATTGCTGAGGGTCTTTTGGAAATTTTCCCTCTCCTCATATATCTTATCTAAAAGCTTCTTATATTCTGTCTTTTGAGTCTGGACCTCCTTCTGTCTTGCCTTGGTTTTAGCTATCTCCTCATCTATCTCACCAAGAGAAGTAGAGCCTCCCTTCATCTGCTCTTCCTTAACTTTGATGTCCTCTAGGTAGGCACGCATATCCCTCGCCAAGAGCTCTATCTTAGATACCACCTCAGCTATACCTGCCTCCATGCGAGCTATATGTTGCTCACTGCTAGTCCTCTGCTCAAAGAGCCTGGTGCTCTCTAACTTCATAGCCTGAAGTTTCTCCAACTTTTCTTCCCTTAACTTGGTATTCTCAGATATGAACGAGTTAGTATCGTTTATATCCTTTTCCAACTTATCTATTATAGCCTGTCTATCTGCTATCTTCTCATCTACTTCCTTAATGGCAGTGTCATGGCTTAAAATACCATCTTCTATAGCCCTTAGCTCAGATTCTATTTCACTGAGCTCAGACCTATCTCTAAGCAAGTCTGTATCTAGCTTATGGGCCTGGACGGAAAGTTCACTTGCCCTATCTTTTAGAGTCCTCATCTCCTCCTGTAAGTCATCCCTATCACTGCTCATAGCCTCCAAGTCACTCTTTACCTGCTTGGCTTCTCTTACTACATCTACGAGCCTAGACTCCAAGTCCTTGATAAATTTTTCGCTCTCTTCATACTCACGCTTTCTAGCTAAGAACCTATTCCCCTTATTCTTATACTCTCCACCAGTCATGGAGCCCCCTGCATTTAAGACATCACCAGCTAGGGTAACTATCCTAAGCCTTACGCCATCTCTCTTTCTCATGCTAAGAGCTACATCCAAGTCCTCTGCTATAACTGTTTTTGCAAGCAGTGACTTGATGATATCATCATATTTTTCATCATAGGAAACCAGCTCATCCCCATATCCTATAAAACCTTTTAAGTGAGATAAGTCCTGCCTATTATCATAGAATTTGATAGTATCTAAAGGCAAAAACGTAGCCCTACCAAAGCGATTTTTCTTCAAATAATCTATTAATTTTTTACCTACATCACTACTGGAAATAATAATATTTTGATAGCTGCTACCTAGGGCTATTTCTATAGCTGTCTCATACTCGCTTTTTACCTTTATGAGATCAGTCACTACGCCGAAAATCTGTCCTGCATAGTCACCCTTTAATTCCATTACTTTTTTTATACTGTAGTTAAAGCCTTCATAGCTATATAGTAAGTCGTAAAGAGCCGCCTGCTTGCTCTTTTTCCCTGCGAGCTCAGACTTGATATCCTGATAATCATCTTGGCACTTAGAAAGCTTATTTTTCAGACTTATTCGCTTATTTTGACTACTTACTATCTTGGCTTCTAGGTCTTTTATCTGCTTATTATTTTCATCTATCTGCCCTTTTAAAAGCTCATAGTTCTTATTGTGCTCGGCTCCCGTACCCTCTACAACTAGCTTTCTGGCTAGTATCGAAGCCTTCCTATCATCACTGGTCTTGCTAGTAGTGTAGAAGTGCTGACGCTCACTCTTTAGGGAAGAAAGTTTATTTAATTCCTCTATTATATTCGCCCTATACTCAGCTAACTCATCATTTTTAGACTCTAATTTAAGCTCAATTTCAGCGAGCTCAGCAGTCTTTTCCTCTATGTTTTTACCAGCTTCCTCACTCTTATTAAATACCTCAGTTACACCTGTTTTATACTCTTTTAACTCGTCTTTTAAAAGGCCTAACTTTTCCTCATAAGAAAGTGTCTCAGCCTTATTTTTTTCTACGAGTTCACCTATGTGCTCTATCCTCTGAGCTAGCAAACTCTTGTTTTTGTCGTCTTCGTTCTTCTTCTCATTTAAGTCCAAAAGCCTCTCAGCTAGCTCATCTAATTCACTTAAGTTAGCCTCTGCCTTTTCGCCTACTTCCTTGTGAGACTCATCATTTTTCTCCAAGGAAGCGTTTACATCCTTTATTTCATCTGCTACCTGTCTATGCAGCTTTGACTCCTCAGCCAACTTCGATTCTAGCTCATCTATCTGGTCTACGAACTGTTTTACTTCTCTGACCTTTAAAGCTTCCTTATACTCTATAAACTTCCTAGCCTTATCAGCCTTTTCTTCGAGTACGACATGCCTATCCTCTAGCTCTGAAACTATATCGCTAATCCTATATAAATTTTGCTTTTCTTCTTCGAGTTTTTTAAGGGCTGTCTCCTTACGTTTTTTGTATTTTACTATACCTGCAGCCTCATCAAAAAGACCTCGTCTTTGCTCTGGTTTATTTGATAAAATTTTGTCAATCTGCCCCTGACCAATGATAGAATATCCCTCACGTCCTACACCAGTATCCATAAATAGCTCATGTATATCCCTCATCCTGCAAGACGCACCATTTATATAGTATTCACTCTCTCCAGAGCGGTAAACACGCCTAGTCACAGTTACTTCATCATAATCTATAGGCAACTTGTGGTCATCGTTCCCTATACAAAGTGAAACCTCACAAAAAGAGAGCGCCTTTCTCATCTCAGTACCAGCAAAGATAACATCTTGCATCTTGCTACCACGAAGAAGCTTCGCGCTTTGCTCTCCCAAAACCCATCTGACTGCGTCAGCAACGTTGCTCTTACCAGAGCCATTGGGACCCACTATGGCTGTTACCCCCTTGTCGAAGGTAAACTGCATTTTTCCATGAAAGGATTTAAACCCCTGTAATTCTATCTTCTTTAAATACATTAACTCTTCTCAGCTATAGGCAAGTTATTGATAGCATTGCTTGCAGCATCTTGTTCTGCTGCCTTCTTACTCTTGCCCTCTCCTCGTCCTATTATTTCATCTCCATGTTTTACTACGACCACGAAGAACTTCTGGTGGTCAGGTCCTCTCTCATCTATGACTTCATAAGCAATAGTCTTATTAGAATAACGTTGCAAAATCTCCTGTAAATAAGTCTTATTATCTACAAAAAGTTGCTTGTCTTCTATATTTTTAAGGAATTTTTTCTTTATGAACTTCCTGACCTTCGGATAACCACCATCTAAGTATATAGCTCCTATAAGAGCCTCAACTCCATCAGATAAAAGTGAATCCCTATCCCGACCACCACTGGAATCTTCGCCCTTGCCTAGCAGCAGGTACTTACCGAAGTTCATATCTCTTGAAAAGCCAGCTAGCGTAGGCTCACATACTATGCTAGCACGCATCTTGCTGAGCTTACCCTCATTCTCTAAGGCATATTTGCTAAAAAGATACTCTGATGTCACCAGCTCCAAAACTGCATCACCCAAAAACTCCAAACGCTCATTATTACTAAGTCTACCTTTCTTCATCTCATTGGAATACGAGCTGTGAGTAAAGGCGAGTTCGAGCAACATGGTATCGTTAAATTTATAAGATATGATTTCTTCAATTTCTTTCAGTCTTTTTTTATCCAAAATAGCCTCCTTAAAGTAAAGAGCATAAAACTCTAAACTAAATTTTATTATATCATAAAATAAAAACAAAAAAAACAAGCAAAACTGTAATTGTTTGCTTGTTTCTTAAAAATCTCTCTTAAGATAAAGGAGCTTGCTCCTATTCCGCTTCTTTTACTAGAGCCAGAGCATCTCCAACGGTAGCAATACCCTCTAAAACCTCTTCTTCAAGCTCTACACCGTACTCATCTTCGATAGACATAACTATCTGAGCTAGGTCTAGGCTATCTATACCTAAGTCATCTACGAAGTTCATCTCCTCGTCTAATTGCTCTGGACTATAGTTTGTATATTCTGCGATTATCTCTAAAATCTTCTTTTCTTCCATATTAAATCTCCTTAAAAAATACTTATTACACTTTTACTATTCTACTTATATATCAAGTTTCCTTTTTTAAGACCTGCACTTCTAAGGCAACATCTTATATTATACTAGCCCTTATTTTGTCATTTACCTTATTATCGGTAAACTTAGTAGATTGTATTATAGCATATTTAATGGATTTTGCATTGGAACTTCCATGGCACTTCATAACTAAATTGTTAAGCCCCAAAAGCGGTGCCCCACCGTATTCACTGTAGTCTAAGGACTTCTTCAAATCCATCATAGAACCCTTTATGAGCAAACCACCCATCTTAGAAATAGCATTTTTCATAATGGCATCTTTTACCATGCCAAAAAAGCTAGCAGCTAGGCCTTCATACATCTTTAGGACTATGTTGCCGACAAAGCCATCACAAACGTATACATTTGCTACACCATCAGGTATCTCCCTTCCCTCAACATTACCAGTGAAATTTACCTTTTCATCTTCTTCTAAAAGTTTGTATGTAGCCTTGGTAAGAGCATTACCCTTCTTGGCTTCGCTTCCGTTATTTATAAGCCCTACAGTCGGATTTCTTCCACCCACTGTACTCTCGTAATAAGCAGCTCCCATCTTAGCAAACTGCACTAGGTACTCAGGCTTAGAATCCACATTTGCCCCACAGTCCAAAAAGAGGCTAACTCCCTTATCATTCGGGAAGAACACACCCAAGGCTGGGCGTTTAACACCCTCTATACGACCAAGTATAAAGGTTCCACCTGCTAGTACAGCTCCTGTACTACCAGCTGATATAAAGGCATCACCCTCACCATCTTTAAGCATCTTCATGGCCTTTACTATAGATGAATCCTTCTTCCTTCTAATGGCCATAACGGGGGCATCATCATTTGTGATTTCCTCACTAGCATGTACTATTTCTATCCTACTTTTATCGTAATCATGCCTTGATAACACATCATTAATAGCTGTTTCATCTCCAACAAAAACCAGACTTACATCTATCTCCTTAAGAGCGAGAAGTCCACCTTCCACTATGACATCAGGTGCATTATCGCCACCCATAGCATCTAAAATAATCTTAGTCATACCTACTCACTTTCTATATACAAGCACAAATCAATAGTACATGCTCTGGGCGTGGTAATTCTCCGCCATCTTATCCAACTTATCACTAAAAGCCTTCAAACTCTCTACATCACCTTTTTCAGAAAGCCTGTAGAACTCTTCTTGTATATTTAAAATTTCAGAACTATCACTACAAATCTGGCTAATATTTCTAATATTATTTAAAATATCAGCTATGATTACGGACTTCTCCCTAAAACTGCTTTGAGCTGCTACCACCTCATTCTTGAGCTTAGACATCTCCTTATCGAGCTGGTAAGCCGCTTCAGAAGCCTTTACCAGTCGTTCCCTAATCTTATCTGGTATATTGTGCTCATACTTATAGTTTATAGAGTGTTCAATGGTAGCCCAGAAGTTCATGGCTAGGGTCCTAATCTGTATCTCTGCTTGAACGACCTTTTTCCCCATGGAGGTATGCACAGGGTAGAGGATAATCATATGGTATGACCTGTATCCACTCTCTTTTACATTGGATACATAGTCCTTTTCATATATGACCTTCATATCACTTCTACTCTTTACGCCCTCGACTATGGTATCTATGTCCTCTACGAACTGACACATAATCCTAACCCCTGCTATATCCTCTATCTTATCTTCTAGCTCAGCTAGAGCTATGCCCTTCTTCTTCGCCTTTTCCAGTATGCTAGAAATCTTTTTAACCCTGACTGTAACGTATTCTATAGGAGAATACTTACCTAGTCTTTTATATTCGTTTGATATACCTTCAAACTTAACTTTCAGCTCCTTAGTCGCTTGGTCATAAGGCGCTAAAAACTCTCTCCACTGCTTAGTTTCCAAATTTATCTCCTCTATAAATTAAATATTAGCATAGGCTACTATTTCATAGTTATCTGGCACCTCATAAGTCTTTTCTGGTGCTCCCATAGTCCACTTAATCTTCATAAGTGTCTCCTCTATAACTAAGTCGAAATATAGCATCTGTATACCAGCATCTACAGAATCATTATAGTCGCTGCTACCCTGCTCTAAAGCCAATACTATAATACCATTGTCCAGGATAAATCTCCATGGCTGACGGTTATATGAAGATGGTGCTAATCTAGAATAGAACAAAGGTATGTCAAGCATCCTATTTTTTAGCATGTCGTAATCACATTCCTTACCCCACTCCTTATCATATACCAATTCAGTAAGGGTATGCTTCTCATTTTCATCATCTTCCATGCCAAACTTTGCCTTGGAATAGTTGTCACCAGTCCTAGTAAAGCTAAAGACACTTTTGCTGGACTTGCCATAACCAAAGCCTAAAAGTGCTACTAATGAAAGCTCAGTATCTACACCTACTATCTCACTTACCTTTTTCCCATCAGAAAAAGTAATAAAGCAGCTGTCAACATCATCCTCAAACATCTTAAGACTCATAAGCTCACCTACATATCCACCATTTTCTAAGTAGTATGGTTTTTCCTCAGAATATATAAGCAAATAATATGGCGCATCTATCATGATACCCTTGTATCCACAAACCCCATTTAACTTCTCGTTTAAATCATCCTTATTCTCTATGATTTCACAGTTCATCTTCATATCAGCAATAAGTTTAGGACAAGATACCCCATAGTCCCTAAACTTCTGCAAGAGTTCATCCTCTATGTGTTTGTTTTTGTACTCACGTACTGAATGCTTTTCGTTTATTAGTTCTTGATAGCTCATATTTACCTCACTTTCGAAAATAACTTTTATTCCACTATACCTCTAATGACTACATCATTGTCTAGGTATAGGTTATTAGTCCAAATAAAATGCGCGTCAAGTGGTGATGAGTCAAATACATCCCTGAAGTTCTTATAGGCAGGTAGTTCATCTATATTTAAGCCCTCCACACTATACTCTGTGGCAAGCTGCCACTTGCTGTCATCGAAATCAGGTGCAAATACATCTTCAGGCATATCCCAAAAAATACCGTAGCCTGTACTTTCGTCACTTAATGTATCAAGCTTAATAGCAGAACTATCTCTAAACTCTCCCTCCTCTTTAAACAGGGAAAAATCCTCTATAGGTGAGCTATAAAACGTCTGCACCCTATACTCATCATCACTAATATTTATAATGTCATATAGTCCCTTCTTAAAAGTAAAAACTATACCGCCCTCACTGGCTCCATGTCCTTTGCCCTTGTTTTGTTCACGACCTAAGCCCAGTTCTTCTTCCCAGTCTACTACGTGAAAAGCTACATGAAAAGGGCGACTAACCTTGAACTTAATAATAGAAGAATTATATGGTGTATAAGGTATGGCATCCTTAGCTACTGGAATACCATTTACATACATCTCAAAATAATTATTTGAGAAAACATATGCAGTAATGACCTCTCCATCTTCGTCTATAACGAAGGCATCCTTATTCTCATAAGAAACTGAGGCTATATCTGACTTCTCATACATGGTTCCATATGGATTATAAAGGTCTCTAGCAAAGGGAATAGACTCATCTGTATAGGCTGTATTAGCCGGAAGCATAAACTCACTTCCATCTTCACAAACAGCTCTTCCTAGCGCAGACTTCCTATCTCCACCCTTGTAAATATTATCTGATATTATCTCTATATTACCTGCTAAAATATGACCCTTGCCCTTGTACGAAGCTATATCTCCCAGTACCTTCTCTCTTGCCTGCTCAGACTCAGTCATAGCTTGCTTACTAGCCTGTGTTTCTAGCTTAGTAACATGAGCACTTTCCTTTTCTTCTCCTGTAGTCTTTGCTGTCTCATCTGGCGTGTTCCCACAAGATACCAGCAAAAGCACTAGCACCAAAGCTATAATCT
>PDWI01006041.1_pt1 | contig 15367 bp, 10 predicted proteins | sample 1430891 | NCBI WGS metagenome assembly PDWI01 (sample SAMN01162508, study PRJNA174530) | Oral metagenome, whole genome shotgun sequencing project. | biome: Marine environment; feature: Marine mammal; material: Swab sample of the gingival sulcus; isolation source: swab sample of gingival sulcus... | reverse complement strand
CTACAATAATTTTTTGATAATCTCTAATTCCCGTTCCTGCCGGTATCAAGTGTCCGACAATAACATTTTCTTTCAGTCCTTCGAGTTTGTCTTTTTTGCCGTTTATTGCTGCCTCATTAAGAACTTTTGTTGTTTCTTGGAAAGAGGCTGCTGAAATAAAGCTCTTTGTTTGTAGGGCAGCACGAGTTATACCTTGCAGTATCTGGTTTGATGTTGCAGGAATAGCGTCTCTTGCTTCTACTAATTTCAGGTCTCTTCGTTTAAGTATGGAATTTTCATCTCTTAGTCTTCTTGCCGAAACAATTTGTCCTGCTTTCAGGTTTTCCGCTCCTCCGGGTTCTATTATATATTTTTTTCCGAAAATCCAATCGTTTTCTTCCATAAATTCCCACTTGTCAACTACTTGTTTTTCGAGGAAACGTGTGTCGCCGGAATCGTCGATTACAACTTTTCCCATCATTTGTCTTACGATAACTTCAAAGTGCTTGTCGTTTATTTTCACGCCTTGTAAGCGATAAACTTCTTGAACTTCGTTTACTATATATTCCTGAACTTTTGTGGGTCCTTTTATGGCGAGTATATCTGCCGGAGTTATTGCTCCATCGGAAAGCGGAATACCTGCTTTTACATAGTCGTTGGTTTGAACCAATATTTGTTTTGAAAGCGGAACTAAGTATTTTTTTACTTCTCCTGTTTTTGAAGTTATTATAATTTCTCTGTTTCCTCTTTTAATTTTTCCGTATTTAACTGTTCCGTCTATTTCTGATACTACGGCGGGATTTGAAGGATTACGTGCTTCAAATAATTCTGTTACTCTTGGTAAACCTCCTGTTATATCACCTGCTTTTCCTACGGCACGAGGAATTTTTACAAGTACTGTTCCTGTTCCTATTTTGTCGCCTTCTTTTACTGATATGTGCGCACCTACAGGAAGGTTATAAGCTCTTACTGTTTCCCCTGCTTCATCTAATATATGTATTTCGGGGTTCTTTGTCTTATCTTTAGTTTCAATAACAACTTTTTCGTTGAAACCTGTTTGTTCGTCTGCTTCTTCTTTTACTGTTACACCTTCTATTACTTGGGCAAATTTCACTTCTCCGCCTATTTCTGCAATAATAACGGCATTGTACGGGTCCCATTCACATACCAATTCTCCTTTTTTAACATCAACTCCGTTCTTTATGTATAATTTAGAACCGTAAGGTATAGAGTTGTTTGTGAGAACATAACCTGTATTTTTGTCTTCTATTCTCAATTCGGCAAGACGACTGATAACAATGTCTATTTCGTTTCCGACTTCATCTATATAAGGCACAACTTTCAGTTCGTCAATTTTTGCAAGACCATCGTATTTTACGGTAATGCTTGATTCAGAAGAGATATTACCGGCAGTACCTCCAACGTGGAAAGTACGAAGTGTTAACTGTGTTCCCGGTTCTCCGATTGATTGGGCTGCAATCACTCCAACCGCTTCTCCTCTTTGCACCATTCGTCCCGTAGCGAGGTTTCGTCCGTAACATTTTGCGCAAACGCCTCTGTGTGCTTCGCAGGTAAGAACCGACCTTATTTCAACTTGCTCAATAGGAGACTCTTCTATTAATGCACAAATCTCTTCTGTAAGTTCGTCTCCTGCCGAAACTATCTTATCTCCCGTTATAGGGTGAAATAAATCGTGTACGGCGGTTCGTCCTAATATTCTGTCGTATAATGTTTCTACTATTTCATCATTGTTTTTCAATGCTGTTGCAACAAGTCCTCTGAGTGTTCCGCAATCTTGTTCGTTTATGATAACATCTTGAGATACATCTACAAGCCTACGTGTCAAGTAACCGGCATCGGCTGTTTTAAGTGCTGTATCTGCCAGACCTTTACGTGCGCCGTGAGTTGAAATAAAATATTCTAATACGGATAATCCTTCCTTAAAATTAGATAATATCGGGTTTTCGATGATTTGTGCGCCGGTTGCTCCCGATTTTTGCGGCTTTGCCATCAGTCCTCTCATTCCGGAAAGCTGACGTATCTGTTCTTTTGAACCCCTTGCTCCGGAATCTAACATCATATATACAGAGTTGAAACCTTGATTGTCGGAGCTTAATTGATCCATTAATATTTGTGTCAGTTTAGCGTTGGAATGTGTCCATATATCTATTATCTTATTGTATCTTTCGTTGTTTGTGATGTATCCCATATTGTAATTACTCATCACCTCATCAACTTGATTGTAGCCGTCTTTTACAAGTTTTTTCTTTTCTTCGGGAATGATTACATCTGCAAGATTAAATGAAAGTCCTCCGAGGAATGCCATTCTGTATCCCAGATGTTTTATATCATCTAAGAATTTTGCTGTTGCTGCCGTTCCGCATTTTTTAAGCACGTCTCCGATAATATCCCTAAGTGCTTTTTTTGTTAAAAGTGTGTTTATATAACCTACTCCTTCCGGGACAACTTGATTGAATATTATACGTCCTACGGTTGTATCTATTGTTGTAAGTTTTTTTTCGTCATTAATAATATCGTAGGTTTTAACTTTAACTTTGGCATGTATTGATGCTTTGCCTTCATTGAGAGCAATTATTGCTTCTTCCGGAGAATAAAATGATAAATTTTCTCCTTTTACTATTGTATCTCCCTCGCTTAGTCTTTCTTTTGTCATATAATAAAGACCGAGTACCATATCTTGCGAGGGTACTGTAACGGGTGCTCCGTTTGCGGGATTCAATATGTTATGAGAAGCCAACATTAATATTTGGGCTTCAAGTATGGCTGCATTGCCGAGCGGAAGGTGAACAGCCATTTGGTCTCCATCGAAGTCGGCGTTGAAAGCGGTACAGACTAAGGGGTGTAATTGTATTGCTTTCCCTTCTATTAATTTGGGTTGAAATGCTTGAATACCTAATCGGTGGAGTGTCGGTGCTCTGTTTAGAAGAACAGGGTGTCCTTTTAATACGTTCTCTAATATATCCCAAACAACAGGGTCTTTTTTATCTACTATCTTTTTTGCGGATTTTACTGTTTTTACGATTCCTCTTTCTATCAGTTTACGAATGATAAAGGGTTTGTAGAGTTCTGCTGCCATTTTTTTTGGCAATCCGCATTCGTGCAGTTGTAATTCAGGACCTACAACAATAACTGAACGTGCGGAATAATCTACACGCTTACCGAGTAAGTTTTGGCGGAAACGTCCTTGTTTTCCTTTCAAACTGTCGCTAAGAGATTTTAGCGGTCTGTTATTGTCTGTTTTTACAGCATTGGATTTTCTTGAGTTGTCAAAAAGAGAATCCACTGCTTCCTGAAGCATACGTTTTTCGTTACGTAGTATTACTTCGGGTGCTTTTATTTCGATAAGTCTTTTTAATCTGTTATTTCTTATAATTACTCTTCGATAGAGGTCGTTCAGGTCTGAGGTTGCAAAACGTCCTCCATCCAGTGGGACGAGAGGTCTTAGTTCGGGCGGTATAACGGGAACAACCTTTACAATCATCCATTCGGGATTGTTTATGTCTGTTGAATTTCGGAAAGCACTGACTACTTGTAATCTTTTTAAAGCCTCGTTCTTACGCTGTTGTGAGGTTTCCGTATTGGCTTTGTGTCTTAAATCATAAGATAGTTCTTCAAGATTTATACGTCTCAATAAGTCGTATAAGGCTTCAGCTCCCATCTTTGCAACAAATTTGTCAGGGTCGTCGTCTTCCAATTGCATGTTCTCCGGCGGTAATGTCTCCATTATATCCAAATATTCTTCTTCTGTGAGGAAATCTAAGTATTTGACATTATCAACAGCCTTTATTCCCGGATTTATAACAACATATCTTTCGTAATATATTATGGTATCGAGTTTTTTGGTAGGTAATCCCAGAAGATAGCCTATTTTGTTTGGCAGCGATCTGAAATACCAGATGTGAGCGACGGGAACGACCAAAGAAATGTGTCCCATTCGTTCTCTACGTACTTTTTTTTCTGTTACTTCTACTCCGCATCTGTCACATACAATTCCTCTGTATCGTATTCTTTTGTATTTTCCGCAGTGGCATTCATAATCCTTTATGGGGCCAAAAATTCTTTCGCAGAAGAGTCCGTCTCTTTCGGGCTTGTAAGTACGGTAATTTATCGTTTCCGGTTTTAAAACCTCACCGCTGGATCTTTCCAAAATTTCTTCAGGGGACGCCAGACTGATAGAGATTTGCGTAAAATTGTTTTTTACTTTATTATCTCTCCTAAAAGCCATAGATTTTCGTATTAAAAGTTTGTAATACTGTCTTAAATAAAAATACTGAAATTAAACTAAGTTTACACTTAGTCCCAAACCTCGGAGTTCGTGTAAGAGAACGTTTAGAGACTCCGGTATTCCGGGATTAGGCATAATATCACCTTTAACTATTGATTCATAGGCTTTCGCTCTACCTATTACATCATCAGATTTTACGGTGAGGATTTCTTGTAATATATTAGAAGCTCCGAAGGCTTCTAATGCCCATACTTCCATTTCTCCGAAACGTTGTCCTCCGAATTGTGCCTTTCCGCCGAGTGGTTGTTGGGTGATTAAAGAATATGGTCCTATTGAACGTGCGTGCATCTTATCATCAACCATGTGTCCCAATTTCAGCATATAAATGACTCCTACGGTTGCCGGTTGGTCGAAACGTAATCCGGTTTCTCCGTCTATAAGGTAGGTGCGTCCAAAACGAGGTATTCCCGCTTTGTCGGTATAATGACATATATCATCTATGGAAGCTCCGTCGAAAATATGTGTTGCAAATTTTTCGTTTAGTTTTAATCCTGCCCAACCGAGAACAGTCTCATATATTTGTCCTAAGTTCATCCTTGATGGCACTCCCAAAGGATTCAGAACTATATCTACCGGCGTTCCATCATCTAAGAAAGGCATATCTTCGGCTCTCACAATTCTGGCTACGATACCTTTATTTCCATGTCGTCCCGCCATTTTGTCGCCTACTTTTATCTTTCTCTTTTTGGCGATGTAAACTTTTGCTAATTGCACTATTCCTATTGGCAATTCGTCTCCGATAGTGAGATTATATTTTTTTCTTTTGAACAGGCTTTCTACTTTCTTATATTTTCCTATATAGTTATGTAGCAAGATTTTTATCAGCTCGTTCTTTTTCTTATCGGTAGTCCATTTATTGGGATTTATATTGAGATAGTCAATATCCTGTAAGTTTTTCATTGAAAACTTAACGCCTTTGGGTATTATTTCGTTATTGAAATAATCTTTTACGCCTTGTGATGCTTTTCCGTTAACCAGCTGATATAATTTTTCAACCAGAATAGAATTTAAGTCTTCTGTTTCTTGTTTAAATTCGTCTTCGAGTTTTTCTATAATTGGTTTTTCCGCACTTTTTAATTTCCTGTCTTTCAATGAACGGGAAAATAATTTTTTATCAACAACGACTCCTTCGAGTGATGGCGGTGCTTTCAGTGAGGCATCTTTAACATCTCCCGCTTTGTCTCCGAATATTGCTCGGAGCAGTTTTTCTTCGGGAGAAGGATCGGATTCTCCTTTTGGCGTAATTTTTCCTATTAAAATATCTCCGGGTTGCACATGAGCACCTATTCTTATTAATCCGTTTTCGTCCAAATGTTTTGTGGCTTCTTCGCTTACATTGGGAATATCTGAGGTTAGTTCTTCCAAGCCTCGTTTTGTATCTCTTACTTCCAAGAGATATTCGTCAATATGAATGGAAGTAAATATATCTTCTCTTACTACTTTTTCCGATATAACAATGGCATCTTCAAAATTGTATCCTTTCCATGGCATGAAAGCTACTTTAAGATTGCGTCCAAGTGCTAAATCTCCGCCTTCGGTAGCATATCCTTCGGTGAGAATATCGCCTTTGGATACTCTGTCGCCTTGTTGAACAATCGGTTTTAATGTTACTGAAGTATTTTGGTTTGTTTTCCTAAATTTAGGAAGGTTATATTGTACAGAATCATCTTCAAAAGAAACGAATCTTTCTTCTTCTGTTTTATCGTATTTTATTATTATTTTTTTTGCATCAACATATTCTACGATTCCTTCACCTTCTGCTGCAATGAGAATACGTGAATCTTTTGCTACTTTTCCTTCTATTCCTGTTCCGACTATGGGAGCTTCGGGACAAAGCAGAGGAACTGCTTGACGCATCATGTTAGAACCCATTAATGCTCGGTTTGCATCATCATGTTCCAAGAAAGGAATTAATGAGGCTGCGATTGAAGCAATCTGGTTTGGTGCTACGTCCATCAAATCTATCTCTTTGGGTTCTACAATGGGATAGTCTGCTTCAAATCTCGATTTAACTTTTGTGTTTATATATTCTCCTTCGTTGGTTACAGGAGCATTTGCTTGTGCTATTATCTTTTCTTCCTCTTCTTCCGCACTTAGATAGGTAACATCTTCAAATTTAACGATTCCGTCTTTTACTTTTCGATAGGGAGTTTCAATAAAGCCTAAATTATTTATTTTGGCATATACACATAATGAAGAAATAAGACCGATGTTTGGTCCTTCGGGTGTTTCAATAGGACATAAACGTCCGTAGTGTGTATAATGTACGTCTCTTACTTCAAATCCGGCTCTTTCTCTTGAAAGTCCGCCGGGTCCGAGTGCGGATAATCTGCGTTTATGTGTCATTTCAGCTAATGGATTTGTTTGGTCCATAAACTGAGATAACTGATTTGTTCCGAAAAATGAATTTATAACCGAAGATAATGTTTTTGCATTTATGAGGTCTATCGGTGTAAATACTTCATTGTCTCTGACGTTCATTCGTTCTCTTATTGTTCTTGCCATACGAGCAAGTCCAACGCCGAATTGATTATATAATTGTTCTCCTACTGTTCGTACTCTACGATTACTGAGATGGTCAATATCATCGACATCTCTTTTGGTGTTTATTAATTCTATGAGGAATTTTATTATTTGTATAATATCTTCCTTAGTTAAAACCTTTATGTCGTTTGGAGTGTTGAGTCCTAATTTTTTATTTATTCTATATCGTCCCACATCCCCAAGGTCATATCTTTTATCAGAGAAAAATAGTTTGTCTATAACGTCTCTTGCGGTAGCTTCATCAGGCGGTTCAGAATTACGTAATTGTCTGTATATGTGTAATACGGCTTCTTTTTCGGAGTTACAAGGGTCTTTTTGCAGAGTATTGTAAATTATAGAAAAATCGGTGCTTGCACCACTTTCTTTATGAAGTAAAATGGTTCTTGCTCCGGATTCTTTAATTTCGTTTATGTGTTCTGCTTCGATAACAGTCTCTCTGTCAATTATAACTTCATTTCTTTCAATGGATACTACTTCTCCGGTATCTTCATCTACAAAGTCTTCTATCCATGTTTTCAGTACTCTTGCCGCGAGTTTTCTACCTACATAGTCCTCGAGGTTATTATCAGCAACCAATACTTCGTCTGCAAGGTCAAATATTTCCAATACATCTTTATCTCCCTCAAAGCCTATTGCTCTAAGCAGAGTTGTTACCGGAAGTTTCTTTTTTCGGTCGATGTAGGCATACATTACATTGTTTATATCCGTAGCAAATTCTATCCAAGAGCCTTTGAAAGGAATTATTCTTGCGGAATATAGTTTTGTTCCGTTTGCGTGGATACTTTGTCTGAAGAATACTCCGGGAGAACGATGAAGTTGTGATACGACAACGCGCTCTGCTCCATTTATTATGAAAGTTCCTCGCGGTGTCATATAAGGTATTGTCCCCAAATAAACATCTTGTATTACTGTCTCAAAATCTTCGTGTTCGGAGTCAGTACAATAAAGTTTTAATTTTGCTTTAAGGGGAACGCTATATGTTAATCCGCGCTCTATGGCTTCATCCATGAGATAGCGTGGCGGATCGATGTAATAATCAATAAATTCAAGAACAAAATTATTCCGAGTATCAGATATAGGAAAGTTTTCACTAAAAACTCTAAATAATCCTTCATTTTTTCTTTTCTCCGGTGTAGTTCCAAGTTGAAAAAAATCCTCAAACGATTTTACTTGAATTTCTAAGAAATCGGGGTATTCTAATTGTTTCTTAGTTGAAGCGAAGCTGATTCTTTCTTTTGTTAAGGACATGTCAGTATATTAGTTGAACTTATGTTAGGATAAGGAAAGGAAAATAAATTTTACTTTGAGGAATCTTTGTGTAAAATTCCGAGAAAATATGCAAAGATTATAATCCAACAAATAGGCAGTTCACAACAGGCATACCGTTCCAACGGTTAAACCCACTGCCAACTGCCTATGTGCCAAATATTTAATCTCTTCTAATGATGAGAGATTGATTTATTACTTAATCTCTACCTCTGCGCCCAGCTCTTCTAATTGTGTTTTTAGAGCTTCTGCTTCGTCCTTAGTTACACCTGTTTTAAGTTCTTTCGGAGCTGAATCAACAACTTCTTTTGCTTCTTTTAGTCCAAGTCCGGCTAACTCTTTAACAAGCTTAACAACTTTAAGTTTTGCGCTACCGGCAGCTTTCAGAATAACATCAAATTCTGTTTTTTCTTCAACAGCTTCAGCTTCGGCAACGGGTCCAGCAACGACAGCTGCGGCAGCAGCAGGTTCTATACCATATTCTTCTTTTAGAATTTCAGCAAGTTCGTTTACTTCTTTTACAGTTAAGTTTACTAATTGTTCAGCAATCGCTTTTAAATCTGCCATTTTTCTTATCTTTTAATAATAATGTTTACTTTTTTATTCTAATTTATATTGGTTGAAAGTGGAAGCAATAATCAACCTACTAATATTTTTATTCTCTTTCTTCTAAAGTTTTTAGAACTCCGGTGATTATATTCGAGCCTGATTTCAGTGCCGACATTACGTTTTGTGTCGGTGATTTCAGCAAGAATACTATGTCTGCGATGAGTTCGTTCTTCGACTTAATGTTAACCAGTGTTTCGAGGTTTTCTTCTCCAAGATATACGGATTCTTCAACATAAGCACCTTTTAACATGGGTTTTTCATGTCCTTCTTTTCTAAACTTTTTGATAAGTTTCGCCGGACTGTTTCCGGTTTCGGAAAACATAATCGAAGTGTTCCCTTTACAAACGTCTGCTAAGTTTTCCACTTCTTTATCACAACGCTCAAAAGCTTTTTTCAGCAAACTGTTTTTGATAACCAACAGTTCTATATTGTCTTTGAAACAAGCTCTGCGTAAATCGGATGTATCAGCTGCATTAAGTCCTAATGTATCGGTCAGGTAAAAATTAGCTGCTCCGTTTAGCTTTTCCGTGAGCTTTTCTATAATAAGTGTTTTATCTTCTCGCCTCATTGTTATTTCCTTAATTTTATTGTCCGGTGGAAGCAAGCCGGATACAATATTTGTTAAATATCCAAACTTTTTGTTTCTAAACGTATTCCCGGACTCATTGTACTTGACAGGTAAACACTTTTCACATAAGTACCTTTAGCTGAAGTAGGCTTCAATTTGATTATAGTATTCATAAACTCTTTTGCGTTATCAATAATTTTGTCTTCCGTAAAAGATACTTTTCCTATTGAAGTATGAACGATACCGAATTTATCAACTTTGAAGTCGATTTTACCTTGTTTAACTTCCTTAACGGCGACTCCGACATCCATAGTTACGGTTCCGCTTTTGGGGTTAGGCATAAGACCTCTCGGTCCTAATATTCGCCCTAATCGTCCTACTTTACCCATTACGGGTGGCATTGTTATTACTACGTCTATATCTGTCCAACCTCCTTGTATCTTCTCAATGTAGTCATCTAATCCTACGTAGTCTGCACCTGCGGCTTTTGCTTCTTCTTCTTTCTCCGGTGTGCAAAGAACCAAGACTTTTGTTTCTTTTCCTGTACCATGCGGCAGAGAAACTACTCCTCTGACCATTTGGTTTGCTTTTCTGGGATCAACGCCCAAACGGACATCTATATCTACGGAGGCATCGAATTTTGTAGTTGTTATTTCTTTTACAAGTTTCGCTGCTTCCGACAGAGTATATTGTTTTTCTTTGTCTATTTTAGACAAGGCTATCTTTTGATTTTTCGTAAATTTTGCCATCTTCCTATCAGAATATTTTATTCATTTCCGAGGAGTTCCTCTTTTATTTAGTCTTGAAAAGGAGGTGTTCCCGTAACATTAATTCCCATACTTCTTGCTGTTCCTGCTACCATCTTCATGGCAGCGTCAACGGTAAATGCGTTTAAGTCAGGCATTTTGACTTCTGCAATTTCTTTTACTTGGTCCCAACCGATGGAAGCTACTTTATTTCTGTTAGCCTCTGCCGAGCCTGATTTTATTTTTGCTGCTTCTTTCAACTGGACAGCGACAGGAGGTGTTTTTATAATAAAGTCGAAAGACTTATCTCCGTAAACAGTTATAATAACGGGTAGAACTTTACCTGCATTATTTTGTGTTCGGGCATTAAATTGCTTACAGAACTCCATTATATTAACTCCTTTTGCTCCTAAGGCGGGTCCAACCGGAGGGGAAGGGTTTGCTGCTCCTCCTTTTATCTGTAATTTTATTAAACCGGAAACTTCTTTAGCCATTTTTCTTATATTTCTTATTTTCTTTCTGTACTAATACAATTTTTATTGCTCTTTTTCTACTTGCATGAAGCCTAATTCAAGAGGAGTTTTTCTGCCAAAAATCTTAACCATCACTTTCAATTTTCTCTTTTCTGTGTTTACTTCCTCTATTACACCATTGAAATCGTTAAATGGGCCATCTACAACTTTTACTGCTTCGCCAACGAAGAATGGAGTGTCAATTTCTTCTTCGGTTTCGGCTAATTCATCAACAGCACCGAGTATTCTTTTTACTTCGTCCTGTCTCAAAGGGACGGGGTCTCCGCCTTTTTTTTCTCCCAAAAAACCGATAACATTAGTTACGTCTTTCAAGGCGTGAGGAACTTCTCCTATCATTGCGGCTTCCACAAGGACATAGCCGGGGTAATAATTTCGCTCTTTTGTTATCTTTTTTCCGTTTCTAATATGGAAAACTTTTTCGGTGGGAATTAATACCTGTGATATATAGTCTCGAAGTTCTTCTCTTTGTGCAACTTCATTTTCTATATATTCTTTTACCTTTTTTTCTTTTCCTCCGATAGCTCTTATGACGTACCAACGTTTCTTTATTTCAGGCATTCTGTTAATCTTTTAGAAGAATATGTTGTAAATAATATCCATTAACCCACTAAAAGTGGTATCCATTAAAGCTACAACGAGTGCAATAATAAGGGACGCAACCATTACGACTACGGCACTATTTTGCAATTCCGGCCAAGTAGGCCAAGACACTTTGTTCATCAATTCGTTGAATGCGTCTTGTATGTAAATTTTTATCTTCTCCATCTTGTTATTTCTTTGCACGGGAGGAGAGACTCGAACTCCCGACACCTGGTTTTGGAGACCAGTGCTCTGCCAACTGAGCTACACCCGTATTTGTTTTAGTGAGGGATAATCCCTCACTAATTTTATGTTCTTACAGAGATTATTCTATTATTTCTGTTACTTGTCCTGCACCTACTGTACGACCTCCTTCGCGTATGGCGAAACGAAGTCCTTTTGTCATGGCTACCGGATAGATAAGATTAACTTCGATTGTCAGGTTATCTCCGGGCATTACCATTTCTCTTCCGTCAGAAAGCACTATTTCTCCTGTAACGTCTAAGGTACGCAGATAGAATTGTGGACGGTATTTGTTGTGGAATGGAGTATGACGACCACCTTCTTCTTTTTTAAGAACATATATTTCTGCCTTAAATTTGGTATGTGGTGTTATTGAACCGGGTTTGGCTATAACCATTCCTCTTTTTATTTCTTTTTTATCTATACCTCTGAGAAGGATACCTACATTGTCTCCGGCTTCGCCTTGGTCGAGGATTTTACGGAACATCTCAACTCCTGTACATACGGAAGTAAGTTTTTCATCTCCGAGACCTACTATATCTACTCCGTCTCCTGTGTTTATTATACCGGATTCTATTCTTCCTGTTGCTACTGTTCCGCGTCCTGTGATTGAGAATACGTCTTCTACGGGCATTAAGAAGTCTTTATCTATATCTCTTGGTGGTAATGGTATCCACTCATCTACGGCTTTCATTAGTTCCATTACTTTTTCTACCCACTTAGGTTCTTTGTTCAAAGCTCCTAATGCCGAGCCTAAGATAACGGGAGTATCATCTCCTTCGAATTCGTAGAAATCAAGGAGTTCTCTGATTTCCATTTCTACTAATTCTAAAAGTTCTTCATCGTCAACCATATCAACTTTGTTGACGAAAACTACGATTTTAGGTACGTTTACCTGACGTGCCAATAGTATGTGTTCACGAGTTTGAGGCATAGGTCCATCTGTTCCTGCTACAACAAGGATTGCACCGTCCATTTGGGCGGCACCTGTTACCATGTTCTTAACATAGTCGGCGTGTCCGGGACAGTCAACGTGGGCGTAGTGTCTGTTTTCTGTTTGATACTCAACGTGAGCGGTATTGATTGTTATCCCTCTCTCTTTTTCTTCAGGAGCGTTATCAATTTGATCAAAACTTTTAACTTCACTTAAGCCTTTGTCAGCTAATGTTAGTGTTATAGCTGCTGTCAATGTGGTTTTACCGTGGTCTACGTGACCGATAGTACCGATATTTACGTGCGGCTTGGACCTGTCAAATTTTTCTTTAGCCATTTTTTCAACAATTTGGTGATTATTAACGGAAGTTGTTACTTGAGCCAACGACGGGAATTGAACCCGTGACCTCTTCCTTACCAAGGAAACGCTCTACCCCTGAGCTACATTGGCCGGTAAAAACAGAGCGGGAAACGAGGTTCGAACCCGCGACCTTCAGCTTGGAAGGCTGACGCTCTACCAACTGAGCTACTCCCGCTTTTATTTATTCTATTGTGGGGGGAGGAGGATTCGAACCTCCGAAGGCATCAGCCAACAGATTTACAGTCTGCCCCATTTGACCGCTTTGGTATCCCCCCTTGTATATTTCAAATATCATACTCCGATTTCGGGAGTTTTTTAAAACACCCGAAATCGGAGTGCAAATTTATAAATTTTTATTTACCACTGCAAAACTTTTTTGCTTTTTTTGTATATTTTAAGCATATCAGGTTGTAGCACTGCTTATGCTTAATAGTATTTTCTACTGAAAATAAGTTAATTACAAACATATAACGTTTCGCTCATTCTAAGATTATTTGATTTTAGGAATATTATTTTTTGTTTTGAATCCTAAAATCTTTTTCTTTTTTAGGTAATTTCTGAAAATAATAAAATTTCGTCTGTAATAAATTTAAAACCGTAGCTTGCTAAGTGTAAATGAGGTCTTTAGTTTTTTACAAGAGTTGAGTGAATTTTTATTTTACGATTACCTTCGGTTAATGTCAGCGACTTATTTGTTTCTAATTTTTTCTTTTTTCTTTGTCAGTTGCCTTTTTAGTGCATCGACAGCGTGATCTGTTGCTTCTTCAAAGGTTTCGGATTGTTTTTCTGCGAAAAGTTCTGAGCCGGGTATTTCTAATTTTATTTTAATTTTTTTGATTTTGTGAGAACCGGACTGTGTTCTTTCTGCTTTTAAGAATACTTCGGCTGCGATAATTGCATCGGAAAATTGTCCTAATTTTTTTACTTTGCTATCAACGAATTTTTCTAATTTCTCTGTTGGAGAAAAATTTACGGCATTAATGGTTATATTCATAATTCCTCCTGTTTTTTTGCTCTCGGGTGTGCTTTCTGATATATGTCTTTCAGCTTTCCCAAAGAATTTGTGGTATAAATCTGCGTGGCGGACAAATTACTGTGTCCCAATAAGTTTTTTATGGTACTTATGTCAGCTCCACTGTTTAGCATGTGTGTTGCAAAGCTGTGTCGCAGTATGTGAGGACTCTTTTTCTTTTGTGTTGTTATTGTTGAAAGTACTTCGTTAACTGCTCTGTAAATTAATTTAGGGTAGGATTTATTTCCGTCTTTTTTTGTTATTAAAAATTGATTTCCGTTTTTTATTTTATCTCCTATCACTTTTTTTATTTCTTCCAGCAGTCCTTTTTGCAATGGAACTAAACGTTCTTTATTTCCTTTTCCTAAAACTTTTACCGTTCCTGTGTGAAAATCAATATCTCTAATTTTTATTTCTATCAGTTCGGAACAACGAATGCCTGTTTGATATAATATTTCTGTTATCAGAGTTTTTTGATTGGTCGCTTTGTTTGCTTTCTCTTCTGACAAACGTTCTAAACAGCTTTGCTTCACAAATTGTGGTTGTGAAGTTTTAAATTTAGGTGTTATCAGCTTGCTTACAGGATTGTTTTTTATATGTCCTTCTTGTTTAAGGAAATGGAAATATGCTTTTAATGAAAATAACTTCCTGTTTATTGTCCTGTTTGATAGTCCTTCTGCGGACATTGCCATTAGCCATGCTCGTACTTCTTTATGAGTTATACTTTTGAGGTTGCTTTCTAATTTAGCGTATTTTTCTTCGTAATAGGAATGAAAAGCTAAAATATCGTGTTTGTATGCTTTTAGTGTATTTTTACTGTAATGTTTTTCATTCCCGATATGGCTTAAAAATATCTCTAAGTGTCTCATCGGAAGTTTTAAGGGTATGACGCAAGAACTTGAAAACTTATTTGTAAATGTAAAAAAACTTTTTCTCTTTTTATAGAAAAGCAAAATTTTTATTCACTTTCTTCAAGCATTCTCATTCTTTGTTTGTACTTGGCTGTTATTTTTTCTTCCCTTCTTTTTACGGAGGGTTTTTTGTATGCTTGTCGGTTTCTTAGTTCTTTTATTGTTCCTGTTTTTTCGAACTTGCGTTTGAATTTTTTTAACGCTCTTTCTATGCTTTCGTTTTCTTTTACTGGTATTATAATCATTGTTTGTTGTTTTTATGAATGAGTTGCAAAATTATACTTTATATATAAATTTATCAAATATACCGGCTTTTTTTTTGTTTTTTTAATGTTTTATGAAATTTGATTGCAACTAATATATTTATAATAAAGATTTTATATGGTTGCGGGGGACTGTATTTTTCTTGTTTAATTTTATTGCGGGCTTATTTTTAAGGTGTTCTTTTTCTCTTAATTTTTTCTATGTTTTGTTTCGGGCTATCTTATAGCTCATTTAAACTTTTTGTGTGGAACTGAATGGCTTGGTTTTAAAAATTCTCGATAAATTTTGTTATTTCTTCTAAAAATATTTTTTCTTGTTCCCAATGCAGCCAATGTCCTGCGTTTGGGATTGTTTTTATTTGTGCTTTCGGATAGTATTTTTTTATTTTTTTTTCGTCTGTTATGTATTTTGATTTTTCGCCTTTTATGAAGAGGACGGGACTGCTTTCAAATTTTATGTCTTTTTTTATTATATCTATTCCGGACATTATATTTTCTAAATTTTGTTCTATGT
>PDWI01006039.1_pt1 | contig 15378 bp, 16 predicted proteins | sample 1430891 | NCBI WGS metagenome assembly PDWI01 (sample SAMN01162508, study PRJNA174530) | Oral metagenome, whole genome shotgun sequencing project. | biome: Marine environment; feature: Marine mammal; material: Swab sample of the gingival sulcus; isolation source: swab sample of gingival sulcus... | reverse complement strand
ATAACAAGTCGCATCTACAACCGCTTGGCGTTCTTCTCGAATATAAGGCTTCCAATATTGATAAAGTATTTTTTCTACATTTTCAATTGAAAGTTTTTCCAGGTTGAGCAAATAAATTTGATATAAACGTTAATGTTAAAATTAATACTATTTTATTCATTATAAATTATTTTGTTCTTCAAAAGGGAACATTTAGAGACGTAGATTGTATTTTTACCAGTTAATGAGCCTCTAACCAATTTGTTCCGATGCCTAAATCAACTAATAAAGGAACGTTCATTTTGAAGGCGTTTTCCATTTCATTTTTCACGACTGATTTCACATCTTCTAATTCCGATTTATGAACATCAAAAACCAATTCATCATGAACTTGTAGCAACATTTTTGATTTAAAATTATGTTCTTCAAAACGTTTATAAATGTTTATCATTGCAAGTTTAATGATGTCCGCTGCACTACCTTGTATCGGAGCATTTACGGCATTTCGTTCTGCTCCACTTCGCACCATTCCGTTTCTTGAATTAATATCTTTTAAATATCTTTTTCGTCCTAAAATAGTTTCTACATAACCACTTTCACGAGCAAAATTAACTTGCTTATCAATAAAAGCCCTTAACTTTGGATATGTTTCGTAATAAGCATCAATTAAACTTTTCGATTCTTTTCGAGATAAATCTGTTTGATTACTTAATCCAAATGCAGAAACCCCATAAATAATTCCAAAATTTACGGTTTTAGCATTGCTTCGTTGCTCCCTAGTAATCTCATTAATAGGAATATTAAACACTTTCGATGCCGTATCAGCATGAATATCTTTCCCTTCTTTGAAAGCGGAAATCATTGTTTCTTCATTGCTTAAAGCTGCGATGATGCGTAATTCTATTTGGCTATAATCGGCGGCTAATAAAACATAATTTTCATCTCTAGGAATAAAGGCTTTACGTACTTCTTGACCTCTTTTAGTTCGAATTGGAATATTTTGTAAATTCGGATTAATAGAACTCAAACGCCCTGTTGCAGCAACCGCCTGAGCATAAATCGTATGCACTCGGTTATCCTTAGGATGTAATTCGTTTGGTAACGCATCAACATAGGTTGTTTGCAATTTTTTATATTGGCGGAACAACATGATATTTCTTACAATTTCATGATCTTTTTCCAAACTACTTAAGATTGCCTCATTCGTTGAATATTGCCCTGTTTTGGTTTTTTTAGGTTTAGCAACTAATTTTAATTTTTCAAATAAAATAATTCCTAATTGTTTAGGCGATGCGATATTAAATTCTTCACCAGCTTCTTTATAAATTTTCTGTTCTAAAGCTTCGATATCTTTAGTTAACTCTAATGATAAACTTTGTAAAAATGGCGTATCAATATTGATTCCTTCAATCTCCATAGATGCTAAAACTGACACCAAAGGCATTTCTATGGTTTCGAATAAACTAACCAAATTACCATTAACCAATTCCTGTGCAAAATGATTTTTTAATTGGAATGTCACATCAGCAAGTTCTGACATATATTCTTTTTGCTTGTCGGTGGTACTATCCGTAAGTTTTATTTTAGTTCGACCCTTACCTAAAACATCTTCTATACGAGCAATTTCGTGTTTGAGATATGTCGCAGAAAGTACGTCTAAATCATGGCTCATATCAGGATTAATCAGATAATGAGCAATCATTGTATCAAATAATTTACCTTTGATTTTGATGTTATAATTTGATAGTACTTTTATTAAATATTTAAGATTATGTGCTATTTTTTCGATGTTTTCATTTTCGAAAAATTCCTTAAATTCATTCAGAATAGTCGCTGTTTCTTCGTTATTTTTTGATAATTTTAAATAATAGGCTTTGCCTTCTTCCCAAGAAAAAGCGAACCCAACAGGCAATAAATTTAATGCACTGCTTTCTGTCATATTGGTAGTAAAACAGACTTCTTTTTGTTGCATTAATTTTTGCAAAAGCAATTTTCTTGAAAGCGGTGTATCTACTAATTGATAAAAATGTGTTGTTTCACTTTCTTTTTGCTCAACAATATCTCCACTACCCGGAACTGCGAATAAATCGTATTGATAAGGATCTGTTTTAGAGTTTTTTGTCTTCTTTTTGGTGGTTTCTATTTCTTCGCCGTAGGCTTTCATTAAACTGAATACCATTCTACGAAATTCTAAACGCTCAAAAATATCCTTGGTTTTTTCAAAATTAGGCTTTTCCATGACTAATTTATCCAATTCTAAATCAACAGGAACATCAAGAATAATTCTTGCTAATTTTTTTGATAACAAACCAAGTTCTTGATTTGCCTCAATTTTTTCTTTCATTTTTCCTTTTAGTTCATGGAGATTTTCGAAAAGTCCTTCCATAGAACCATATTGTTTGATAAATTTTTTGGCAGTTTTATCTCCGACTCCGGGTAATCCGGGAATATTATCCACAGAATCTCCCATCATACCAAGGTAATCAATTACTTGTTCTGGGCGTTCCACCTCAAATTTTTCTTTAACTTGTTCGATTCCCCATTTTTCATATCCACCTCCCATTCTTGGCGGTTTGTATACGAAAATATTTTCTGTAACTAATTGGGCGAAATCCTTATCAGGAGTTACCATATAGACTTCTAAATTTTCTTTTTCTGCTTTTTTTGCTAATGTTCCAATGATATCATCTGCCTCATATCCAGGTTTGATGATTGCAGGAATATTCATTGCTTGCAAAATTTCTTCAATAATTGGAATTGCAAAAACAATCGCCTCGGGAGTTTCTTGTCTATTCGATTTATATTCTTCAAATAAATCATTACGTTTATCACTTCCGCCACGGTCAAAACAAACCGCCAAATAATCAGGATTCTCTTTTTTGATAACATCTAATAAAGAATTCATAAATCCCATCACAGCAGATGTATTCATTCCTTTGGAGTTGATTCGTGGATTTTTAATAAAGGCATAATATCCTCTGAATATCAATGCAAAAGCATCTAAAAGAAAAAGTCTTTTTTTAGTTTCCATAATAAAATTTCAAGGTTGTAAAGCTACAAAAAATATTTTAGTATGGATTTATGATTTCTATCGTATTATAGTTGTTGGGATTTTATTCTTCATTTGTTATATCCCATTTTAAAAACAATGCTATTCTTTTTAGAATTTTTTCTATTTTCTTAAATTCATCTTCTTCTTTTGAACAAACTATTGCAATTAAATTAGTTTTGGAACTTCTATCATTTTCAGACCAATTATCAATATTTTTTGTATCTAATAATTGTAAATCTATGAATGGAAATGTTTTTTTATTTCTAAATTTAAAATCTCCATATTTTTCAAGTTCAGAAATTTCAGAGAGAAAACCATTTAAATTTATTGTAGAACAATATTCACTCAATAAGGTGTCTTTACAAATATTTAAATAATTATATTGATCTGACCACATTTTATATTTGCTTTCTCTTTTGAAGATTTGGAAAAGTTTACCCCAATTGCTCTTTTAATTTTACAAGTTCTGCTCGAACAAATTCCAAACGACTTAAAATTTCTTGATTTTTATTAGCAAGATATCGATTATTTTTAAAATAATTCTTTGCCCCTTGAAGCGTAAACCCACGGACTTTAACCAAATTAAAAATTATTCTGAAATTTTTAATATCCTGTTGGGTAAACATTCTATTCCCTTTCTTGTTTTTTTTTGGTTTAATAACATCAAATTCTCCTTCCCAAAAACGAATTAAAGAAGCATTGACATCAAACGCTTTAGCAACTTCGCCAATTTTATAATATTGTTTTTCTGGTAAGGCTTTCATAATTATTTTAATGTTATTTCTCCGTTTTGCCCAAAATTAATTTTATTTTCAGGAAAATCTTGAAGAGTTAATCTTTTTATTTCATGAAATGCTTTTTGAGAAGCATCTAAAAAAGGAAATCTCATCTTAGTTTGTAAAGCAGAATGAATTTTACCTGAAATAAAATCTCCATTTTTATGTAGTTTTAAGTCAAATATTGGAGAATATGCCTTTGAGCCACTCATACTAAAACGTTTGTAGGTGGCAAAATTTCCCATACTATATGCTATAAATTTTCCTTTATAAACCTCTATGGCTCTTGGTATATGTGGTCCATGTCCTAAAACAACAGATGCTCCTGCATCAATCATTTTATGAGCAAAATTATAAACATTTCCTCTATTTTCTCCGTAAAAATATTCTGTTTTTCTGGTGATGTGTTTGTGCTTTGTTCCCTCGGCTCCACCATGAAAAGAAACGATAACAAAATCAACTTGTTCTGCTAATTCTTTTACAAGTTTTAAACCTTTTTGGAGATTATTAAGTTTTAAACAATCTTTATTTGGAGCAAAAGCAATTAAACCATAACGGATGCCGTCTTTTTCGAAAATAGTTGTCGGTTTCGATAAAATTCCCGCATTTGCAATTCCTAACGCATCTAAATTGGCTACGGTGTTTTTTAGACCAATTTGTCCAAAATCTCCAATATGATTATTCGCAATACTAACCACATCAAAACCTGCATTTAATAAATTTTGCCCTAAATAAGATGGGCTTCGGAAAGAATAACATTTTGATGGGTCTTTACAATGTTTAGCATTTCGACCCTCATCCGTAAGTGTTCCCTCGAAATTTCCGAATAAAATATCGCCCCCTTGTAAAACCTCGTGAACATCCTCAAAAACATAGGTATCTTGGCTCGGTAAATACGAAGAATTTGGAAAGGCAGTTCCAATCATAATATCGCCAACAGCAATAAGATTAATGGTGTCTTTTTTTATTTTAAGTTCTTTTTGAACTATTGTATCACGAACAGCAATCGTATCTTTTTCAATATGTTTGATAATAGCCTCTTTGATTGGCTTTTTAATCGTATCTTGAATATTGATATTCGCAATGGAATCAGTTATGATTTTCGGAATACTGTCTAAAACTTGTTTTGGAATGCTATCTTTTACATTCTCATTTTCAATAAATTGAATTTTATCTTGTAAGCGAATGCTATCTTTTTCAACAGTAAGGCTATCTTTCGTAATTTGAGAAAAAGATGAGGCATAAATTGCCAAAAATATCCAAAACAGTTTCGTTTTCATAAATTAATCAAAAGATTGAGAGCAATTGGCAGTAGCTTTTTGCATTTGTTTAAATTCTGCAGGAGATAAATCTCCGTAATAATAATAAATTGGATTTACAGTTTTTCCGTTTTTATGCACTTCATAATGCAAGTGAGGTCCCGAAGAACGCCCTGTATTTCCTACATATCCGATTAATTCTCCTCGTTTTACTTTTGCGCCTTTTTTAGTTTTTATTTTACTCATGTGCGCATAAACAGTTTCATAGCCATAACCATGATCAATATAAACTACATTACCATAAGTATCACTTCTATAAGCTTTTATAACTTTTCCATTTCCTGAAGCATAAATTGGTGTTCCTTTAGAAGCTGCAAAATCCATTCCTTTATGCATTTTTCTAATTTTCAAAATAGGGTGCATTCGCATTCCGTACCCTGACGCTAAACGAGTATCTTGTTTTTTTACAGGTTGTACAGCAGGAATGGAAAGTAACATTTCTTCTTTTTTCTTTGCTAAATCAACGATTTCATCTAATGATTTTGATTGAACAACAATTTGTTTAGACAATACATCTAAATCTTTTGTTGCTTTTTTAATCATTTCGCTGTTATTAAATCCTTCTAAATGTTTGTATCTGTTAACCCCTCCAAAACCTGCTTTTCGTTGCTCTTCTGGAATTGGGTTTGCCTCAAAATAAGCTCTATAAATATGGTTGTCTCGTTCTTGGAGGTCTGTAAGAATTTCTGAAAGTTCATTTATTCGTTTACCTAATAATTCGTAGTGTAATTTGTAATTCTCCAACTCACGAGCCTGCTCACGTTCTTTTGTCGATGTTATGAATTGTGATAATAAAATAAATCCAAGAACAAAGTTAAGAAACATAAAAGCCACGATCATCAACCCTCTTTTTATTTTTTGACCTTTTCCTACGGTTATTTTTCTGTAAGATAGGGTGTCCGAATCGTAATAATATTTTGTTTTAGCCATTGTTTTATAATTTATGTAGTTGAGGGATATTACAACAAAATAACGCACAAAATTAAAAAATATTTTTCTTATTTAGAAAATAAGTGTTCTTTTTAACAATTTTTTTATTAAAAATCAGTTAACAACTCAAATTCAACTCAATAAACTTATCTGATTATCAACAATATACAAAACACAAAAAATATAAATTATTTTAAATTTAATTTTCCTATTTTATTATTTCCTGATAACCAAGCAAAATTTTTATTAACAAAATAAATACTATAATAAGCTTCTTTGGAAATATCTTTCCATGTTTTTCCGCCATCATTGGAATAAGAAATTCCTGTTTTTCCTACTGCAAATAATTCTTTTGCATTACTATTAGGAACGTATTTAACACAACTTTTATAATTCGGATTTTTATTATTTCCTACCATTTTCCATGTTTTCCCGCCATCATTTGTAATTGCCTTATTATTGACATTCGCTTTGCTATTTACATAATCTCCCCCAATGGCAAATCCATTATTTTTATCATAAAAATCAATACTGTAAATTCCTTGACTTGCTTTTCCTTGAACAAAAGGGATTTTATAAATTTTCCATGTTTTCCCTTTATCTGTAGATTTAAAAATTCTTGCTTTTTTACCACCTGATGCTATCCAAATACAATTATCTATCATTTTGATGTTTGTATTTGATGCCGCAAAAAATGCCTCTCCTGTATTCATTTCAGGAACATTTTTTTGCTTAATCCATTTCCTATTACGGTTTATTAAAATCGACATTTTATTATCAATAGGGTCACCGACTGCAATACCAAAATTTTTATCCCATTTCATACAATCGTAAAAAACATTTTGATGCTCTTCTTTATAAAGTAATTTCGCATCATTTTTAGTTGGATTATAGGCATAAAGCAAAGCAGGATTTCCAACCGAAAGCGCTAAAATTTCAGTTCCAGTATAAGCGATACTTCTAAAATGTGGTTTGATGCTATCATTATAACGAATTGTTTTCGTTTCCCATGTTTTTCCGCCGTCGTGAGTTATTCCAATTTGTCCATTGGAACCTGCATAAAACAAGGTTTTTTCATCTATCGGATGAATCGCTCGTATGCTTGTTTTTGGTATTTTTAGTTCCTCAATTACAATTGAATCAATTGTTCTTCCGTATTTAGTACAAGAAATCATGCTTATCAACAGCACTAAATAATTTATGTATTTCATACTATTTTTTAATTAAATCTTAAAAATATCTTTTGCGTTTTGGCTTGTTATTTCAGCAATTTCATCATATGGAAGTTTGTAAATATCAACCAATTTACCAACAACTTGGGTCAAAAAACTGCTTTCATTTCGTTTTCCTCGATAAGGAGTTGGAGCCAAATACGGAGCATCTGTTTCTAAAACGATATTTTTAATATCGATTTCATTTAAAAATTTATCTATTTTTCCATTTTTGAAGGTAGAAACACCACCAATCCCTAATTTTAAATTATAAGACATTGCTTTTTTTGCTTGTTCCAAAGTTCCTGTAAAACAATGAAACACACCAAATAATGTTTCATCTTTTTCTGATTCTAAAACCTCAAACACTTCATCAAAAGCATCACGACAATGAATATTTATAGGTAAATTCATCTCTTTCGCCCATTGGATTTGCGTAGCAAAAGCCTCTTGTTGTTGTTTTAAAAAAGTTTTATCCCAATATAAATCAATTCCGATTTCCCCAACCGCATAAAATTTTCGACTGTCTAAAAGATTTTTTGCAATGGCTAATTCCTCCTGATAATTTTCTTTTACATAACAAGGATGTAAGCCCATCATCAAAAAAATATTATCATAATTTTTTTCTAAATCAAACATCGATTTATGATACGAACTATCTATTGCAGGAACAAAAAAACTGCTAACTCCAGCAGTTTTTGCTCGTTCAATCATCTCTGTTCTATCTTCATCAAATTGACTTGAATATAAATGGGTGTGGGTATCTATAATCATTTATTGTATTTTTGCACAAAAATAAACAAATGTCGAAACTCAAAAAAATATTACGTAAAAAGAAATATAAAAAGGTCAAATTAAAAATGATGAAAACAAATCATTTGGAACTTTCCGCTAAAATTAACGGCAAAAAAGGTCGTTTTATTTTAGATACAGGCGCCTCAAACACTTGTATTGGCTTGGATTTAGCAACTTATTTTAATGTCCAAGCTGAAGAAAGCGACATAAAAGCCGCTGGAACAGGAACAATTGATATGCAAACTCATATTTCTGATAAGAATAAACTCAAAATAGGAAAATGGAAAACTAAAACTTCATTTATTTTAATTGATTTGACAAATGTAAATACAGCATTAGCACATCAAGATGAAGATGAAGTTCACGGAATCATCGGTGCCGATATTTTAGATACTGCAAAAGCGATAATTGATTACGATAAAAAAGTGCTTTTTTTAAAAAAATAATTAAAATCAGTTTTTTTGAATGAAAAATATGATTTTTTTTTGCCCAAAAATTATATAAAATCAATATTTTTTTATTATTTTGCAGAAATTAATAAAAATACAGAATACAAATTATGGCTTTTAAGTTACCAGAATTAGGTTACGCTTATGACGCGTTAGAACCAAACATCGATGCAAGAACAATGGAAATTCATTATACAAAACATCATAATGGATACACAACTAAATTAAATGCTGCTATCGAGGGAACTGATTTAGAAAACAAATCTATCGAAGATATTTTAACAAATTTAGATATGAACAATGGTGCTGTTCGTAATAATGGTGGTGGTTTTTACAATCACTCTTTATTTTGGACAGTTATGAACCCAGAGGGGAAAGGTCGTTTATCAGGAGAATTAAAAGATGCTATTGAGGCTGAATTCGGTTCTTTTGAAAAATTTAAAGAGGCTTTTTCGAATGCAGCAAAAACACAATTTGGATCAGGTTGGGCTTGGTTATGCGTTCATAAAGGAGGAAAAGTAAGCGTTTGCTCTACACCAAACCAAGATAATCCGTTAATGCCCGGAGTAGATTGTTCAGGAACTCCAATTTTAGGTTTAGATGTTTGGGAACATGCTTATTATTTAAATTACCAAAACCGTCGTCCTGATTATGTTGAAGCTTTCTTTAACGTAATCAATTGGAATGAGGTTGAACGCAGATATGCTGAAGCAAAATAATTAAATTTAAAAACTGTCTAATTTTTTAGACAGTTTTTTTGTATCTTTACCTTTTTAAAAAATAATAAAAAAATGAAAAAAGCAATTTTAATAATAATAGTGTTAACAGTTGGAATCGTTTATTATGTAGGAACATTTTATAACTCATGTATTGGGCTTAACGAAAAAGTAGCTAAATCTTGGGGAGATGTGCAGACAGCATATCAACGAAGAAATGATTTGATAGGAAACCTTGTGAAAACAGTACAAGGAGCAGCAGATTTTGAAAAAGAAACATTGACAGCTGTTATTGAGGCAAGAGCAAAAGCGACATCTGTAAAAATTGATCCATCTAATATTACTCCTGAACAATTAGAACAATTTAATAAATCTCAAAGTGGACTTAGTGGCGCTTTGTCTCGTTTATTGGTTTCTGTGGAACGTTATCCTGATTTAAAAGCAAATCAAAATTTCTTAAAATTACAAGATGAATTGGCAAGCACAGAAAACCAAATTCTAACAGCTAGAACACGATATAATGAAACAATTGAACCTTATAATTTAAAGGTAAAATGGTTTCCAGGAAATATTTTAGCAGGAATGTTTAACTTTGAAGAAAGACCTTATTTTAAAGCTGATGAGAAATCTCAAAAAGCACCTGAGATAAATTTTGACTTTAAAAAATAATGGGAAAAGTCGAAGATTTTTTAAAACAATCTGAGGAAGAGGAAATTATCAAAGCGATACAACAAGCAGAACAACAAACCTCTGGTGAAATTCGTGTTCATATAGAAAACCATTCCGATAACCATAATAAACGAGTTATGGAGGTTTTTCATGAGTTAGAAATGACTAAAACCAAAAATCGAAATGGTGTTCTATTGTATATTGCTGTAACGGATAAATATTTTTACATCTATGGAGATGAGGGAATTAACAAGCTTGTTTCTGATAATTTTTGGGATACAACAAGGGATATCATGTTACATTATTTTAAAAAACAACAGTTTAAAGAAGGAATTGTAAAAGCAGTTTTAGAAATAGGAAAACAATTAAAACAGTTTTTTCCTTACGATAAAGCACAAAAAAATGAACTTTCAGATGATATCTCCTATAGTTAAAATGAAACGTTTTTTTGCGTTTTTATTTTTTTTCTCGATTGTTTTTGCTTCTGCTCAAACCTTTAAAATTCCTGAAACACCAAGAAAGCAAACAAGTGTTTATGATTTTGTAGGATTACTCCAACCTCATCATACAAAAGCATTGGAACATAAATTGCTCCGATATGCAGATTCAACATCTACTCAAATAGTTGTTATTATTATTCCGACAACCAAAGGAGAATATATTGGAACATTGGCTCCTCGTTGGGCTCATAAATGGGGAATTGGACAATCAAAAGAAGATAATGGGGTTCTTGTTTTAGTAGCGCATCACGACCGAAAAATAGGGATTTCACCTGGATACGGATTGGAACATAAATTGACCGCAGGAGTATCAGGAGAAATCATCAGAAATATCATGATTCCTGAATTTAAAACAGGGAATTATTATTTCGGATTGAATAACGGAATAGATGCTATTATTCAACTTTTTGCAGGAACATATAAAGCTAAAGAAAAACCAAAAGGAAAAGCCAAAGAAGAGCCATTTCCATATGATGCAATTATTTTTATCATTGTAGTTTTTGTTATTTTGATTTTTTTAAGTAAAAGAAATAATGGTGGAGGTAACAGAACAGGAACTTTTAAGAGTGATCCTTTTGAAGCTATTATTTTATCAGGGATGGGGCGTTCTACTGGTTCATTTGGATCTAGTGGATCTAGCGGTGAGTCTAGTGGAGGTTTTGGTGGCTTCGGTGGAGGTTTTGGTGGCGGAGGTTTTAGTGGTGGTGGTGCTACTGGAAGCTGGTAACTTATGGAAAAACCAGAACTTAAAATACCACTAACAACAACCGATAAAATCATTGAAATTATCGGTGTTGTTTTTGTGTTTGGAATATGGATTTTTACCTCGCTCAACTATGCCGATTTGCCTCAAATAATTCCAATGCATTACGGAATAAACGGCAAAGCAGATGCCTTTGGCGATAAACAAAGTATTTTTATGTTGCCTATTGTGGCGACACTTTTGTATGTTTTATTGTCGGTTGTGTCAAAATATCCGCATACGTTTAATTATATTGTTGAAATTACCCCCAAAAACGCCGAGTATCAATATAAAATTAGTACACGAATGATGCGAATACTTAAAATTTCTATCGTTTGTGTGTTTATGCTTATCGTTTATAACGATATCGAAAACGGAAAAGGCAATACGGATGGATTGAGTGTGTGGTTTTTTCCTACGACAATGTTACTTATTTTTATACCAATTATTTATGGTTTGATAAAATCGTCAAGGAATAAAGGTTAGTTTAAATAAAGACTTTTCATCTTAAATTCTTTCTTTTTTGTAGATTGAGTAGTAAATATTTGAAAATTGTGAGGACATCTTTTGCAATAAGTACCTTTCTTTTTGTATTTAAAACAGCATTTTTTCTTTATTTTTACTGTGGGGCAAGTATCTGATTTATCACAAAAAGTTTCACAAACTAAATCTAACGAATTAGTTTGTTCTTCAGTACATCTCTTTTTGTAAAAAATTATCATGGTGTAAAAGTACACTTTTATTTGGAATTATTAAAAAAAGCCTTTGAATGTTTTTTCAAAGGCATTTTTTAAAATCTTAAAACTTATTCTTTTAAGAAATTAGGGTCTTTAAATTTAGGGTTAGGATATTTATAAAATCCTTCACCTGTTGAAACTCCCATTTTATTTTTATCAATAAAGTTTTCTTTTATGTATTCTGCAACCTTCATACGATTTGGGTCATTTGTTTTTTGAGCAATCATTATATTAACGTTATAAACGGTTTCCATTCCGATAATATCAATAAAAGCACAAGGTCCTGCAGGAGCTCCTGTTCCTTTCATCCATGTTTTGTCAATTATTTCAGGGTCGGCAACATCGTTTACAATTAGGTTCGTCGCTGCGTGTAATAATGGAACTAACATTGAATTGATAATGTAACCTGGTTGTTCTTTTTTCATTGGTAAAGCTAACATTCCTATGGCTTTGGCAAATTCTACTACTTCATTATACACCTTTTGGTCGGTGTTTGGGTGCCCCATAATTTCGGCAATATTTCTAATCCAAATATTATTAGCAAAATGCAGTGCTAAAAATTTTTCTGGACGACCTGTAAATTCTGCAAACTGACTTGGTAATAAAGTAGAAGAGTTTGTTGCAAAAACAGTTTTTTCAGGAGCAACTTTTCCTAATTGTATGTAAAAATCTTTTTTAATTTCAACATTTTCAGGTAGAGATTCAATAACCAAATCGGCATCTTTAACTGCTTCTGCTAAATCTGAATTATACATTAAATTCTTTTTTGTGGCTTTTAATTGCTCTGGTGTTGCATTTAAGTCTCTGATATAGGCTTCACTTAAAATGTCAAATTTTGCTTTTGCCTTTTCTAAAGATTTACTTCTGACATTATAAATTGTAACTTTAAAGCCATGAAAAGCTGTTTGAAATGCAATTTGATACCCTAAAACTCCACTTCCTGCTATTGTTATGTTTTTGTAATTCATAATCTTTTATTTTAAATTAATAAATTATATTTTTTAAAAATAATTGTTTGAAAATTTCACTTCAAAATTATAAAATAAAATGTAAATTTGCTTAATAAAATTTTTAAGTTGTTTAAAAAAATAAACATATATATTTTTACATTTTTGTATCTTGTTGCAATGTTGCGACCAATAGCACCATTTGTGGAATATGCAATTAATTACGATTATATTTCAGAGGTTTTGTGTATCAATAAAGATAAGCCAGAGTTGCACTGTAATGGGAAATGTTATGTAATGAATCAACTAAAAGAACAAAAATCAGAAGACCTTAAATCACTTCAAATTTCAATGGAAGAATATCCTATTGGTTTCGTTGAAATTGTATCAATTGATATTCCAAAAAAAATATTTTGTATTACTAAAAAAACACATTTTTATCAGCAAAATTATACTTATATTGCTGATAATTCTGTTTTCCATCCGCCTACGGTTTAGGTTTATTTATTAGGTTGAGTTGTTAACAAATACACGATTACACAATTCAACAAATTAAACATTTAAAAATACGATAAAGTTATGTCAGTTCGAGTAGCATAGCGTATCGAGAACTTCTCGATACAAATTTCTCGCACACTCGAAATTCACTCGAAGTGACACAACTCAAAAAAGTAAAATAAATCATTCAAATATCTAAACCTGAATAGGTTAAAAACAATAAAGAAGATGAAAAAAATAATAACAATGCTTTTTAGCGTTGCCATAGTGAGTGCTTTTGCACAAATCAAAAAAGATACCACAGTATCTAAATGCGTTCGATTAAATGAAGTAATCGTAAGTGGAAAATTAAAGAAAAACCCTATTTCTAGTTTTGGAACCAATTGTTATAAAAAAGTAATTCAGCCTAAAAATGTTGCTGATTTATTTTCCGATTTAAACGGATTTTCATTCGTGAAACGAGGAAATTACGCTATTGACCCAAGTTTTAGAGCGAATATTTACGAACAATTGAATGTAATGTACGACGGAGGAACAAAAGCAGTTCACGCTTGTCCGAACCGAATGGATCCAATCACAACGCACATTATCCCTGAGGAAATTTCAAAAATTGAGGTTATCAAAGGACCTTTTACAGTGCGTTATGGTGCGACTTTCGGGGGAATTGTAAATTTGGTTACCAAAGACGTCGCCTATCGTAAGGATGGATTTCACGGAACAGTTTCAGGAGGTTACGAGAGCAACGGAAATTCATTTGTAACGATGTTGGAATTACAACAAGTAACTGATAAGTTTGATATTGTTGGAAATGTCGGATATCGTAATTTTGGTGATTATAAAGATGGAGCTGGTGTGGAAATTCCGTCAGCATTTAAAAGTATAGATTATGGTGTAAAAGCAGGGTATAATATCACTGAAAATCAACGGTTACAAGCGCATTGGCGACAGTCTTTTGGTCGTGATGTAAAACACGCTGGTTTGCCAATGGATACCGAAACTGATGATAGTTCGGTGTTTTCTATGGATTATAAGGCAAAGAATGTCGGAACTACTTTAAAAACTATTACAGCAAAAGGGTTTTATAGTTATGTTGATCACTTAATGACTAACAGAAATAGAAAGAATTTTAAAATGGTATTTGCCTCTTCGCCTGTAACTTCCACTGATTTTGGAGGAAAATTAGAATTTGAATTGGCATTACATAACGACTTTAATGTATTTGTGGGAACAGATTTAAATCATATCGAAAGAACAGGGACACGAACTCGTACAATGAAGATGAAAATGGGTAAAATGTTGCAAAAACCAATGATAAAAACCGACAAAATTTGGCAAGATGCTCATATTAATGATGTAGGATTCTTCACTGAGGCGGCCTATGATTTAGGTAAAAAAACAGCTTTGACATTGGGAGCTCGTGTAGATTTAGTATCGGTAGATGCAGAAGATTTAGAAAAAGATTTTGCTAAAAAATACAATGGAAAAACCAATCAAGACGAGGTAAATTTAAGCGGAATGATAACGCTAAAACACAAATTTGACAGAGCCTTATTCTTGGAAATGGCTTTCGGTAGAGGAGTTCGTACGGCGAATATGTCGGAGCGTTTTATTAATCATTTTAGTATTGGTTCGGATATGTTTGAGTATCTCGGAAATCCACTTTTAAAACCTGAAATTAACAATCAATTTGAGTTAGGTTTAAAAGGAATTGTAAATTTTGATGAAAGTACAAAATTGACCTATCAAGCCTCGACTTATTATTCAATATTTGAAAATTACATAATGGGGGTTGTGGATAAATCAGTTCCTAAAAAATATATGATGACAAAACCTGCATTTGCAAAAGTTTTTACAAATATCGAAGATGCTAACAGATATGGATTTGAATTTGGTTTAAAATTAAATGTGTTGAGAGATTATTATGTAAGAACCGATTTGGCGTATGTAAAAACCGAAAACAAAGATTTTAACGAGAGTTTGCCTTTAAATCCGCCATTTACATCAAAAATTTCGCTTGGTGTTGATAAGCCAAAATATTGGGCAAATGCGACTTATAAC
>PDWI01006038.1_pt1 | contig 15382 bp, 16 predicted proteins | sample 1430891 | NCBI WGS metagenome assembly PDWI01 (sample SAMN01162508, study PRJNA174530) | Oral metagenome, whole genome shotgun sequencing project. | biome: Marine environment; feature: Marine mammal; material: Swab sample of the gingival sulcus; isolation source: swab sample of gingival sulcus... | reverse complement strand
AAATTTTGCTGGGTTTCTCTTAACTTTTCAGCTGTTTGATAAACACCGCTGTGAATTTGTTTTACTTTCGCCTCACCCAAATTCGGGAAACTTCGAAGCACCGACACCCCTCTGATGCCATCGACAAGTGCGTCACTAAAATCGACAGATGCATCATGCTCTTTCGGTATCCACACTTTCATCTTTTTGAACAAAATAGAAATCGTGCCCCAAGAAATCAAGACAAGAACAAAAGCCAAAAGCCCCATTTTCCAGTTCATGCCGAACATTCCCAGCAAAATAAAGAAGGAAACACTGATTCCAGAAAGCGTAAAGTCAAACGTAAGTTGCCCGAGGTTTTCAAGATTTTTAAGTACATTAGTAAAACAAGACAAAATCTTGGATAGACTTTGCTCACTAAAATACCCCATTGGCGCTTTTTTCAGCTCTTCCCCAATTTGCAATCGATAATCTTTATAAACAGTAAAGAAAACACCGGCAATATATCGCTGTTGCGCCCAGTTAGAAAAGAAGTGAAAGAAAAACGCCGCTAAAAGAATACCAAAAACCGTCCATATCTGACCTGACGTAATATCCTTTCCCCATACAAATCCAAGATACACTGCCATAAAGGACAATAGAAGCGAGAAATTTTTGATGAAGATAAAGAACATTCCTTTTTTGAGTGTACCCTGACTTTCTCCAGACATTTTCATTGATCGAGTAATAAAGTTAAACATGCTACACCTCCATCTCATACTGCTTATTTAATCTAGCGTAAATTTCTGACTTTTTAAGTAAGTCATTATGTTTACCCTCTGCTACAATTTCACCGTTATTCACAACCAAAATCTTCTGCGCATTTTGAATTGTGTGAAGTCTATGCGCCACAACAATAAGGCTCTTACCTTTGACAAGTTTTGAAATTCCCTCTTGAATCAGCGCCTCATTTTCAGGATCGGTGTAAGCTGTCGCCTCATCGAGCACAATAATATTCGCAGGCTTCAAAATCGCCCTTGCAAGCGTAATACGCTGGCGTTCACCACCCGAAAGTGCGCCTCCAGCATCACCAACTTTCGTATCATATCCATTTGGAAGCGCTATAATAAAATCATGACAATTCGCCATTTTAGCCGCCTCTATCACTTCCTCATCGGTCGCTTCTGGCTTTCCAAGTCTGATGTTGTCTTTTACCGATGTATCAAAAAGATAGTTGTCCTGCGAAACGTAGGAAATTTCTTCCATTAACTGCTGCGTCGGGATATTTTTCACATCCACGCCGCCTACCTTAATACTTCCCTTTTCAGCGTCCCAATAAGAAAGAATTAGCTTCGCTATCGTACTCTTTCCGCTTCCACTTGGACCAACGAGTGCTGTAACACCGTCTTTATCCGCTTGAAAACTCACATTTTTAAGCACTTCTACACCATTTGTATAAGAGAAAGTAACCCCTTCAAATTCAACGCCTTTACTAGGATCTAAATCGGCACGCTGATCAGCAGCGGGTCTCACTTGCTCTGGCATATTAAGAAGCTCTCTGATTATCATCCAAGCATTCGATGTAATCATAAAAATATCAATACCCATCATCATCTGCATTAATTGCGGAATGATGCCAATGCCGAGCACAATGGCAAGAATAAGTCCCTGAATTGAAATGGTGCCTTGATGATATAGATGCAAACTCACTGGAAGTGTTGCAATAAGTGGAGAAGCTGCCGCCGCAGTCGTAAGCGCCATGCTCATCCAACTAATCTTCCACCAATCCATTGTTGAATTGTAGTAAAACTTAACAGCATCAGCAAAATGAGCATAGGATTTTTCTTCCTGCAAAAACGCCTTGATAACCGGGATGCCGCGCACATACTCCGTACTTCTCTCAGCAACCCCTTCATAACCGCAAGTCCAAACAAGTCCACGGGTTCGATAATCCTTCATCATAATCATCATACCAAGCATAATAATTGGAAGCGGTGCAAAGAGCGAAAGCCCTATTCGCCAATCGACAATAAATAGTATAATTGTCGCGAGTAGAGGGTGCATCATCTTACTTGGAAGTTCTGGTGTCACATGGGCAACCCAGTCCTCCAAATCCTGCACCTTTTCCATAATGGTAACCTTGATTTTCCCCACCGGATTTTCAACCATGTATCCGAGTGGCACTTTTTCTAATTTTTCAAATAGTGTCACACGCACTTTTGAGAGAATCGCAAAAGCCGTACGGTGTGAAAGAGTCGTACTTACACCACTTAAAATAAGATAAATAATAATGGAACCAAGCGCCAGCGCACCATACTTAATAAGCTGGGCAAAATCCGCCTCTCCTGTTTTCGCGTAATTCAAAAGCCACACACCTGCATATGCACCAAAAAAATACGATGCAAAATTAAAAACTTCAGCAACCACAGCGGCTAATACCGATAGTCTAAGTTTTGCCTTTCTCTCTGGAGCAATTGCCATAAGCTCCTTCGAAAGGCTAGATGCTGAAATCTTCTCCTGCTTTTTCTCAAGTTCGAGCTGCTTCTCGATCTTAACTAATATATCTTCTGGAACTTCATAGCTAAAAGAATCGAGCGTCTTTTTTATGCTCTGAAATTCATCGACTTGTTGTTTTTGTTTTGCCATAAAACCTTCCTTTCTTTTATTTATTTTTATTATCTTGATTGCGTTTCTCTCTTATGCTTATTTTTTATTTATGTTTTTCTGCGTTTCCTTTAAATCTCCAGCAAAGTTTTTTCGTAAAATATGAGAGACTAAAATATAAAATTCTGTACTATCACTTCACAGTTATAGCGAAAAGTATACTACGACTCCTCCACTCCGATTAAGAAGATTTTCTCCCAAAAATCACTGTAAATCTCTCCAATCACATGAAAATAATTAACCCTCGCCGCCTCGTCAAACTCCTCTGAAAATGCTCTGAGCAGCATATTGTAGAACCCTTTAATAATAAATCGAATCTCCATATCCGAAACCACACTTCTATATTTTTTATCGGGATCTATTTCCTGTAAAACATCCAAGGTAATGTCGCTTTCCCATGTTAAAAAATCATCAAAAAAACTTTCGTATTTCGTGCCAGCGCTTTTAAAAAACACAAAACGCCACACATCAGCATTTTTATGAATATAGCGGTATAAAAAATCGACATCTTCCGATTGAAGTTGTTTTTTGATATCTTCTACCGTCTTCGTTTGAGAGATATTTTTCTGAAATTCATCAAACATCTGCTGACAAGTATTCCAACAATCTTCCGTATATGGGGAAATAATTGCATCCAAAATCGCCTCTTTATTTTCAAAATGCTTGTATAGCGCTCCTGAACTTAGATGTGCCTTGGCAGCAATTTTGCGAATACTGGTTTTGTGGAAGCCATTTTTAAAAAATAGCTCTTTCGAAACGTCAAGAATTATTTGCTTTGTTTCTAAACCATTTTCATATTTCATATCTCCTCCAATAATAACTTTTATACACTACCACTGAAACTATTCTCAAATTAAAATAACTCTTTTTCAAATTTCTAAGCGTGCAATTTTAAGATGAGATTAGTATAAAACAAGGTAATCGGCGATTACATTTTTATTATAATGATAATGGTTCTCATTTCAATAGTTTTTTGCAAATCCATCAAAAAGTGAACGATTCTGATTTTTGTTTCCTTGTAAAATCTCTTTCAACATAACCAACGTAAAGGAACTTCTAAAAACTAAAATCTAACTTGTTCACTATGCTGTGTAAAAAGAAATTTGGGGCTTTCCGTCAAATTTCCTCCTCTTTTTTATTACTAAAAGAAAATCACTTCAAACAAATTAGAGCGCGTCAGGTCATGGTGCCAACGAAAATTTTGTCTGAAGTGATTTTGAGTATTTAATCTGTCTACTCATGATATTTTAAACATCATGTTAATTCTTGTTTTAAAATCTTAATCCATTTACGCTGTCTGTGCCGATAAAAAAGTTTTGCCCACACATAGACAAAAACCGTCTTCCAGCCAGCGTATATCTCGACAATATCCGCATACTCCGTCTGATTTTCACCAACTTCTTTCAGCGTAATCTCGTGATTCCAAGTCGGCACATAGGTATTTACCTCATTCGTGTATATGCCATTATCTAACCCAAATTGAATTACATTTATGGTGTGCGTACCAAAAGGAAGCCAGCCAAACAATCTGCTTTTAAAGACAAAGGTTGCGCCTTCTCGCCACACAAAATCCTTTTTTCCATCTAGTGGCTCAAAACTAATATAGGGTTTCGTAATCACCCGAAGCGTATCAAACTCCTGAAGTCTCTCGAACACCTCTTCCTTACTCGCCGGAAAAACCGACTTTACATGCACCACTTTTGATTTTTTATTCTTCTTCATCGCTCCTGTGTCTTTCCTTAGTAGGCTACATTGTAGTTTTTAGAATCGCTCGCAGTTGTTTCCAAAATGGAAACAACTGAATTTTTATCTAATTCCCCTTCTTCGAAAATATTATTAATATGCTTCGAAACAGCAGGAACGTTAACCTCAAAAAGAGCTGCAATCTGCTTTTGATTAAGCCAAATCGTGCCATCGCGTTCATACAAATCAACACTTATTTTCCCATCTTTACTATTGTAAATGATAATATCGTTCTTCTTATTCATAGCGCTACCTCATTTATTATTTTATCACACAGCATAATACTTATATAATCAAAAAAATCAAACTCATACTATTCTCAAATAAAAGAGGAGCTAGTTTAATAGCCCCTTTCGTCAACATAACCCTTATCTTAAAATAGGAAATTTTATACAAGCCAACTTTGCGTATAAGCAACTATCCCAAGAATAGCACCTATGCCTCCTGCAATAACAATCCAATTGACCTTATTATTCTTTTTTGTTGCCGTTTCATTTGCTTTTTCCATATCGAAACCTCCTATATCAGCCGTATTGTATTTAAATGTAATTAGAAAGTCAATATCTAAATTACTTTTTATACACTATAAAATGAATATTCTCGCTAACACAGCCCTACTAAATTTCGCTGTCTTTAATATCCCGATCGGTAAACCTTAAAATTTCAATATTGATTAAAGTATCTTCGCCATCTCTGTCCTTCGTATCTTTAACCATGATATTATCACCTTGTTTACTAATCTTGTACTCGATAGACTTACCAGAAAACTGAACAACATCCTCACCATCCTTGCCGTCCAAAGTATTATTTCCTTTATTACCCAAAAGAATATTATCAAGCGCATTTCCTTCAAGCGACGAATTTTTATCTCCTGTTAGCCTTGCATTTTGGAGATATTGGGATTTAAAAGTATAGGCTTGAGTTTTATCTAAATTCATCTTAAAAGTGCTCTCAAACTCAGGGGCGATTCGCTCCATATAGGTTAAATAATCCCCCAAAAAGCTAGTAATGATATTGTAAGCCACCTCATCTTTTATTTTAACGCCCATTCTTCTTTTTGGAACATACATTCCCCACATTCCTTTATCGCTTTCCGTATAGGCTTCCCATAGCCCATAGAAGGAATCAATCCCCGAAACAATATACTCCTGCTCCAAGCTACCTTCCTTTGACAGCTCCAAAAGCCACTCTCTGGACTCCAATCCCCAAACACCTTTTTTGCCCCAATCAGCTTTATCTTTTGGCAAAGCTCTTTCCATTCCTAATTTTATTTTTTCGGCAAGCGCTGGATTGGCAGCAGGGTTTTGAGTAGTTCCAATCCCCATATCGTGAACCATATGGAATATTTCCTCATAGGACGCATCCCTGTGTTCATAGTCGTTTTCTTGGTACCACTTGCTTCCAGCCACTTGTACTTCCATCTGATATAACGGCTGTCCCCAAAGCGCTTCATCTGGCGTCGAACCATCTCCATCTGCCCCATTCGGCATATTAAGTACTGTCCCTTTATCCGCCATCGAATTAGCGATTTTATCTTTATTATAATGTTCGGTATCACTAAGATAGAAGCTGAGTACATTATAAGCCTTTAGCATCTGCTCATCACTCACCTTATCCGCCGCTACAATTCTTATTGGCTTCCCATTTGGCGCAATATAATCAATGTATTTACTATAATATTTTTTATAATTCTCACCTAATTCCGAAGTATCCCTAACAATATCAGAAGACTCTACATAACGGACATAGTTTGGGTTTTCAAATACTTCCTCTTCCTGCAAAACTGTTTCCTTCACAACCGCGCCATCATTATCAGCGCCTCCAACGCTTCCTATATTTCCATTATTCACTTCGTTTACAGACTCATTCCCACAAGCTGTAAATACTAACATCACAGCCAACAATATCACAATCGTATTTACTTTACGCATTTTTCGCCCTAACTAAATCCTTTCAATTATTTTTCTCTTCGTTAATAAACAAACTCGCTATATAAATAGCAGACTGCCCATAGAGTCCTGTCTCATCATCAGCAAAAGCTGCACCAATGTCAGATGTATAAAATCGTTCCAAAGCTTCTTTCTCACTCCAAGAAAATTCATCGGCAATATATTCAATAACACTTGGTAATATAAGCCCTCTAACAGTTCCATGCTTTTCCATAAATCCTCACTATTCACAAATATAACTTTCAACAAATGTAAGTGTTTTTAGCGCTTTATCACTACAAAATACGACTTGATTATTTATCTTTTCAAATTTTAATCGCTCAATCGCATCTTCCTTCCTCATAATACCTTGCAACACAAACGAAACCGTTTCACCAACATTATCATTTGCAATTTTTCCAATTACAATATCATAGCCATGATTATAATTCGAATTTCCTCGGCATTTCAAAACCATATCAAGCCATTCTTCGTCAGTATATCTCAAAACTTTGGTATTCAACACATCATTCTGTTTATACTCATAAACATTTACCACAGGTTCTACTTCATAACCTACTCTACGAAGTAATTTTGCTCTTCTACGCGCCCATCGCTCTGCCTGATCTTTCAAATCAGTCGTATAAAATCCAAAACCAAAATCTCGACCTTTTTCTTGCCTAATAATGCAAAGCTCGTCTATTTCCAAAGTTGTCCCATGATAAACAAACATTCCTATACTCCTAAATACTGATCAAAATAATTGACAAGCCACTCAATACCCATACTATGTAAATCTTCATAATCTTCTTCCAAAAGATCAAGCAAACCACTATTCTTAAATAACAAATAAACCTTATCACTGGTTTTTCCAGAATAATCTGCATATTGTTCTATACAAAAAGTTTTGAAAGAAAGTTTGCTCATATACGCCTCCACTTACCATATTATAACATTTGTTAGCCATTAACCAAATATGAAATCAATTAAAAAGAACCTCTAAAAACTAACAAAATCTAATCTGTCACCTTAAATCAAATTAAAGTTTTTAAAAGTTCTCTGAACTAAAATTACTCTGAAGCTTGTCTTTACACAATACCCGCTTTTTCAAAGTGTTTCTTAAGCATAAGTTTACCAATATACGCCCCGATAAGTCCCCCGACAAATGCACCGACAACAATCAGCGCCATCATAGGCAAAGTGGCAAATGATTTCACTGCTTCCCAGTATTCTGGACTGAGCGTATCTCCATGCATTGCCTTGTATTGGTCAAAGGCAAAATATAACTGCATGATAGAACCCGTAATCCAACACGAAAGACATGCGTATGAAATCGCATTGTATTTAAACGATTTAAACCCACCTTTTCGGAAAAATAATTCTGCAAGTCCGACAGAGATCACACCAACTATTAAAACAATAAATGTATGTCCAGCTGCCATCATCGCAAGCGGATACAATATACCAAATATAAAGAGCGCCCAAGGCTTTGGAACTTTTGCCATAAATAACATCACAACTGTTCCAAGTATTATCGAAGCAATAAATGGCACTGCAGGGAGTACAACAGGAATAGCGCCGAGCATACCAATAGCCATAAAGAGCACAAAGTAAATCACAAAAAATACCCCTATGCTCACCAAATCTTTTGTTTTTAATTTATTATTCATAATACCTCCAAAAATTTAAAAAATGGGGAGATCCTAGAATCTCCCCAAATTCAACACGTATATTATAAATATTTCCGTGCTATTTTTCAAGTTTTTCCACGCCTTTCGTCAACCTCACATGCACGAAAGCCTGCACTTGCATCACATACATGTGAAGAAGCTAGCGCTTGGATTAAGAAGACGAAACCTGGGCATTATACATCTTAGCGAATATACCGCCCTGTTCAATAAGCTCTTTCGACTTACCACTCTCGGCAATTTTTCCATCTTTCAAAACCACAATATTATCCGCATCGACAACTGTACGCATTCTATGTGCAATAATGATAACCGTCTTATCCTTAATAAGCTCCGAAATACCAGCCTGAATTTTGCTCTCATTTTCTGCATCAAGCGAAGCGGTAGATTCATCCAGCAATATAATCGGCGCGTCTTTTAGGAGTGCCCTAGCTATTGAAATACGTTGACGTTCTCCTCCTGAAAGTTTCTCTCCATTTTCGCCAATCAAGGTATCATAGCCCTCTGGAAGTTTTTCAATAAACTCCTCACAGCGAGCAATTTTCGCCACCGCTTTCACTTCTTCATCAGTTGCACCCTTTCTTCCCAGTCTAATATTTTCCATAACACTCGCATTAAAGAGTGACACATCTTGGAATACTATTGAAAATTCCTTTAGCAGAGTTTCAGGGTCTATACCCGAAATATCCACACCGCCAAGCGTTATTTTTCCGCCATTGATATCCCAGAAACGAGCTGCAAGTTTCGCCGCAGTGGTCTTTCCGCCACCAGAAGGTCCAACAAGCGCTGTTACCTCCCCTTGTTTCGCTGTAAACGATACATCTTCCAACACACTTACACCATCTTCATACGAGAATTTCACGTGATCAAACACAATATCGTATCCATTCGGCTCAAAAGTCGTACTACCCTCTTGCGACGGCATTTCATCAATTTCTCTAATTCTCTCCACAACAGAATCAAGGAACATCAGCTCAGCCAAGTTGACAAGTGCTGCTGTTATAGGATTGAAAACCAAGCCCGACACAATGATAAACGAAAGGTATGTAAACACATCCACCTCGCCTGCAATAAGAAGACCCGCGCCGTATATTGCAACAGTCGCCATACCAAGTTTTAGTAGCACAAAAGCTACATTAATGGTGCTACCTATCACCACTTCTGTCTTAATTTTGCTCTTTTTCTGGTTGTCGTACTTTCTATTTAAAGTATCTATAAAGTCCGTTTCCCTGTTGTACGCCTTAATTTCCTGAACAAGATTTAATCCTTCTTGAAAATTATCAATAATATCACGCTCTATATCAAAACCTTCTTTAAGCAATTTTTTGTTCTGTTTCTTTGTTCCCACAAAAATAATCAAGGCAACAGGAACAACCCAGAAAAGCGCTAACGCAAGCCTGTAATCCATTGCAAAAAGCATAAGCGACATAAATATTATAACCGCAATAGCAGAATAAATCTTAGGAACAGTATGCGAGAAAAGATGCTCAAAAATAGTCGTATCACTCATAATGGTCGCGCTTAAATCTGCTATATCCTTTTTACTAAAGTAAGAAAGCGGAAGTTTTTTAAGTTTTTCTGTCAGATTAATCCTAGTCTTAACGCTTTCGTCATAGATTGGTACAAATGTCTTTTTGTAATCATTAACAGCAAGCAGGTACATAAGAATTAAAGCTGCTAAAATTATCGCTCCATAGTGGATAATAGAAAGATTAATTTCCTCTTGATTTCCAAAAAATCTATCGCTATACTGCTTAATAAACACAAACGCTAAGAACATGGGGAGTATGTATGATAAATCCAAAAGCGAACTACTTACAATTGATTTAAATACGTTATTAGCACCCTCCGTGCTTAATGAATACCTTTCTTGTAAATACTTTTTCATTACTGCACCCCCTTCTTAATGTTCCAGCCAATAGCACTTTGATACTCATCCCACATTTGCTTGTACTTTCCACCTTTTGCCATAAGCTCATCATGCGTACCGTACTCAACTATTTTTCCCTGATCTACAACGCCAATATGGTCAGCTTTTTCAACTGTTGTCATTCTATGAGCAATCATTATGGTTGTCTTTCCAGCACTTAAATCTTTTAGAGCACCCTGTATTAAATGCTCATTTTCAGGGTCTGCAAAAGCCGTTGCCTCATCTAGGAGTACTATAGGAGCATCCTTTAAGAACGCTCTCGCAAGGGCAATCCGTTGTTGCTCCCCACCAGAGAGGTATGTTCCTTTTTTACCTATAACTGTTTCAAGTCCTTCATCAAGGTAATCAATGATTTCTTTTGCTCTTGATTTAACAAGTGCATTTTCAATATCTTCATTTGTAAAGTCATCCCTACCAAAGGTTACATTTTCACGTAGAGTTGTCTTAAAAAGCTCTGTGTTTTGAAAAACAAAAGATATATTTTTCATAAGTTCTTCTTTTGAATATTCCTTAATGTTTTGACCACCTATTAGCACTTCACCTTCACTAGTATCCCAAAATCTAGCCGCAAGTCTAGCAATAGTGGTCTTACCGCCACCACTAGCACCAACAAGTGCAAGCGTTTCGCCCTTTCCAACTTTTAAATTAATGCCATCAAGTACCTTTTTCTCTCCGTCATATGAAAAGCTAACATTTTTAAATTCTATGTCCTGCCCCTCAAATTTTGCTCCATTTACAGGGTACTCCATAGAAGTATAGTTAAAAATATTATTGTACCTATCTATGGCTTGTTCTGCCATATTTTTTTGCTGAGTAAAATACATACTTCTCATAAGCGCAATACTAAATACAGGTGCTATAAGCAGGTATAGAATAAAGTTACTCAAAATTACACCAACGTTAGCACCGTTGCCAATAATAAGTACTGCCGCAGGAATTAGGAAAAACGCCGTTGACTGAACTATTACAGAGTACATTGACCAAGGCTTTGTCCATAATTTAGTGTATGCCATTGAAAGCTCTTTGTAATTAACTATACTATTATAAAATCTTGTGAATGATTTTACACTTTGACCGAACGTTTTAACAACAGGAATAGAACGCACATACTCAACAGACTCATTACTCATCTCCTCAAGCGCGTCCATATACCTCTGCTGAAACTCCTTACCCGCAGTGCTCATCATCATTGACATAATAATAAATGAAAGTATAATATTGGAAAGTGCTGCAAGTCCAAGTCGCCAATCGAATATCAAAAACATTGCAACAACAATAACCGGAGTTATAACAGCTCCTGCAAAATCAGGAAGTTGGTGTGCCAAAAATGTATGCGTATTTGCTGCACCATCATTTATAACCTTTCTAATTTTACCGCTCGACTGTGTGTTAAAAAATCCAAGTGGCATATTCATCACTTTAGCGAAGCCTTGCTTTTTAAGTGATATTTCCGTTTCAAAAGCCGCCAAGTGGGATAGTAATAACGCAATGTAGTACATTACTATTCCAAGTACAGAAAATGAGAATACCATCCACGCGTAGTGGGTAATGCTCGACTCAGAAAGTCCCACCCCACTGACAAAAATCTCCTGTGTTATCTTCCAAACATAATAAAAAGGCACTACGTTTACCACCCCTGCTAATCCTGAAAAAATCATAGCTAGCGGAATAAGAACCTTTTTCTTGCCCATGTATGGAAAAAGTTTACTGTAAACAGACTGTTTTTTCGTCTTGTTTTTTTTATGTGTTTGTTCCATTCGTTCCTCCTATTTTTATTTATTATTTTCTTCCTTTTTTACTTTTCTATACTTTTTTCTTCAACTTTCACTCTGTTAAAAATCCAATTAGAAAAGTTTTGATCAACAGCTTCTGCCTTCATTTCATACTTTCATACTCCATACCTTAAACCAAATATCAAAGTTTTGAAAGTAGAACAATTAAAAGCCCCTTCAAACACTTACTCTTAATTACTCTTAAAACAGATACCATCAAAGATTAATATTGATTTTTATCCTGAATCCTCCGTTAACTTCTCTTGATCGCCAAACAAATTTTTCTTATCGGCATACGCCGTAATCATTTCTCTTAGCATATCTCGGTACTGCGCTCTATCATCAACACGAAACACTTCCACGCCAAGCATAAGAGATACAATAAAAATAGAAAATTCTCGATTGCTAATAGGGAGATATTCTTCCAATCCCTCCTTTTTACAAAACTCAATAAAACTTTGGGTAAATTCAAAAGACATCGTCTCATACATATCAAACAACTCTTGATTATTCACCATTTCTAACATAAATGCCAAATTTACTTTTTTATATTCATTGAAATCCAACATTTTATCGAGAAGCGCTTCAATCATAAAATCTTTTTTATTTAAAGTCGTATTTTTTTTCGCTTCCAACACCCTTTGTTGGCGATATTCCATACTGTCCTTTAAAATGTCCACAAAAAGCTCTTTTTTGCTGTGATAGCAATTATAAAAACCGCCCTTTGAAAATTCAGCGGCGTCGACAATGTCTTGTACGCTCGTATCTCGGTAACCCTTTTCAGAAATCAGATGAATTGCAGCTACTTTCAGCTGCTTTTTTCGCTCTTCTTTCGCCAATCGCTGCCTCGCCACGACCCCTCCTCTTTCTTTTATACTTGAAATAATTGAGACCTATCAATCCATATCTTTCAACACAAAGTAAGGTGTTTTAGCCACCATTATTGCAAAACAAAATCATTATAGACCAAATAGTCCATAAGGAAGTGTATCACTATTGAGAATGATTGTCAATAAATTATACTCTTTCATTAAAATTTGATTAGAAATAAGGCAAAAGTATTGTCACAGATACCAATACGGAGTACATTAGTATCAAGAGAGCTTCTAAAAAATTTTTTAATAAATCAGGTAATGTTTTGTGAAAATCAAAAATTGTATAAGACCATTACTCAACGATTTTCACGCTTCACCAAGTTCGCTCAAACTCTTTGAACATTATATTTTCACTTCACATGTTCTATGTAGATTTTGATTTTTAGTAAATTTTAGAGGTTTCCTAAAGTTAATAATAAGACTAATAAACAAAAATAAGGAGTATGTATGACTAGCGAAAAAAACTTTAAATTTCTTGTAATTTGTGGACTTTTATCCATTATTTTTATGATTCTTATAACAATTGGCGTATCTGCTTTTCTAAAAGATATATACGCGAATGAACCTGCACTAAAATACGAACATTTGGCACTGATTCTAGTTTGTCTGAATGTCGCACCCTCAATTTGGGCAGTATATGAAGCTGTTCATTTTGCATCAGAAGTCATGGTAGATAATGATTTTAAATCAAGCCTTACCAAAACCTCAAAAAAATTAAAAATAATATTCTTTGTACAGGCAGGATATACTTTCGCATCCATTTTCATCATTACTGCGATAGAAAACATTGGTCCTCCAGCAGTATTTGTTTTTCAGATGTTTGTCGTATTTACCAGCCTTACACTAGCGCTATTTTTCAGCACAATACACACTGGATTGACAAAATAATCTCTTTTATATTTTAACTTCAAGCAGTTTTATATTTGAATTAATCAGATATTGAAATAACTTTGAATCCTCTTTTAAATAACAGTATGACTGAGGAGGAAAAAATCTTTCATCTATTGTTCTCAGTGTTTCCAAAGATATTGGTTGCTCAAAAACATACACTTTTTTAACCGGTATCATATAACCTATTTTGCGCTCACCAAAATATGCCAACATATCAGAAAATACACTTTCACCCATTTCATCAGCCTTAGTAGCAATTTCTTCACTCGACAAAACAAGCGATTTATCAAACTCAATGATCCCTGCAATTTCTTTTTTGGTTTTAGAAACGTAAATTAACGCTGTTACCGAATCATTAAGAAATTTCTTTCGATATTCAAATTTCTTTTCGCCTGCTAAAATACGGCTGAAATACTCTTCTCTCAAACTCAGCACAATATTTGTATTTTTATTTAGCACTTCACTAATATCCATGCTACTCTTCATCAATTATTTTAAGCAGATTTTCAAGGTCTTCTCTGGTAATATGCTCCTCTTTCACAAAATTGAGGAGCATTTTATTTTTCGAACCGTCAAATACACGGGAAAGAAAACTTGTTCTCTCCGAAGCGATATACTCCTGTTCACTTACAAGCGGATAATAAGTGTAGGTGCGCGCCGTCATTTTATTTGTGCCCACGGCTTCTTTATCAACAAGTCTTCCCAGTAGCGTTTTAAGGGTGCTGACATTTCCCTCAAGGTGTTCAAAAATCTCGGGAGAAGTCAGCTCACCACGCTCCCACAGCACCTTCATAATCGGAAGCTCTGAATTCGCAATCTTAATTTCATTTTTTTTCATTCAATTATCCTTTTTAATCTTTTTCAATCTAACTTTTACTTTGTCTTTTTAATCGCCCTATTTTCAATTCTTCAAAAATTTACAAGCACAAAATATCAATTTGCATTCAACATAAATCTTGCAGAGAATCCTACACAAAATCCTCGTCCTTTCACACTATTTTTCAAGATGGCTCTCAATATAAAACCTGCTCACTTCAGTATTTTTTTCTCCCTCTACATTGACTCGCTTTAAAACAAGCGTCGCATCTTCACCACCAAGTGTTATCGTATCACCGTCAAGTTTCCCATAGACGCAATGGAACACACTATGCTCTCTATTAGGACCAACATAGGTATAATAGGCATGATAAGGTGCACCTAAATGACAGGATTTTTCCGCTCCTACTCCGCTAAGTTCACTGACAGAAACGCCCAAAAATTGTTCAAGCAACTCCTCTACATATTCGTCCGGAATTCTTCTTACTGGTGTTTTAGTATCTGCTAATGTTTTTGCATTTTTATATGGAAAAGCCTCCAACTTTTTCAAATCTTCAAATTCATCGTCTTCCACATGCTTATCAGACTGCATATCTCGAATCAAACGACTAATATCAACATGTTCCGGATATTCATAATACGAACTAAAGAAATTACAAATCGGATTAAATTCTCCTCTTCCTTCTTCAGTGCTATCAATTACCATTTCAAACGCCTCATTAATATCCTCAATTTCTTCTTTGGTGAGCTTGCGACTCTCCGTTCCATCGGTATGAACAAAAATTCCGTCATCTAAGTATAAAAACTGCCCTTTCACACTCTCATCATACTCAAAATCCATAAAATCAAACGAACTTACAATGGTTACTTTTTCGATGCCATTATCAAATAAATGCTTTTTCAAATCCTCTATTGATTTCTTGTACAAATCTTTTAAATCATCTTCCACAACTGTCTCTGCAAGCTCTTCATCATACCATCCTGTCGGAGCTGTACAAAAATTATACATTGCTTCATCATAACCATCTACCAAATCCACACTGTCGACATCCACCACCACATAATCACCATTCTCATCTTTTTGATGAGCACCATTTGCCTTCAATTGATAAGTCAT
>PDWI01006037.1_pt1 | contig 15382 bp, 8 predicted proteins | sample 1430891 | NCBI WGS metagenome assembly PDWI01 (sample SAMN01162508, study PRJNA174530) | Oral metagenome, whole genome shotgun sequencing project. | biome: Marine environment; feature: Marine mammal; material: Swab sample of the gingival sulcus; isolation source: swab sample of gingival sulcus... | reverse complement strand
GTGACCTGATCCCGAAATTGCCGGCGGGGGCCGTGCTGGTGATGGACAACGCGGCCTTTCATCGGCGGGCGGACACTATCGAGATCATCGCCCGGGCCGATCGCGTGTTCTTCCTCCCCGATCACCGCCACCGCCGTTCCGTCCAGCACAAACACGCATTCATCTTCGTGGTAATGCACATGATGCTCCGTGGTTTCGCAGCCCGGCTCGACCTCAATCCGATGAAAGCCAAACCCCGTCAGACCAACCCGGTCGCCAAGGTTCTTATTCGCCCGGCGGGCGTTCGGGATCAGAAAATGCGCTTTCTTCCGCCCCTCCGTCGCCGCAATCTCATCCGCGTGCAGGATATATGCATCCGCCGGATCATTCTGTTGCGTCATGCCTGTTTCCTCCTGTGAAAGCGCTGCCGCGCCGCCCCTGCCGCCAAACGCACCGCCTTAAAACGGCACATCGTCCTCCGGGGCTTTCTCCGCGATCCGGGTCAGGAACCGCGCGACGATCTTTTTCTCGCCCACCGTATCAAACGCCACCTCCACTTTCTCACCATCGACCCGCAACACGGTTCCCGCGCCAAACTTGGCGTGATGCACCCGGTCCAGCACGCTGAGCGCCGTTGCGTCGATGGTGATCCCCGGCGCATCCCCCGGTTGCGCCAGCCGATCCGCGAAATACTCGGACGCGGGTTGGACCAGTCCCTCGATGCTGGTGCCGTGCGTTTTAGCCGCGGCGCGCCGTTCCTGTCGCGCCTGCATCCGCTTCCAGCCCGGCGAATTATAGGCATCGGCCCGCGCCGCGCGCTGCATGGCCGCGCTGTCGCTGGTTTCATAGCGCCCCATCCCGCCGCCGCTAAGCCCCGGCGCGGTCAAAACCTCCACATGCTCCGTGGGCAATTCGTCGATAAACCGGGAGGGCATCTGATTTTGCCACTGCCCATAGACCCGCCGGTTGGTGGCAAAAGAAATGGTGCAGATTTCTTCGGCGCGGGTAATGCCGACATAGGCCAGCCGCCGCTCTTCCTCCAGCCCCTTCACCCCATTTTCATCCATCGAACGCTGCGAGGGAAACAGCCCGTCCTCCCATCCCGGCAGGAAAACTACGGGGAATTCCAAGCCCTTCGCCCCATGCAGGGTCATGATGGTGACTTTTTCCTCCTCCGCATCCGCGTCATTTTCCATAATGAGCGAGACATGTTCGAGGAAGCCTTGCAGGTTTTCAAACTCCTCCAGCGCCTTGATCAATTCCTTGAGGTTTTCCAACCGGCCCGGCGCTTCCGGCGATTTGTCGTTGAGCCACATCTCCGTGTAGCCCGCTTCCTCAAGGATGGTCTCCGCCAGTTCGACATGCGGTTCCCCGGCGAGAATTTTCCCGTGCCAGCGCGCAAACTGCGTCAGCAAAAGGTCGAGCGACTTTACCCCCCTGCCCTTAATATCTCCGCGCTCCAGCGCAATGGCCGCGCCCTGCATCAGGGGCACCGAAAACTCCCGCGCCGCCCGCGCCATCGACTGGATCGCCTTGTCGCCCAGCCCCCGGCGCGGCGTGTTGACGATACGCTCAAAGGCCAGATCGTCCGTCGGTGACTGAGCCACGCGGAAATAAGCCATCGCATCGCGGATTTCCATCCGCTCGTAAAACCGAGGGCCACCGATCACCCGGTATGGCAGGCCAATGGTAAGGAAGCGATCCTCAAACGCACGCATCTGGTGGCTGGCACGCACCAAAATGGCCATTTCCTCAAGGCTGCGCGGAGCCTGCCCGCGCGTCCCGCCCTGCATCGCCTCGATCTCTTCCCCGACCCAACGCGCCTCCTCCTCACCGTCCCAATGGCCGATGAGACGCACCTTGCCGCCGCCCTCTTTCGCCGTCCACAACTCCTTTCCCAACCGGCCTTCATTGCCGCGAATAACCCCAGACGCCGCCCCAAGAATATGCCGGGTAGAGCGGTAATTCTGCTCCAGCCGGATCACTTTGGCGCCCGGAAAATCCTGCTCAAAACGCAGGATATTGCCCACTTCCGCACCGCGCCAGCCATAGATCGACTGGTCATCATCGCCTACGCAGCAAATATTCCTGTGCCCAGAAGCCAGCAGCCTCAGCCAGAGATATTGCGCAACGTTGGTATCCTGATATTCATCGACCAAAATATACCGGAACCACCGCTGATACCGTTCCAGAATATCGTGATTCTGTTGAAAAATCGTTACCACGTGCAACAAAAGATCGCCAAAATCCACCGCGTTCAGGCTTTTTAACCGCGCCTGATAGGCTTTATAGAGGGCGGGCCCACGCCCATTATATTGTTCGCTCTCTGAAGCCGGCAGGTTTTCCGGCCCCCAGGCGCGGTTTTTCCACCCATCAATGATCCCCGCCAGCAGTCGCGCCGGCCAGCGTTTCTCATCAATATTTTCCAGCGCAATCAACTGCTTGAGCAAGCGCAACTGATCATCAGTGTCGAGAATGGTGAAGTTGCTCTCCAACCCAACAAGCTCCGCATGGCGCCGCAACAATTTCACGCAAATGGCATGAAACGTCCCCATCCAACGCAGACCCTCCGCACCGCCAACATGCGCCGCAACCCGGTCTTTCATTTCCTTGGCGGCCTTGTTGGTAAACGTGACCGCCAGCACCTCATCCGGTCGCGCCCGTCCGCTATGCAACAAATGCGCCACCCGCGAAGTCAGCGCCTTGGTCTTGCCCGTCCCCGCCCCGGCCAACATCAAAACCGGCCCGTCAAGCGTTTCAACCGCCTCGCGCTGCGCCTCGTTCAGCCCATCAAGATAGTCTGCAGGCCGCGCCGCCATGGCCATCTGCGACAGGCTCAACCCCGTATGTATTACATCTTCCTCATTCATACCTCCAAATAACCTGCATCCCGCGCCCTGAAAAGCCCTGTTCGCCAAATGTTCTCACCTATTATACCATCCATTTTTCGCTGCAAAGCAAAAAGTCCTTACAATTTTAGCTATCAAATTTCACAATTCCTGTGCGTGTTGAACCTTTATTAATTCTTTCGCGCCATTCTGCCTGCGAATCTATCGAAACGGGCAACGTCTTGACAAAAACCTGGCAACACAAACGAAAATCCATCATTCGCAGACGCCTATGGACCGCGACCGGCTTTATTTTGCTCGTCGCCATCGTGTCCTTCCTGACAGCTTCGATGGCACCCCGCCCAATTGTCAATTGGCTGGTTAATACAGGCGTGCCAACACAAACCGAAGTCTGGATCAAACGACTGGGTCAGGAAGTGCCGGAACTCAAACAGATTTTCCGAACCCAAACGCTGACCTATGAACAGGAAATCGTCTTTGAATCCCTGGCCATGACAACGGAAATTGCCGGATTCGAAATGATCGATTCAAACGGCAATGTCTTCTGGTCAATTCGTGGCATAAAGCCGGGTATTGCCTTGAATACACAAGAATATTTTGATTCGATCAAACTCGGGAAACCCATCGTGGTCAAAATACCACAGCTCCTGCCAGAGCAACGCAAGGCACGCGGCATTCCGGAAACCGCTCGCGACGGGTTTGTGGAAATATTCGCCCCATTCGCACCCAACAACCAACCCCTTGGTTCATTTCATTTTTACTCGGACCTTTCCGACCTGCATGCCTCTCTGGAGGCAAAAATCAGCACGACACTGATCCTCATCCTCGGTCTGATCCTGGCCATTCTGGCCGGCGCAATGATTTTTTCCCTCCGAACCGCCCGTGCCCAAGCCGCCGAATACCGCGCACGCCGCAGAAAAGAACAAACGCAAGTGGAAAAACAAATGCAGCTTTCGCGGGAAATCCGTTTGATTTCCGAATTGAACGAGTGGCTGCAAAGCTCCAAATCACTACATGAACTATTTGATATGGTCGCGCGTTTCATGACACATTTGCTGCCAGAATGCAGCGGCTCCCTCTACATATACTCCAACTCACGCGATGTTCTGGATGGTGCCGTTAGCTGGAATGGTGCCACGCATAAAGACCATATCCAACCGGATGAATGCTGGGGATTGCGACGTGGGCGTTCTTATTTTTATGGGCAAAATGAAGTAAACTTTACCTGCGGCCATGTAGAGCGCACCAACAAAAACGCGCATCAGGATCCCTATTTCTGTTTCCCTGTTCTGGCGCACGGCGACACGGTTGGATTACTACATCTCTCCGCCGCGGAAGGCGTGTCAGCCGCCGCATTTGCAGCAAACCGAAAGCTGGCACAAATGACAGCTGAGCAGATTTCCATGGCCATCGCCAACGTGCGCATGCGCGATCAGTTGGAAGATCAGTCGATCCGAGATCCCTTGACCGGCCTATACAATCGCCGTCACCTGAACGAAACCCTGCGTCGCCTGCTCCGACGCGCCGATCTTGATGGATTGCCCCTTGGCATCATTGCTCTGGACGTCGATGAATTCAAGAAATTCAACGACAACCACGGACATGATGCGGGCGACATGGTCCTGCGTGCTGTAGGTGCCGCGCTTGACAAAAACTGCGACGGGGACGAACTGGCCTGTCGACTGGGTGGCGAGGAATTTGCATTGATCCTGCCCAATAGTGAGCAATCACAACTTCTCGAACGCGCCGAAATACTGCGCGATACGGTTAGCCGAATAACTGTCCGTTACGGCGAAAAGACCTTGCCCGGCATTACTGTCTCCCTCGGCGTCGCAGATTTCCCAACCCACGGCGAGCTGCCGCAAGAACTCCTGAAAGCCGCCGACGAAGCTCTGTATCAAGCTAAAGCAGAAGGACGAAACACCATTGTCCTCGCCAAGCCAGCCATTTCTCAAAAAACTTCCAGCACGACGCCATGCAACGATGTCCCACAGCAGAAAAAAACCTGTTAACGCAACATATCCTAAGTATTTTGCCCAAACATCAGAAAGAGATGGAACCGCCCAAACGACTGATACCACCTTTAAATCCCCCACCCAGTCCACCGAATGACGCAACAAAACCACGGGGCCAATGTAAAAACACTGACCAAATACGCATGCCCATCCTGCCAACAAAGTCCTGCACGGACCTGCACGGATTTAGCCCAATCATCACGCACAATACTGCCCCGAGACCCATCGAAAAGCTCCGCCATTTCGCACGACTATCCCAAGCCAAACCCTAGGCAAGTCGGTCTATTCGCTTGCGCCACAACGCGGCATATGGCTATCTGGTTGAGAAAACTACCCAATTCAGCCCCCTTCGGGAGCGGCACAGTACTGGCAGGACTCCATGACCAATTTTAATAAAATCCTCGTCGCCAACCGCGGTGAAATCGCCATCCGTATCCTGCGCGCCGCCAATGAAATGGGCAAGAAAACCGTCGCGGTTTATGCAGAGGAAGACAAGCTCGGGCTGCACCGTTTCAAGGCGGACGAGGCTTACCGCATCGGCGAAGGTCTTGGCCCGGTCGCGGCGTATCTGTCGATCGAGGAGATCATCCGGGTGGCGCGGGAATCGGGCGCGGATGCGATCCATCCCGGTTATGGCCTGTTGTCGGAGAACCCGGAATTTGTCGATGCCTGTGACGCGGCGGGGATTGCTTTCATCGGCCCACGCGCGGCCACCATGCGCGCTTTGGGCGATAAGGCTTCCGCCCGCAAAGTGGCGATTGAGGCGGGCGTGCCGGTGATCCCAGCGACCGAGGTTCTGGGCGATGATATGGACGCGATCCGCGATCAGGCCGCAGAAGTCGGCTACCCGCTGATGCTCAAGGCGAGCTGGGGCGGCGGCGGGCGTGGTATGCGTCCGATTTACGGCCCGGATGAGCTGGAGGAAAAGGTGCTGGAGGGGCGGCGCGAAGCGGAGGCCGCTTTCGGCAACGGTGAGGGCTATCTCGAAAAGATGATCACCCGCGCCCGCCATGTCGAGGTGCAAATCCTCGGCGACCGGCACGGCGAGATTTACCACCTCTGGGAGCGCGATTGCTCGGTGCAGCGGCGCAATCAAAAGGTGGTTGAACGCGCCCCCGCCCCCTATCTGAGCGATGCGCAACGGCGCGACCTCTGCGAGTTGGGCCGCAAAATCTGCGCCCATGTCGGCTATAGCTGCGCGGGCACGGTCGAATTCCTGATGGATATGGAAAACGGCGCGTTTTACTTCATCGAGGTCAACCCGCGGGTGCAGGTCGAACATACGGTGACGGAGGAAGTGACCGGCATCGACATCGTGCGCGCCCAGATCCTGATCACCGAGGGCAAGAGCCTCGCGGACGCCACCGGCGCCGCCTCGCAGGACGACATCCGCCTCAATGGCCACGCCTTGCAAACCCGGATCACCACGGAAGACCCGCAGAACAATTTCATCCCCGATTATGGCCGCATCACCGCCTACCGCTCCGCCACTGGCATGGGCATCCGGCTCGACGGCGGCACTGCTTATGCGGGCGGCGTCATCACCCGCTATTACGACAGCCTGCTGGTCAAGATCACCGCCCATGCCCCGACCCCCGAACAGGCCATCGCCCGCATGGACCGCGCCCTGCGCGAATTTCGCGTGCGCGGCGTGTCGACCAACATCGCCTTCGTCGAAAACCTGCTGAAACACCCCACCTTCCTCGCCAACGAATACACCACCAAATTCATCGACGAGACCCCCGAGCTTTTCACCTTCAAAAAACGCCGCGACCGGGGCACCAAAGTGCTGAATTACATCGCGGAAGTGACCGTGAACGGCCACCCGGAAACGCAGGGCCGCCCGGAGCCGCGCGCCGATCTGAAACCGCCGCGCGTGCCGGAACGGATCGGCGACGTGCCCCCCGGCACACGGCAAATTCTGGAGGAAAAAGGCCCGGAGGGGCTGGCGCACTGGATGCTGGCGCAAAAGCGTCTGCTCCTGACCGACACCACCATGCGCGACGGGCACCAATCCCTGCTCGCGACCCGGATGCGTTCCATCGACATGGTTAAAGCCGCGCCCGCTTACGCCGCCAACCTGCCCGGCCTGTTCTCGGTCGAGTGTTGGGGCGGCGCGACCTTCGACGTGGCCTATCGCTTCTTGCAGGAATGCCCGTGGCAGCGCCTGCGCGACATCCGCGAGGCCATGCCCAATCTGCTCACGCAAATGCTGCTGCGCGCCTCCAACGGGGTGGGTTATACTAACTATCCCGATAACGTGGTGCAAAGTTTCGTCCATCAGGCCGCCGAAACCGGGGTTGACGTGTTTCGGGTGTTCGACAGCCTGAACTGGGTGGAAAACATGCGCGTGGCGATGGATGCGGTCGGCGCGGCGGGCAAGGTGATTGAGGGCACGATCTGTTACACCGGCGATGTGCTGGACCCGGACCGGGCCAAATATGACATCGCCTATTATGTCAATATGGCCAAGGAGTTAGAGGCCGCGGGGGCGCATGTTTTAGGCCTCAAGGACATGGCCGGGCTGCTCAAACCCGCCGCAGCGCGCGCGCTGATCAAGGCGCTAAAAGACGAGATCGGCTTGCCGATCCACTTCCACACCCACGACACTTCCGGCATCGCCGGCGCCACCATTCTCGCCGCCTCGGAAGCCGGGGTCGACGCGGTGGACGCGGCGATGGACGCGCTTTCCGGCGGCACTTCGCAGCCCTGCCTCGGCTCCATCGTCGAAGCCTTGCGCCACACGGAGCGCGACACCGGGCTGGACGGCGCCCAAATCCGCGCCCTGTCGAATTATTGGGAAGCGGTGCGCGGGCAATATGCGGCCTTTGAAGCCGGTCTGGAAGCGCCCGCCTCCGAGGTTTACCTGCATGAAATGCCCGGCGGGCAGTTTACCAACCTGAAGGCGCAGGCGCGTTCGATGGGGCTGGAGGAACGCTGGCACGAAGTGGCGCAGGCCTATGCGGATGTGAACCGGATGTTTGGCGATATTGTGAAGGTGACGCCGTCGTCGAAAGTGGTCGGCGACATGGCGCTGATGATGGTCAGTCAGGGGATTTCGCGTGCCGAGGTCGAGGATCCGGAGCGCGACGTGGCCTTCCCGGATTCGGTCGTCGACATGATGCGCGGCAATCTGGGCCAGCCCCCCGGCGGCTTCCCGCAACCCATTTTGGACAAGGTGCTGAAGGGCGAGGCGCCGAATACGGAGCGGCCGGGCAAGCACCTTGAGCCGGTCGATATCGAGGCGGTGCGCGCCAAGGTTTCCGAGGAACTGAACGGTTTCGAGTTGGATAACGAAGATCTGAACGGCTATCTGATGTATCCTAAAGTGTTCATGGATTACATGGGCCGCCACCGCCGTTTCGGCCCGGTGCGCACCCTGCCGACGCGGACATTCTTTTACGGCATGGAGCCCGGCGAGGAAATTTCCGCCGAGATCGACCCCGGCAAGACGCTGGAAATCCTTTTGCAAGCCATCGGTGAGCCGGACGAGGCGGGGGATGTGAAGGTATTCTTCGAGTTGAACGGCCAGCCGCGTTCGATCCGGGTGCCCGACCGCAAGATTGCGGCGACCAAGGTGGCGCATCCGAAAGCGGAAGAGGGCAATCCGGGGCATATCGGCGCGCCAATGCCGGGGGTTGTGGCCTCGGTGGCGGTCAGTGTCGGGCAGCATGTGGCGGAGGGCGATTTGCTGCTGACCATCGAGGCGATGAAGATGGAAACCGGCATCCACGCCGAGCGTGACGCGATTGTGAAGGCGGTGCATGTGGTGCCCGGCGGGCAGATCGACGCAAAAGATCTGTTGGTCGAGCTGGAGTGAGGCCGTGCCCGATCGGGCCGCCGTGTTGTGAGTATTTGTGCTAAGAAGAAGGAGAGGTGCGTCGATAAAGGTAAAAACAGGATATCAGCAGGTCAAAGAAGACATTCGCCGCCGGATCGTTGAAGGGTTCTGGGGGCCGGGGGATTTGTTGCCCAACGAGGTAAACCTTGCCGGGGAGTTTGGTTGCGCCCGCGCCACGGTGAACCGCGCCATGCAAGAATTGGCCGAAGAGGGGTTGGTCGAACGCAAGCGCAAGGCCGGAACGCGGGTGCGGATGTCCCCGGAGCGTCAGGCGCGGTTTGCCATTCCCATTGTGCGCAAGGAAATCGAAGCACGCGGCGCGGTGTATCGTTACGTGTTGCTGGACCGTGCGGTGAGCGATGCACCGGATTGGTTGTGCGCGCGGCTTGGTCTGGCGGAAAGCGGGCGGGTTTTGCGCCTGACCTGCCTGCATTTTGCCGACGACATTCCGTATCAATTCGAGGACCGCTGGATCAATCTCGCCGCCCTGCCACAGGCTGTCGAAGCCGATTTTTCTGCGCTTGGTCCAAACGAATGGTTGGTAGCCGAGGTGCCTTATTCCGACGCCGAAATCAGTTTTTCCGCCCTGACAGCGGAGGCCGAAGTCGCTGGGCATCTAAACTGCGCTGTGGGGGATGCGTTGTTCATGGCAGAGCGCGCGACCTGGTTCGAAGGGAACGCCATCACCTATGTCCGGTTGGTATTTCACCGTGGGTATCGGATGACCGCGCGGTATTAGGGTTCAGCCCCATACCCCCTGCGCCACTGACTTGCCAGATTAGTGTCCTGACGATCAGCAGCGGCACAGGAATAGTGTTTCTATTTCAAGGTGTTGCGGCAGAAATATATCCACCATGTCCGACACGCGCCACCCCCCTCATCTTTCGTTGATTTGGCACCAATGGCGCAGGATTTATGGACTACGCCCTAAAGCCCGTCACGCAGGGGTTTGACCGCCTTTGCATAAGCAGCAACGATCTCTTCACGATGCACATGCCGCCCGTCGCGCACCATGTGCCGTCCGGCGGACCAGACATGCGCCACCATGCGGTTATCACCAGTGAAGACGAAGCTGTCGAGCAGGGTGTCGCCTTGCAGGCCCGCGAGGTCGGGATGCGCGGTATCGAGCGCCAGCAGGTCGGCCCATTGGCCCACCGCCACGCGCCCTGCCCCGCGCCCCGCCGCCTGCGCGCCGCCTTCGCAAACGGCTTGATGAAGGCGCCGCCCGGTGGAGCGGTCCGAGGTGGCCAGTGCAGCGCGGCTATGGTCGCGCAGACGTTGGCTCGTGTCGAGTTGGCGCAACTCTTCGGCCAGCGAGATGCGGATATTGCTGTCGGAACCGATGGAAATCTGCCCGCCCGTGTCCATCCAGCGCACACCGTCGAAAATGCCGTCGCCGAGTGAAGCCTCGGTCAACGGACAGAGGCCCGCCACGGCGCCGGTGCGGGCCAGAGCGCGGGTTTCGTGCGGCTCCATCTGCGTGATATGGATCAGGCACCAGCGCGCATCGAGGGCGAGGTTTTCCAGCGCCCATTCCACCGGACGCGCCCCCCAGGCCGCCTGCACCTCCTCAACCTCCGGGATTTGCTCCGCCAGATGCAGATGCACCGGACCGTCCGGCACCAGCGACGCCGCCGATTTCAGGCTGTCTTGTGACACGGCGCGTAAACTGTGCGGCGCCACGCCGAGATGGGCGTCGGCCGGCAGCGCGGCAAGCGCCGCGCGGGCCGCGTCCACCAGCCGCGCGTACCGCTCCGGGTCGTTGCCAAAGCGGATCTGCCCCGGTCCAAGCGGGCGCTGATCGCAACCGCCGAACTGATACTGCACCGGCAGCAGCGTCAGGCCGATGCCGGTCCGGGCGCTGGCCGCGGCGATGCGCTCGGCCATCTCGCCCAGCCGCGCATAGGGCGCGCCGCCGGGTTGGTGGTGCAGGTAATGAAACTCCACATTGGTGGCAAACCCCGCCTCCAGCATTTCCATCTGCACCAGCGCCGCAATCGCCTCGACCTGCTCCGGCGTCAGCGCGTCGAGGAAGCGAAACATCAGCTTGCGCCAGGTCCAGAAACTGTCGCTTGGGCTGTCGCCGCGCTTTTCGCTTAGCCCCGCCATCGCCCGCTGAAAAGCGTGGCTGTGCGTGTTGGCGGGCGCGGGCAGCAACGCGCCAACCCTCTGCCCCTGCGGTTTCGCCCCGGTTTCCACGCGCGCAATCCGCCCATCCGCGCCAATATCGACCCGAACATCTGTCGCCCAGCCCTCGGCCGTCAATGCTTGCTGTGCCCAAATGCTCTGCATGGTCTTCCCCGTTGACTTTCGATTATGTATAGACATAAAACACATTATCCAAAGCCAGACAAGAGATTCGCCCAATGCTGCTGAAAAACGCGACCCTCATTCCCCTAACGACCCCCGGCACATACGCGCCGATCGAGGACGGCGCGCTGGTGCTGGAGGGCGAGCATATCATCTGGGCCGGGGCGCTGGCCGACCTGCCGGAGCCATTCACCAACCTACCGGCAGAAGACCTCGGCGGGCGGCTCGTCACCCCGGCGCTGATCGACTGCCACACCCATATCGTCGCGGGCGGCAACCGGGCGCGCGAGTTTGAAATGCGGCTGGAGGGGGCGAGTTACGAGGAAATCGCGCGCGCGGGCGGCGGCATTATTTCGACCGTAAAAGCAACCCGCGCCGCCTCGGAAGAGGCTCTGCTCGCCGATGCCTTGCCGCGGGTGGATGCCCTGATCGCCGAGGGCACGGCGCTGATCGAGATCAAATCGGGCTACGGGCTGGACCGCGATACAGAACTGCGCATGTTGCGCGTGGCGCGGCGCGTGGCGGAGGTTCGCCCGATCCGGGTCCGAACCACCTTCCTCGGCGCCCATGCGGTGCCGCCGGAATATACCGGCCGCGCCGATGCCTATCTCGACGAGGTCTGCATCCCCACCCTGCGCGCCGCCCATGCGCAGGGGCTGGTGGACGCGGTGGACGGGTTCTGCGAGGGCATCGCCTTCCTGCCGGACCAGATCGCTCACGTGTTTGACGTGGCCCGCGAGTTGGGCCTGCCGGTCAAGCTGCACGCGGAGCAACTCTCCAATCTCGGCGGCGCGAAACTGGCGGCCAGCTATGGTGCGCTCAGTGCCGATCATATCGAATATCTCGACGAAGACGGCGTTGCGGCGATGGCCGAAGCGGGCACCGTGGCGACCATCCTGCCCGGCGCCTTTTACACCCTGCGCGAAACGCAGGCGCCGCCGATCGAGGCGCTGCGCCAACAGGGTGTGCCGATGGCGCTGGCGACCGATGCCAACCCCGGCTCCTCGCCGCTCACCTCGCTTTTGCTGACCATGAACATGGGCTGCACCCTGTTTCGCATGACGCCGGAAGAGGCGCTGGCCGGGGTGACGCGCAACGCCGCCCGCGCCCTTGGGCTGGACGATTGCGGCATGATCGCGCCCGGCAAACGCGCCGATCTGGCGGTCTGGAACGCCCGGCACCCCGCCGAACTGGCCTATCGCATTGGCTTTAACCCTATTTACAAACGCATTTTCGGAGGTCGCTCATGAGCGCGATGCAACTCAACCCCGGCGCGGTAACGCTGTCGCAACTGGCCGGGATTTACCGCAACGAGACCCCGGTGACGCTGAACCCCGCCTGCAAGCCTGCGGTGGAGGAAGCGGCGAGCCGGATCGCGGCGGCGGCGGCGGGCGACGTGCCGGTTTACGGCGTCAATACGGGGTTCGGCAAGCTGGCCTCGATGAAAATCGCTTCAGAAGACACCGCAACGCTGCAACGCAACCTGATCCTCAGCCATTGCTGCGGCGTGGGCGAAGCGGTGCCGCGGCGGCTGGCCCGGCTGATGATGACGCTGAAACTGCTGAGTTTCGGGCGCGGGGCGTCCGGCGTGCGCTGGGAGTTTGTCGAGCTGCTGCAAGAGATGCTGGCGCGCGGCGTGACCCCGGTGATCCCGGCGCAGGGCTCGGTCGGGGCTTCGGGCGATCTGGCGCCGCTTTCGCATATGACCGCCGTGGTGATTGGCGAGGGGCAGGCCGAATATGACGGGCGCATCTTACCCGGCGCCGAAGCGCTGGCGAAAGCCGGTCTTGCGCCGCTCCAGCTCGGCCCGAAAGAGGGGCTGGCCTTCATCAACGGCACGCAGTTTTCCACCGCTTTCGCCCTCGCCGGCCTGTTCGAGACATGGCAATCGGCGCAGAACGCGCTGGTGATCTCGGCGCTTTCGACCGACGCGATCATGGGCTCCACCGCGCCGCTTCAGCCCGAAATCCACGCCCTGCGCGGCCAGCGCGGCCAGATCGAGGCCGCCGATGCCATGCGCGCGGTGCTGGACGGGTCCGAGATCCGCGAGAGCCACCGGGACGGCGACACCCGCGTGCAGGACCCCTATTGCATCCGCTGCCAGCCGCAGGTCACGGGCGCGGCGATGGACGTGCTGCGCCAAGCCGCCGCCACGCTGGAAATCGAGGCCAACGCCGCGACCGACAACCCGCTGGTGCTGACCGAAGCCGGATTGATCGTTTCGGGCGGCAATTTCCACGCCGAACCCGTAGGCTTTGCCGCCGACATGATCGCGCTGGCCCTGTCGGAAATCGGCGCGATTTCGCAGCGCCGCATCGCGCTGATGGTGGACCCGACGCTGAGCTTCGACCTGCCGCCCTTCCTCACGCCGGAGCCGGGGCTGAACTCGGGGCTGATGATCGCCGAAGTCACCACCGCCGCTTTGATGAGCGAAAACAAGCACTTGGCGAACCCCTGCGTGACCGACAGCACCCCGACTTCCGCCAATCAGGAGGACCATGTGTCGATGGCCGCGCATGGCGCGCGCCGCCTGATGCGGATGGGCGAGAACCTGAACCGTATCCTTGGCGTCGAGCTTCTCTGCGCCGCGCAGGGCGTCGAGTTTCGCGCGCCGCTCAAGACCAGCGCACCTTTGCAAAACACCGTGGCGCGGCTGCGTCAGGAGGTGGCGACCATGGGCGCGGATCGCTACATGGCGCCCGATCTGGAAGCCGCGGCGCGGCTCGTTGCCAGCGGCGCACTGACCGAAGCCTGCGCCACCGCCCTGCCGGAGTTGGACGCATGAACGGGTTCGATGTCCTGCGCGGCGACAGCCCCATCATCCTCGGCCAGCCCCACGGCGGCACCCACGTTCCCGACGACATTGCCGCCCGCCTGAACCCGCGCGGGCGGGGGCTGGACGATACCGACTGGCATATCACCCGGCTGTATGACGGGCTGCTGGAGGGCGCGACGGTAGTGAAATCCAACATCCACCGCTATGTGATCGACGCCAACCGCGACCCGGCGGGCGTGTCGCTCTATCCCGGCCAGAACACCACCACGCTGGTGCCGCTGACCGATTTCGATGGGCAACCGATCTGGGAGCCGGGGCAGGAACCCTCAGAAGACGAAATCGAAGCCCGCCGCACTGCTTATCACGCCCCCTATCACGCCGCGCTGGCCGAAGAAATCGCCCGCGTAAAGGCGAAACATGGCGTTGCAATCCTCTATGATTGCCACTCGATCCGCTCGGAAATCCCCTTCCTGTTTGACGGCACCCTGCCGGTGTTTTCCATCGGCAGCAACAATGGCGAAACCTGCGCGCCGGCCATCGAAGACGCGGTGACCCGCGTGGCGCGCGCGGCGGACGGGTTCGACTCTGTGGTTAATGGCCGCTTCAAGGGCGGCTGGACCACCCGCCATTATGGCCGCCCCGAGGCTGGCGAACACGCGATCCAGATGGAACTGGCCCAGCGCGCCTATATGGACGAAGCCGCGCCCTGGGCCTACCGCGAGCCCCGCGCCGCCCGCCTGCGCCCGCATCTCAAAACCATCCTGCACAGCCTCAACACCCTCGCCTTGTCCGGCGAACTCACCCGATAAGGAGAACCGCCATGACCGATCCGCGCAAAAATACCCGCGACATTTACCCGCCCACCGGCACCGAGTTGAACGCGAAAAGCTGGCTCACCGAAGCGCCACTGCGCATGCTGATGAACAACCTGCACCCGGATGTGGCCGAAAACCCGCACGAACTGGTGGTCTATGGCGGCATCGGGCGCGCGGCGCGGACCTGGAAGGATTTCGACCTGATCGTTGATACGCTGAAAGACCTTGAGGCTGACGAGACCCTGCTGGTGCAATCCGGCAAGCCCGTCGCCGTGGTCAAGACCCATGCCGACGCCCCGCGCGTGCTGATCGCCAATTCCAACCTCGTGCCCTACTGGGCCAACTGGGACCATTTCAACGAACTCGATAAGAAGGGCCTGATGATGTATGGCCAGATGACGGCCGGGTCGTGGATTTACATCGGCTCGCAGGGCATCGTTCAGGGCACCTATGAGACCTTCGCCGAGGCCGGGCGTCAGCATTACGGCGGCGACCTCAAGGGCAAATGGATCCTCACCGGCGGCCTTGGCGGCATGGGCGGTGCCCAGCCTCTGGCGGCGGTGATGGCCGGGGCCTGCTGCCTCGCGGTCGAGTGCGACGAGAAGAGCGCCGACTTCCGCCTGCGCACCCGCTATGTGGATGAAAAGACCCACTCGCTGGACGAAGCGCTGGAGATGATCGACCGCTGGACCAGGGCGGGCGAGGCCAAATCCGTGGCGCTGATCGCCAACGCCGCCGACATCTTCCCCGAGATCCACAAGCGCGGCATCCGCCCCGATATCGTGACCGACCAGACC
>PDWI01006036.1_pt1 | contig 15384 bp, 12 predicted proteins | sample 1430891 | NCBI WGS metagenome assembly PDWI01 (sample SAMN01162508, study PRJNA174530) | Oral metagenome, whole genome shotgun sequencing project. | biome: Marine environment; feature: Marine mammal; material: Swab sample of the gingival sulcus; isolation source: swab sample of gingival sulcus... | reverse complement strand
GAAGCCGCACGAGCTGGTGAGGCGGGTAGAGGCTTTGCCGTTGTTGCCGAAGAAATTAGAAAACTTGCAGAAGATTCAACAAAGTTTACTGATGAAATTAAGGTGATTATTGGAGCGTTAAAAGAAAAATCGCAAACGGCTGTCGATAAGATGAACGAAGTTGCGGTAGTTGTAGAGGGACAAAATAATCAAACGAATATTACAATAGAAAAATTTAACGCGATTGAACAGGCTGTTATTGAAAGCAAGAAAATTGCGAATAAAGTAGAGAGTGATTCGCGTGTAATAGAAAATAATAATGTTCAAATTATTGATATAATTAAAAACCTTTCATTAATTGCAGAAGAAAATGCAACGGTAACGCAACGAGCTCACGAAAGTGTAGAAATGCAAACGAATTCAATTAATGACATTTCAGAAGCGAGTACTAATTTATCGGGAATTGCTAATAGTTTGCAAATGCAGGTTGCAGAATTCAAATTATAAAAATGATTGTAACTGTTTAATTAAGTAAAAAATAACTATTCAGTCAATCCGCGTTGTCATACAAGTCGCGCTAGCGCGCTCAATGCTAAAATTAAAGAAATTTAATTCAAATGCAAGCATTTAATTATTTTTTTATAATTTTGTCACTCATCACTGTTTAGTTCGCGGATAATGACGCGACTTTTATTATTTGACTGAATATTCACAGTAAAAAACTGTTTCACTAATAGCCGTAAGAGTAGAAATTTTACGGCTTTTTAGTGCGTTTTTTGTAAGACATCTCATTTTTTTATTTTTTAAGGAATATAGCGATGGTGATTAAATAATTAAAAATAAAAGTTTATTTATTAAAACTATTAAAAAAACTGGCAATTCATTTTGCTTTATGATACAATAGATAGGTAAATATGGGGGTGGATGGGTTCTGGTGTTCCCTCTGGTCTTCAAAACCAGTATGAGGCGTTAAGAGCGTCTTAGGTAAGTTCGATTCTTACACGCCCTCGCCAATTTAGAAATCGCAAAGCTTAGAGGGTGGAGCGATTTTTTTGTTAAAAGTTAAAATATAAGGAGTTCGATTTGAAAAAAATTGGCATTATTTTAATGATAATTGGTATAATGATAGCTGCCTTTCCTTTTGTAAAAAATTCTTATCAAGAGTATCATAATCAACAGATAGTGAAACAGCTAGAAAAAACACAAATTGAATCTAATAAAACTAAAGATTTTGCCGATAAAAGTAATGAGCCTAATAGCGCCCAAAATCAAAATTCAACAGAAAAATGGGCAAGCTATTTAAGAGATAAATATCAGTCTTATGTTGGGGCAGATGATATTATGAATAGCAATCGTCCACAGGATAATTTGCTTTTGCTTTATTTTGAGGCGCCAGATTTGGCTGTTTCTGAGGATGGATTAACGTATCTTGGGACGATAGAAATACCTTCTATTGACTTGAATATGCCTTTAGTTGAGGGAACGGAGGATAGTGATATAGCTATTTCTGCGGGACATATGACGCCGACGGCATATCCTGGTCAGATTGGTAATTGTGTAATCGTTGGACATAGAGGTTATAGTTTTGGTCGACTGTTTAATCGTTTAGATGAACTCGGTATTGGTGATGAAATTATTGTTAATGTTGGGGAAAATTCTTATACTTATGAGGTTTATTTAACGAAAGTCGTTTTGCCAACAGATACATCGGTTACGAATCAAACGAATCAAGCAAAGGTTTTAACGCTTAGCACCTGCACACCATTATTTTCTAGTGATTATCGTTTAATAGTGCATGCTAAAATCAAGTAGTATATTACCGCTGTAAGCGTTAATATAGATGAGAGGGAAGGATGGTATAAATTTTATACCAGTGTTTTAAAATGGGTTGGTTATTTGAAAAGGTAATCAGCAAATCATAACCTAAGTCAATTTGATATGGTAAATGATTATAGGAAGAAGGAACAAACTTTCTTTCCCCATTGAATAAAAGGCAAACTCATCGTGAGGTGAGGACGCAAAACTATAGGGTCTTTAGAAATCGTTTTAAAGATAGCCAGATGCCGAAGGGAGAAAGACTATGAAAAAAGTCTTAACAGTTTTAACAATTTTAAGCGCTTTATTAATTATTAGTATACCGACCTTTGCTGATGCGAAAATTTCAGTTGAAGCGGATAAGGGTATATTTAAGGTTAATCTTAAAGCGAGTGATTATACAAAGTATAAAGTAATGGTTCAAAAAGGATCAGAAAAATACGTTTATAATCTTTTTCAAGAGAATGAAGAATTTCCGCTCCAAATGGGTAGTGGAAAATACACAATTGGTGTTTATGAGAACACTACTGGTAAAAAATATAAGAAACTGAATGCAATTAGTAAAAATGTAACAGTAGATGATATGGTAGTTTACAAGGCAAGTGTTCAAAATATCCACTGGACGCAGAGTTCTAAATCAACAGAACTTGCAAAAGCACTAACAAAAGAATATGCATCGGATCAGGATAGATTTAATGCTATTTACGCTTACGTCGTAGAAACTATTGTCTATGATTATGATAAGGCAAACAAATTGCGTGGCAGCGGGCGCTACATTCCAGTGAATGATTTGACAATAGAGCAGAAAAAAGGGATTTGTTATGATTATTCATCTTTAGCTGCTTCTATGCTTCGTAGTATGGGAATACCTGCAAAACTAGCTGAAGGTAAATCGACTTTTACGGCAGAATATCATGCGTGGAATGAAATTTATTTAGACGGTCAGTGGGTAGTAGTTGACACTACTATTGATGCACAATATGCACAGAGTGGCGCTGATTATCAGTATGTCAAAGCAAGCACGGACTACGCGAAAGTTAAAAATTATTAGTTGTTTTTCCCTCTCATCACCAATTCGGCGTGGAGCATTCTGCGCCGAATTTTACATAAAATAGTAAAAGCCTTGTCATTCAGAGGAGAGCAATAGCTTGAGTGAGTATCTTAATGCGAGGGTAATGAAAAAGTCGTAAGATCTTCATGTCACTTCGTTTCTCAGGATGACACGACTTTACTACTTAACTGAATAGTTATAAAGTAAAAGATAGTAAGAAAAGGTGAAAATTATGATATTAGCAGCGATAGATATTGGTTCACATTCAACCAAACTTAAAATATCGGAATATAAAAATGATAAATTTATTGTTTTAGATGAATTGACCCATCCTTTAAACTTGGGGAATTTAGTGTTAAGACGTGGTTACATTGATAATGATGGTCGCGAAAGTATTTTAAATATTCTAAAATACTTCAAAAAAATCATGAGTGAGTATGGGGTTGAAAAATACCTTGCCTATGCTACGGGCGTCTTTCGTGCAGCTAGTAATGGTCAGGTTGTCATCGATTTAATTGGGAGGAAAACTGGTCTTAAAATTGAAATCGTGGAAGAGACAATAGAGCGGTATATTAGTTATCTTCCTTTGGTTGATATTCTATCCGATTATGAAAAAATGCGCCGAGAAGGAATGTTGGTTGTTGAAGTTGGTTCTAGTAGTTCGGAAGTCATTGTTTATAAAAATAATAAAATGGTTAGAAGCAATGAAATTGAAATTGGGACGCTTTCTCTTAAAAGTCTAAATCAGGCGATAAAAAAGGAAAGCAAAAATGTTGCCGATATTTTAAGCGATTATATTTATGCGGCGACAGAGAATTTACAAGCCTATCTCGTGCGCAAGAAAATTCTTTATTTCGTGATGATGGGAACAGAAATTAAAAAAATACATAAAATATACGGTGATTATCCCGATGGCTTTTCTTTAGGTCGTTTGGAAGAACTTTATCAACGCCTTTCGATTGGAGATAGAGAATTAAGGCGGGAATTAGAGTTAGAAATGCTTGATTGGGATGAGGCGTTGATTTCGATTACGATTTACCGTCAGTTCTGCCAACATACAGAAGCTGAATTGATTAAAGTACCTGATGTTAGTTTGCGTGATGGGATTTTACGTGCTTTGGTAAATAATACTTTTTCTTATGATAGAAAATTGATTTGTACTAATGATATTGTAAAAGCCGCTAAACAGCTTGCTAAGCGCTATCATTCTACTAGTTCACATATTAATCAAATCGATAAAAATGTCATTAAAATTTTTGATGCGTATAAAAAAGTAGAAAATTATACGGAAAAAGATTTATTGTTGTTGCGTTTGGCAGCTTGTCTACATGAAACGGGTAAATTCTCGAGACAAGATAACTATACTCACGCCACACAAATGGCAATAATTAACGCTTCACTTTTGGGTGTGACCGCTGATATGTTGAAAGATGTTGCTCAAATTGTCGAGTACTTTTTCTTAATAAATAAAAACGATATTAGTAATCTTAGTGGTAATGTCGATTTAAAATTATTGCGCTTAGCTTTGATTTTAGCAATTGGCGATGCCATGGATAAATCAAAACGTTCGCGTTTGATGATAGAAAGCGTGAAATTAAGTGAGCATAAACTCAGAATTAAAGTATTGAGTCAATCAAATTATTATCTTGAACGAGCGGCGCTTACTGCTTTAAATAATTTATCGATGGATTTATACGATAAAAAGATAGTGATTGAGGAGTAGAGATGAAAAAAGAAAAAAAATATATAAATAGAGAACTTAGTTGGCTCGATTTTAATCAAAGAGTATTATATGAAGTGTTAGATACTCAAAGAGATGCGGTTAGCCGTTTGCAATTTAGTGCGATTTTTAGTAATAATCTCGACGAGTTTTTTATGGTTAGAGTAAGTGGTTTGTTGCAACAATATAAATCGAAGTATAAAAAACGCGATATTGCCGATTTAACGCCAGAAGAACAGCTAAAGAAAATTAGAATAAAAGTGGAAGATTTATTAGCGCAGCAATCGTATTTTACGGAAAAAATTGTTGCTGAAGATTTGAAAGAATATGGACTAGAAATGCTTAAAATGGAACAATTAGATTCCCTTGAGCAAGAAAAAATCGAGACTTATTTTGAACAGTATATTTTTCCTGTAGTAACACCGATGGCAATTGATATTAATAGACCCTTTCCTTTGGTTTTAAATAAAAGTTTGAATATTATCTTTAAATTAGCTAAGAAAAATGATAAATATGCGACGATACAAGTGCCTGCTGTTTTACCACGTATAATTTATCTGGACGACGAAGAAACCCGTTTTGTTTTATTAGAAGATGTGATGAAACAGTTTGCTTCGCGCTTTTTCTCTGGTAGCAAGATTAAGGAAATGGGTTTATATCGACCGACGCGTAGCGCCGATGTCACGCTGAATCAAGAAGTAGCAGAAGACTTGTTAGTAGTAATTGAAGAGACGATTAAAAAGCGTCGTTGGGGTGAAGTCGTACGCCTAGAAGTCGAAAGGGAGATGCCTAAAGATTTGCTCAACTATTTGATGGAGCAGTTTGAAATAAAAAAAGATGGCGTTTATCGTATTGATGGACCACTTGATTTAACTTTTTTGTTTGCTCTGGGCGATCAGCGTGATCCCGATGATATTTTTAGAGTGCAGCCGCAACAGTTTAATTATAGTGAGGATTCCTTATTTGAAGCAATAGAGGCTAGAGATTATTTGATTCATCATCCGTATCAGAGTTTTGATACCATTGTTGATTTTATTAATCAGGCGGCAGATGATGATGATGTATTGGCGATTAAACAGGTATTATACCGTGTTAGTGGTGATTCGCCTATTGTTAAAGCATTGGCGAGAGCGGCAAGTCGTGGCAAACAAGTTACCGTTGTTTTGGAACTTTTAGCACGTTTTGATGAGGCAAATAATATTAACTGGGCAAAAGAGTTGGAAAAACACGGTTGTCATGTTATTTTTGGTTTAGAAGGCATGAAAACACACGCTAAAATAACCTTAGTCGTTAGACGGAGTAATGGGTCAATTAAACGCTATCTCCATGTTAGTTCGGGCAATTATAATGATAAAACAGCTAAAATATATACAGATATTGGTATGCTTACTACGGATGAACGTTTGACAGCAGATGCCTCTAAATTCTTTAATATGCTCTCTGGCTATACAAAACAGAGTGAACTTAGATATTTACTTGCAGCCCCAGAGCTCTTAAAACCAGAAATACTGGCGATGATAGAAAGAGAAATAAAGTGGGCAGAACTGGGTGTTGATGCGAAACTAGTTTTTAAGTGTAATGCTTTAGTTGATAAGGAAATTATTGACAAACTCTATCAAGCATCCAATGCGGGCGTAGAAATCCTTTTAATTATCAGAGGTATTTGTTGTTTGGTCGCTGGTGTTAAAGGCTTAAGTGAGAATATAAAAGTAATATCTGTCGTTGGCGATTTATTGGAGCATAGCCGTATTTACTATTTTAAAAATAATGGTAAAGATGATATTTATATTGCTAGCGCTGATTTAATGCCACGTAATTTAATTAGGCGGGTAGAATTGATGACAATGGTAAGTCAAAAGGAATTAAAAGATGAATTATTAGATATACTGGATATATATATTAATTCTACTAAAAAATCACGCTATCTCGTTGATAATGGACAATATGTCTCAGCGATTTACGGCGAGAATGAAATCTCTTCTCAAGAAAAATTAATAGATTACTATAAAAAATCTACTTTTTAGCTTTGCTTTTTAGCTAATCTAATGTATAATAGTTATATGACTAAAAGATATTGTAAAAATAACTATTCAGTTTAATATTAAAAGCCGTGTCATTCTTCGCGAATTAAATAGAGATGAGTGCCAAAAATCAGAAATTGAGATTTTATGCTTGCATAGAAATGAAATTTTCTGAGATTTGGCATTGAACGCGCTAGCGCGACGAGTGCAGTGCCGTAGGCACGGAGCGAGTGCTCATCTACGAAGGCGTAGGAATCTTACGGCTTTTGCTGTTAAGGTTTCTTTTGTGTATGATAACGCGCAATTGGATAGTTACATTTGGAGATTGATATGCGAATAAAAAATAATTTATTGGACGGAATGGAAAAAGTAAGAGATGGTAAATTATATGCCGTTAATATATGCTTAAAGAGTGGTGAAGTCGTTCATTTAGAACATCTAGAAAAAGGGGAAAAAGATGCTTACGTCAACTATGTGCGTAATGGTACAGAGAAAATGTTGATTGAAAGTACCAAGCAAGTATGGCGAATTTTACCTGATGATATTGAAAAATTAGATGTTAAAGCCTACTCTAAAGAGCAGGGGAATAGTGTCTATCCTTTCGTTCGATTTATTATGGCAAAATCACGTATGGCAACGGAAACGTTCACTCGTTTTGTTGGTTTTTATGTCATGTTCTTGTTTGTTGCGATTTTTATTAAATTGGCACAAGCTGGTATCGTTGAAAATACGGATTTATTGAATGATTTATCGCTTTTAAAACCTTATTTATTGGAAGCGGGCGAACTTTTTATGAAAGTCGCTTGGCTTTTGGCTTTTGTGATGATGTTTATGAATATTATCGATTTGATTTTAAGACCGAGCGAAAAATATTATATTCTCGATGAAGAACGCTCTGTTTTAGCGGATACGAAGTTGTTACACATATTAATTACACTTGGCTGTATTATCGGGTTTATATTGATGAACAAAATCGTCTTTGGTATATTGCTAGGAATTTTTTAAAAATTATTGATTGAGTAACAAAAAAACCTTGTAAATCACTTGGTTTTGTGTTAAAATATGCTTTGTGATTATGTGCGTTCCGCTGTTCTTTATAGTTAAGATTAATGAACTCACAAGATATTGGAGGAGAAACGATGAATATTATTGAGCAACTCGAAAAAGAGCAATTAAAAGCAGAAATTCCAGCTTTTAGAGTTGGTGATACTGTTAAATTACATCTCAGAATTACGGAAGGTAAAAGAGAGAGAATTCAGATGTTTGAAGGTACAGTCATTAAGCGACAAGGTGGTGGCGTTAGAGAAACTATCACAGTGCGCAAATTATCTTCAGGTATTGGCGTAGAAAAAACTTTACCTTTACATTCACCAAAAATCGAAAAGATTGAAGTAACTCGCCGTGGTAAGGTTAGACGCGCTCGTCTTTACTACTTACGTGATAGAGTTGGTAAAGCTGCAAAAGTTAAAGAACGCATTAAATAAGCGTAAAAATCTCTCTTTAAATAAGAGAGATTTTTTAATATGGAGGTAAAATGAATATCAATTGGTACCCTGGTCATATGAAAAAAACGCGGGAATTAATCGCAAAAAATATCAAATTAGTTGATTGTGTGGTTGAGTTAATCGATGCGCGTTTACCTTTTTCTAGCCGTAATCCTGCTTTTGATGATTTAATTAGCGATAAGGCGCGTGTTTTGGCGATGACAAAGGTCGATTTAGCTGATCCTGAAAAGACGAGAAAATGGCAGCAATATTATAGGGATAAGGGTTTAGAAGTAGTCGAAGTTAATGCCAATCAAGGCATTGGAATGAATGATTTATTAACGGCTGTTAGAGCGAGCTGCACCGCTAGAACAGATAAGATGAAAAGACAACAGAGAATAAATAATTCGATTAGAATGATGATTATTGGTATCCCTAATGTCGGTAAGTCCTCTCTTATTAATAAGCTTGCGGGTAGGAATGTTGCTAAAACGGGTAATAAAGCTGGTGTTACTAAGGGCAAACAATGGGTAAAATTAGATAATGGTTTAGAATTATTCGATACTCCTGGTATTTTATGGCCGAAAATAGAATCGGATGAGGTTGGCTTGAGACTGGCTTATAGTGGTTCGATTAAGGATGAAATTTTGCCGATAGAAGATATTTGTCTTTATTTTATTAGAGATATTTTACCGCTTTATCCGCGGGAGTTTAGCGAGCGTTATAAAATAGAAATCGATTTAGAAAACTTTGATGCGCTTGTCGCGATGGAAGAAATCGCGCGCAAACGCGGTTGTATTTTAGGGCGCGGACAAATCGATTATCAACGCATAGCAACGCTGATATTAGGTGAATTTAGAAAAGGAAAAATAGGAAGACTAACAATAGAACTTCCTAGTGATTATTAAAAGGGATATTGTGATTATTTATTTAACGATTGAAACTATTTAGTCAAGTTATAAAAGTTGTGTCATTTAGATGCGGGCGTTAGCGACAACGTAGGAATCTTACGACTTTTATATTAAACGCGTGTAGTTTATATTTTATACTAAACTGTAAGATTCTCACGGGCTAAAGCCCTATGCACTGGTCACAAGCTTCGCTTGTTGCTCGTGTATGCAACCTAAATGACGCGGTTTAGGATAGTTATTTTTTCTTTTTAAAATTAACTCGTTTTTCTTCGCCTTTTAAAATGCGGGCGATATTACTGCGGTGTTGGAAGATAATAAATATACCAGCGATTAATAAGTATAAGATTAATGGGTCGTTTTTATGTAATGCCAAAGCGATTATCGGCGCAGTCGCTATTCCTGTAATACTGGCGATAGAAACGATTTTAGTAGCAAAAATAATAGTAAGTATTATCGCTACATAGATTAAACAAACATCTGGTGCTAGTGCTAGTAGTATGCCTGTGAACGTGGCAACACCTTTACCGCCATCAAATTTAAGAAAACAGGTATAACAGTGTCCAAAAAGAGCGCAAAAAGCGGCTATTAAACCAATTTCATAGCCAGCGAAATGATTGGCGAGATAAAAGGCGACGAACCCTTTACTAAAATCACCGAGAAAGGCAAGTAAAGCCCAGAAAAATCCGCAGGCTCTAAGTACATTCGTCGCGCCGACATTGCCACTGCCGACCGTTCTGATGTCTATGCCTTTAACTAAACGAGGTACGATAAATGAAAAAGGCAAAGCACCGATGAAATAAGCAATAATTATTGTATACATAAAAAACTCCTGAATTAATATTTTGAATAGTCGTGACTATTTAGTTAAGTAAAAAAGCCGTGTCATTATGAGGCGGAGCAGAGCGACAACGTGATAATCTTACGGCTTTTTTTAAAACTCAAGTTAAGATTCCTACGTTACTTAGGATGAACTTCCCGTCGGAAACTTCGTTTCCTTTGGTCAGTCGCGCTAGCGCGCTCAATGCCAAAATTATAAGAAATCAACTTAAATGCGAGCATTTAATTGTTTTCCTATAATTTTGTCGCTCATCGCTGTTTAGTTCACGGATTCTGGCAATCGCTATAAAACGATAATCTTACGACTTTTAAAACTCACGTTAAGATTCCTACGTCACGGCGTTCCTCTGAATGACAACGCGAGTTAAAACAATAGCAATATTATAACACATAAATAGGTGAAAGAAAAGGAAGTAATATGTGGTATGAAATAAAAATTAAAACGCAGAGTAATGCTTTAGAGGCGATTTATCCGCTTTTATTTAAACACGGACTTTCAGGGATTGTGACGGAAGACCCCAATGACCCGATTTTTTCGCAAAATTATCAAGGCGATTGGGATTATTTTGAGCCAGAGGCGCGCAAGTTTGAGTATGATGGTGCTTTAATTAAGGCGTATATAGAAATCGAAGATTGTGAAAGCCTTATTCATCAGTTAAGCGCTGAGATTATGGCATTAAAAGAATATGGTTTTCAGCCTGAACCAGCCCTTGTTAGTTCGGCGGTGGTAAAGGAAGAAGACTGGGCAAACGAATGGAAAAAATATTACCATACCTTTGAAATTGCTGAGGGCATTATTATAAAACCTGCGTGGGAAGAATATCAAGCAAAGCCTGACCAGCTTATCATTAGTTTAGACTCGGGCAAGGCATTTGGTACTGGTACACATGAAACGACAACGCTTTGTGCGCAGATGATAAAAAAATATGCAGGGGCAAAGGATAGTTTTTACGATATTGGTTGCGGTAGTGGGATTTTGGCAATTATTGCGAAAAAACTTGGCTTTAAAACGGTTAAAGGCTTAGATATAGACGAGGTTGCCGTCGATGCTAGTAAGGAAAATATGCTTTTAAATTTTGCTGATGATAAAGCGATTGATTTTCAAATTGGCGTAGCCGATGATTTGAGTTTGAAGGCGGATATGATAGTTTCCAATATTATCGCCGACGTGATTATAACTATTGCACCGAAAGTCAGGACATTATTAAAAGAAAATGCTTATTATATTGCATCGGGTATTTTAGATACCAGACTGGAAGAAGTAAAAACGGCATTAGTGGAACATAAATTTGACATCGTAGAAATAGTAACAAAAGGTGAATGGTGCGCCATAGTTTGTAGATGAGTGATTAGTAAAAGCTGTGTCATTCAGAGGAGCAACGCGACGTAGGAATCTTACGGCTTTTACTAATAGTCATATTATATAGGAGAAGGTATGAATAGATTTTTTATTGACAGGGGCGATTTATCGACAAATAAAATGACGGCGCATATTAAAAATGAGGCTGATATTCATCATATTAGTAAATCTTTGCGCCTGAGTGTTGGCGATAAAATCGAAGTGTCAGCGGATTTGGACGAAAGTTATATCGCTGAAATTGTCAGTATTGCAAAGTGTCATTTAGAGCTTAAACTCTTAGAAAAACTCGAAAACTCAGAAATGAGTTTAGAAGTTGACCTTTATCAAGGGATTGCTAAGGGGCATCGCTGGGATTTTGTCTTGCAAAAGGCGGTAGAATGCGGTGTGCATAATATTTATCCGATTAAAATGCAGCGCTGTGTATCGATTATAAGAGAAGGTCAGGAGCAGAAAAAACAAAGACGTTGGCAAAAAATTGCTAGTGAGGCGGCGCAACAGTCCAAGCGCAGTTACATTACGCAGGTTTTTGAGCCTTGCACGATAGATGATGTATTAGTTAACTTAAAGGACTATGATTTGGTTTTAGCTGCTTATTTAGGCGAAGATACTGTTAGCTTAAAATCCTTTGAAATGACAATTGCCAAGAGCAAAAGAATTGCTATCTGGATAGGACCAGAGGGCGGTTTTGATGAAACAGAAATCGCCAAATTAGCACCTTATAGTAAGACGATTACAATGGGTAAACGCGTATTTAGAACAGAAACGGCACCGTTGGTATTGCTTTCGCAAATTGCCTATATTGCCGATTTAGAAAAGTAGACAATGAATAGAAAAATAAAAATTATTACACTTGGTTGCAAGGTCAATCAATATGAATCGGAAGCGATTAGACAGCTTTTCCTCGATAATGGCGATATATTTGTCGAGGATAATGAAGAAATAGTAGACATTATCGTGATTAACACTTGTAGTGTTACGCATGTCAGCGCGAAAAAATCGCGCCAAATTATTAGACGTATGCGCAGGAAAAATCCTGAGGCGCTGTTGGCGGTGGTCGGTTGTTATTCGCAAACGTCGACAGAAGAAGTTGAAAAATTAGACTCTGTTAATCTCGTTTTGGGAACGAAAAATCGCAATAAAATCGTTCAACTATTAGAAAACTTAAGTATAGATGATTATTTAGTCGTCGTTGACCAAGATAAAAAGACAGAATTTGAAGAATTAAATGTGAAAACTATGAGCGATAATACGCGCGCGTTTATTAAAATTCAAGATGGTTGTAATATGTTTTGTACTTATTGTATTATTCCTTACGCGCGGGGACAAATTCGTTCTCGTCCCTTAGCTGATATTATCAAAGAAGTACAGACTTTGGTTAGTTTTGGTTATAAAGAAATTGTCTTAACGGGTATTCATTTGGCATCGTATGGTAGGGATTTAAAGGATAAAATCGATTTGGCGACGGTAATTGAAGAATTATCGGATATTATTGGTTTAAAACGTATTCGTCTAGGTTCGATTGAACCGCGCGTTGTCACGGCTGATTTTTTAAATCGCATACAGAAAGTGGAGCAATTTTGCCCGCAGTTTCACCTTTCCTTACAAAGTGGTTCTGACGCGACTTTACAACGAATGAATAGACGCTATACGACGGCAGAGTATCAAGCGGCGGCGGAGGCACTACGAAAAGTTTATCCTTTGGCGGCGCTGACAACGGACGTGATTGTCGGTTTTCCTGCGGAAACAGAGGAAGAGTTTGCCGAAACATACAATTTTGTTAAAAATCTCAGTTTTTCTGAATTACACGTTTTTCCTTTTTCTAAGCGTGAAGGGACAGTGGCTTATGATATGGAACATCAAGTCGATAATAGCGTGAAGAAACAGAGAATAGATAAATTATTAGCCTTAGCGGAAGATATGAGTAGTGATTATATGATGAAATTTATCGGGCAAGAACTCGATGTTTTACTGGAAAATACAAAGGTAAATAAGTATTACGGTTTGACGAAAGAACACGTTGGTGTTGAAATTTTGGCTGCCAGTGTTAAACCAGAACAAGAATTAAAGAGCGGGCGAATGGTTCGTTGTAAAATAGAAGCGAGTGATGGTGAAAAGTTAATTGGGAGCGTGTTATGACCTTTTTTCATTTAGCGGATTTGCATTTGGGCAAGAGAGTGAATGATTTTTCTATGTTGGAAGAGCAGACTTATATCTTAGAACAGATAGTAAACGCTGTTGATGATGAAAAACCAAATGCCATTTTAATTGCTGGTGATATCTATGACAAAAGTGTGCCGCCCGCAGAGGCGGTTGCTTTATTTGACCGTTTTCTTTCAGAGTTGGCAGAACGCGAGGTGAAAGTTTTTATTATCAGTGGCAACCACGATTCGCCCGAACGCTTGGCGTTTGCTGCTAGCATTGTCAGCAGTCAGGGCATTTACATATCACCTGTTTTTAATAATCAGATTAAAAGTGTTCGTTTAGAGGATGAATATGGCGCGATTAATATTTATCTTTTGCCTTTTATCAAGCCTTTGCACGTCAAAAAATACTTTCCCGATATAGAAATCAAGTCTTATGATGATGCGTTGAGAGCGGTTATCAATAACTTAGAGCTTAATACAAACGATCGCAATATTATTCTAGCGCATCAATTTGTAACAGGCGCCGAACGTACAGAATCAGAAGAAATTTTTGTCGGTGGGAGCGAAAATATTTCCGCTGATATTTTTGATGATTTCGATTATGTCGCCTTAGGGCATTTACATAGACCGCAACAAATCTCTCGCCCAACAATTCGTTATAGCGGTAGCCCGCTAAAATATTCTTTTTCAGAAGCAAAGGATAGCAAATCAATTACCGTGATAAAACTAGGCGCAAAAAATAACGACATTGCGCTGCATTTTATTGCCTTAAAGCCAAAACGGGACTTGTGCGTGCTGAAAGGAAAGTATAACGAACTGACTTTTAAGGGCTATTATGATAAGCTGAAATGTGATGATTATTTCCATATTATTTTAACCGATGAAAATGAAGAGTTCAATGCTCTAAATAAATTGCGTCTTATCTATCCCAATATTATGAAACTAACTTATGATAATCAGCGGACGCGAAATAATAATCAAATTGATTTGATTCAGGAAATTGAAGAAAAATCGCCTTTGCAATTAGTAGAAGATTTTTATCGTTTGCAAAATAATAGTGAGCTTAACGAAGAACAGCGTGATTTTGTCCAAGAGTGCATAGAAAAAATTTGGGAGGACTTATAATGCGACCACTACAATTAACCGTTTCGGCATTTGGCGCTTATGCAGACGAACAATTTTTTGACTTGGCTAGTTTAGGAACACAAGGGATTTACTTAATTACTGGCGATACTGGCGCGGGCAAGACGACGATTTTTGATGCCATTGTCTATGCACTTTATGGCAGAGCAAGCGGGAGTACGCGTGACGATGCAAATTTTTTCCGCAGTAAATATGCCGATGAAAACGTCGCTACTTTTGTTGAATTAGTGTTTTCCTATCACGGCAAAGAATATAAAATAAGACGAAATCCCGAATATTTGCGCCCGAGTAAAAGAGGAGGCGGTTATACTAAGGAAAGTGCCGATGCGCAGTTATATTTACCCGATGGTAGAATAATCAGTCAGAACCGAAAAGTCAATCAAGAGATAAATCGAATTTTAGCCTTAGATGTCAATCAGTTTTGTCAAATTGCGATGATAGCGCAGGGTGAATTTTTAGAACTTCTCAATGCCAGTTCAGAAGATAGAAAGAAAATTTTTAGTCAAATCTTTAAGACATCGGCTTACGGGCGATTAGAAGAAGAATTTAACCAAGCGAGTAATCAGTTAGCGAAAGAATGTGAAAAAATTAGCGATAGTATCGTTCAGTATAGTAAGGATATACAAGCGCCTGAACAATTTGCTCAGCAATTGTCCCTTTTAGGGGATAATCAGCTTACGACGGCGGAAATATTAAACTTGATAGCAGAAATTAATGATGTAGATTCTATTAATGGGACGGCTTTATCTTCGCAGTTAAATGCTTTATGCAAAGAAATGGAAGAACAACTAATTCGCTTAAATGATTTAAAAACTTATAGAAAAAAACAGGAAGAATATAAAGACTTAGAGCGTAGATTAGAGCGAGAAAAAGTGGATTATAGGGAACTAGCAATTGACAGTAAGTTAGAGCAATTATC
>PDWI01006034.1_pt1 | contig 15386 bp, 11 predicted proteins | sample 1430891 | NCBI WGS metagenome assembly PDWI01 (sample SAMN01162508, study PRJNA174530) | Oral metagenome, whole genome shotgun sequencing project. | biome: Marine environment; feature: Marine mammal; material: Swab sample of the gingival sulcus; isolation source: swab sample of gingival sulcus... | reverse complement strand
ATAAACTAATAAAATAATTTGTGTTTCATCTTCTCCTAAAAACCCGATTCTTTATAATAAGAGTCGGGTTTTTTATTAGGGGAAAGTTTTAAAGTTAATTCTCAAACTGGAAAATTCAAATGTATTGTCTCATTGTACGCTCACAAAAATATAGCTTTCATTCATCATCTTGCATATCTTAATCTCTCATACTTAACTATAACATAAGCTCTTAAAATAATGCAATTACGTTCGATAGTAAGACTTAATTAAAAATAGATCATTTTAAGAAGTAATAAGGAGCTAACAAGATGAAACAGATTAGACAATTACTATTTATCACAATTCTTTTAACTAATTTAACTATGGCTCAACAATGGCAGAATGTAGGTATTGCGGGATTTTCTGACGGACAGGCAGATTACACTTCCCTGGCAATAGCTAATGACGGAACGCCTTATATTGCTTATAAAGATGGTGGGAATGGGAATAAAGCGACTGTAAAGAAATATAACGGAAACAACTGGGAAGATGTAGGTATTCCGGGATTTTCTACAGGTAGTGTAAGTTGGACTTCGCTTGCAATAGACAAAAACGGAACACCTTATGTTGCTTATCAAAGTTGGGGAGGTAACCAAAAAGCTACAGTAAAGAAATATAGCGGAAACAACTGGGTATATGTAGGAGATAGTCAAGGTTTTTCTGATGGGGTGACTTCTTACCTTTCCCTTGCAATAGCTAATGATGGAACACCTTATGTTGCTTATCAAGATTGGGCAAATGACCAAAAAGCTACAGTAAAGAAATATAACGGAAACAGTTGGGTAAATGTAGGTGATGTGGGATTTTCTAACGGAAGTGCATATTATACTTCCTTAGCAATAGCTAATGACGGAACACCTTATGTCGCTTATAAAGATAATGCAGATAGCAATAAAGCCACTGTAATGAAATATGACGGAAGCAATTGGGTATATGTAGGGACTCAAGGATTCTCTGATAGCTGGGTTAACTACCTTTCCCTTGCAATCGCTAATGACGGAACATTTTATCTTGGCTATCAAGATGGTGGACATTCCAGTAAAGTCACAGTAAAAAAATATAACGGAAATGGTTGGGTAAATGTAGGTAATCCGGGATTTTCTGCAGCAAGTGCGAGCTATATTTCTCTTGCAATAGACAAAAACGGAACACCTTGTGTTGCTTATAGAGATGCTGGAAATAATTCAGATAAAGCTACTGTTATGAAATATGACGGAAGTAATTGGGAACCCGTAGGTAATGAAAGTTTTTCTGCAGCAAGTGCGAGCTATATTTCCCTTGCAATAGCTAATGATGGCACTCCTTGTGTTGCTTATAAAGATTATGAGAATAGCAAAAAAGCCACAGTAATGAGTTTTGGTACAAACCCGCTCCCAGTTGAGTTAACTACTTTTAATGCTGTGATAAATAACAAATTAAAAAATATAGAACTAAACTGGCAGACAGCTACAGAAGTAAACAATTATGGATTTGAAGTTGAACGTATTGCACAAAACAAAGACACACAAAATAACAAGTGGGAGAAAATAGCATTTATTAACGGACACGGTAACAGTAACTCTCCTAAGTTCTATAACTATTCCGATAATACTGTATCTTCAGGTAAGTTCCAATACAGATTAAAACAAATAGACTTTGACGGTAAGTACAGCTACTCTAATGTAGTGGAAGTTAATCTTGGTTTACCAACAGAATTTTCTCTTAAACAAAATTACCCTAATCCGTTTAATCCGAGTACAGTAATTGAGTACACTATTCCCTCAACCGGAATGGAGCAATCTAACCAAGTAATACTAAAGGTTTATGATATACTTGGTAATGAAGTAGCAACATTGGTAAATAAACAACAACCAGCGGGTAATTATAAGATTAAATTTAATGCTAATAATTTAAGTAATGGAGTTTATTTCTATAAATTAACAAGCGGTAATTATACTGCAACAAAAAAACTAATGCTGATGAAATAAATTAATAAAGTGATTTAGTGTTTCACTTTTTCTTAAACCCGATTCTTTATAATAAGAGTCGGGTTTTTTATTAGGGGAAAGTTTTAAAGTTAATCAGCAGACCGGAAAGTCAGAGCTGCGAAATGAGATTACTTCGCTATGCTCGTAAAGATAAATTCTTTGTTTATTGTCAAATATCATTGCAAATGAAATAAAGCAAGTTAATTTTTAATTGTGTATAATTTCCCGTTTTTAATATTTAAATCTACTTTTCCGCTAAATCTTTCTTCTTTCATTTTTTCGTAAAACATCCTTAAAAAATAACCGTGCGAAACTATAAGTATGTTGTTATATCCTGAATTTTTTATTAGTGTATAGAACTCACTTATCCTTTGTTTTGTCTTCTCTATAGTTTCTAATTGAGATTTATGAGATTTATACCAAGCAATTCTTGCCCCGATATACCATACCCAAATAGGCATCTTCAGTTTGGTTTTTATGAACGGGTAAATAGGAACTTCAACTAACAAGTTAGTTTTAATAATTTTTCCACTATAAATTGTATTCGCAGTTGTTATCGCTCTTGGTAAAGTGCTGCAATAACAAACATCCCAATCGGAAGAAGTAATTTTGAGATTATTAGCTTCTACTTTTGCAATATCGTAATTTGCCATTGCATCGGAAAACTCATCTGCGGAAAGAAGGAGTTTGTTATTTGTTATTACTTTAAAGTGTCTTACTAATCCTAATTGCATCGTATTGAAAATGAATAAAATTATCTTCATAAAGATATAGAGATTAAGAATAAAATTTGAAAAAATCTTAGAAAGAATAAGTGAGTTGTTACTAAATCTACTGATTGCCTCAAAATAAAATGTAAAAATAAAGTTATCAGAATATTTACATTTAATATTTTTACTGGTAGTATAGTTAATCTCATAGTATAACTTCTAATCGGTTAGATAGTTAAACTCACAATAAAAATCATTAAATTGTATCTAATCGCTAATAAAGAATTAGATATGGTTTATGAAAAAAATATTATTTTTTGTATTACTAATTACATTACAAATTAAAGCTCAAGATAATTGGATACGCATCAATCAACTTGGTTATAAATCTCACTCAATAAAGGTGGCGGTATTTTTATCTTTTAATCCGGATATATCTTTGAAAGAGTTTAATTTAATTGATTCAGGAACCAACAAAGTTGTGTTTACTTCCTATAAAATTAAATCGTTTAGAAATTACGGTAATTTCAAAAATACATTCCGATTAGATTTTTCAGAGTTTGTTAAAGAAGGAAGCTTTTACGTAAAAGTAGGAGAAACTAAATCACCGATTTTTAGGATTGATGAAGATGTTTATAAAGGTACTGCAGACTATTTATTAAATTATATGCGGCAACAACGATGTGGTTATAATCCGTTTCTAAAAGATTCTTGTCATACACATGACGGATTTATTGTTGATCATCCGACACTTGATTCCACATACATAGATGTCGCAGGCGGCTGGCACGATGCTTCTGACTATCTTCAATATCTTCCTACATCTGCTAATGCTGTTTATCAAATGTTATTCGCTTATAAAATGAATCCTGCATTTTTTACCGATAAATATAAGGCAAACGGTGACAAAGGAGCAAATGGAATCCCTGACATTCTTGACGAAGCAAAATGGGGGTTGGACTGGCTAGTTAAAATGAATCCTGATAGTGCAATTATGTTTAATCAAATTGCCGATGATAGAGACCATGCCGGATTTAGATTGCCTAATAAAGATTCGGTAAATTATGGTAAAGGTTTAGAAAGACCTGTCTATTTTATTACGGGCAAAAAACAAGGATTAGCAAAATACAAGAACAGAACAACCGGAGTTTCATCTTCTGCAGGAAAGTTTGCTTCTGCATTTGCACTCGGTTCCGAATTATTGAAAGATTTTTATCCAAATTTTGCTGATAAAATTTTACGAAAAGCGAAACAGGCTTTTTATTTCGGTATGATTGATTTTGGCAATACTCAAACTGCAAGCAATAAAGCCCCATATTTTTATGAAGAAGATAACTATGTAGATGATTTGGAACTCGCTGCAGCACAACTTTATGAAGTTACAAAAGATAAAAAATATTTAACTCAAGGAAATTATTGGGGAGCATTGGAATATTTTACTCCTTGGATGGGAGCAGATACGGCACGTCACTATCAATGGTATCCGTTTGTTAACTTTGGGCATTATCTTCTTGCTTCTTTTGAAGATAATAATAAAAAATCTCATTTTATTCGTTTTATGAAAATGGGTTTAGATCAACTTTATCAAAGAGGAAATGATAATGTATTCTTAAATGGAATACCTTTTATTTGGTGTTCAAATAATCTTGTTGCAGCTGCTCTAACGCAAGCACGCTTATACGAAAACTTAACCGGAGATAAAAAATATTTAGAAATGGAAGCGGCATTAAGAGATTGGTTGTTCGGATGTAATCCTTGGGGTACGAGTATGATTGTAGGTTTACCTGAGCACGGAGATTATCCTAATAATGTTCACTCAGCTTTTGTGTTAAAAGAAAATGGTTTCCAAACATACGGAGGTTTGGTCGATGGTCCGGTTTATGGTTCCATTTACAAAAATCTAATGTGGATTAAATTATTTGAACCCGATGAGTATGAAAAATTTCAATCAGATTTAGTTGTATATCACGATGATATTGGTGATTACTCTACCAACGAACCAACAATGGATGGAACTGCATCGTTAACTTATTATCTTTCTTCACTTGAAAAGAATGATAAAAATAATTTAACCGAATATGGAGCAGTTATAAGAGGTGATACAACAAAAAAAAATATCTACTTAATATTCAGCGGAGGTGATTTTGGCGAAGGCTGTGAATATATTTCAGAAGTATTGAATAAGCAAAATATTAAAGCAAATTTTTTCTTTACCGGTGATTTTTACAGAAATGCTAAATTTAAGAAGTGCATTGAGCAGTTGAAAGCAGAAGGGCATTATCTTGGAGCACATTCCAATAAACATTTGCTCTATGCTGCTTGGGAAAATAGAGATTCCTTACTCGTAACAAAGGAGGAGTTTATTTTAGATTTGAAAAATAATTATAAAGAAATGAAGAAATTTGGATTGACCGAAGGAGATGCAAATTATTTTCTTCCTCCTTATGAATGGTATAACGCTGAAATTGCCAAGTGGACAAAAGAGTTGGGCTTGCAACTTATAAATTATTCACCCGGTACCAAATCGGTTACAGATTATACAACTCCTGATATGGGCAATAGATATATAGCTAGTGATAAAATTTTAAGAAGTATTCTTAACTATGAAGAAAAATCTTCTAATGGTTTGAACGGATTTTATCTTTTACTCCATGTAGGAACAGACCAAAAACGAACGGATAAATTTTATTATAAACTGAATTATTTAATTTCAGAGATAAAAAAGAGAGGATATAAGTTTAAACTGTTTAATTTAAGATAGCTGAAATTACTTCGTTCATTATTTTTTGAACAGTTAATATCATAAGAAGATACAAAAAAACGGAAGCCAATTTGACTTCCGTTTTTAATATTTTTATTTGATTTTTGCCAGTACTGTTTCTCCGGGTACATGGTCGCCTTCTTTTACCAGTATTTCAGCAATTTTACCTGCCATAGGAGATTTTATTTCATTTTCCATTTTCATAGCTTCAAGAATAAATACAGTTTCTTCCTCAGCAACTTCATCACCTACATTCTTAAATACCTTCCAGATTTTACCTGGCATAATTGCCTTGATAGGAGTAAGGTTTGTTGGTGCTTCGATTTTTTCTTCTGTAGAGTTTTGCTCAACTGCAGAACTTTCAGCTACCTTTTCTTCAGCTATTTTACCATTACCATCGGAATTATTAAATTTAACCTGATGAGATTTTCCATTAATCATTAAAGTAAAACTGATATTATCCACGGAAATTTCTGTGTCTTCTGTTGATTTAGTGCTAATTTCAGAGTTGGCTGTAGTCTCATCGGCGTTTAATCTGATACCTAATTTTGCTTCTCCCTTTAAAAATGCTATCCCTTTTTCTTTGCACGTTGCAGCTATAAATATATTTTCATCTGTTGTATCAAGACCTTCATCAAGTAGCATTTTTCTTGCAGGTTCAATTCCTTTTTTAGGGTCAGCATTGTTTAATGTTAATACTTTTTCGGTAGTTGGGGACATATTCAACTGTTCAGAAGCAATCTTTACAACTTCGGGATCAGGAGCTACCGGAGTTTTACCAAAATAGCCCAACACCATTTTTCCGTAAGTTGGGGCAATGTTTTTCCATTCACCAAAGATTACGTTATTAAATGCTTGTTGAAAATAGAATTGTGAAACCGGAGTAACCGATGTTCCAAATCCACCTTTTTTAACAACATCACCCATTGCTTTAATGATAGCATGGTAACGGTGCATAATTTTATTATCTCGCAGCATTTGTGTATTGGCAGTTAATGCACCACCGGGCATCGGACTCCATGGAATAATTGGTTCAACAGCAACCGCTTCGGGCGGTAAAAAATAATCTTTCATACAATCTTGGAATACATCTTCGGCAACTAAAATTTTATCAACATCAACATCAAGCTCATATTCGCTGCCTCTTAAAGCATGCCACATTGTTAAGATATCAGGCTGACATGTACCGCCGGAACAAGGTTTCATCGATAAATCAATAAGGTCTGCTCCAGCATCAAGTGCTGCTAAATTAGCGGCAATTGCTGTTCCAGCCGTATCGTGAGTATGAAAATGAATTTCTGTTCCTTCGGGAAGTAATTTTCTCGCACGTTTCACAGTTTCATAAACTTTAGATGGAACTGCTGTACCCGAAGCATCTTTAAAGCATACGCTGTCAAAAGGAATATCAGCTTCCAAAATTTTTCTAAGTGTTTCTTCATAAAACTCAGGAGTATGAGCACCTGAACAATCTGGGGGTAATTCCATAAGTGTAACACACACTTGGTGTTTTAATCCGGCTTCTTTAATTGCTTGCCCGCTATAGATGAGATTATTAACATCATTTAAGGCATCAAAATTTCTAATAGTTGTAACACCATGTTTTTTGAATAATTGAGCATGGAGTCTTATAATATCAGAAGACTGGGAATCTAATCCAACAACATTAACACCTCTGGCAAGAGTTTGAAGATTAGCATCAGATCCTGCAGTTTCACGAAATTTATCCATCATTTCGAATGCATCTTCTTGACAATAAAAATATAATGATTGAAAACGTGCTCCTCCGCCGGATTCAAAATAAGTTATACCGGCTTCTTTTGCAGCTTCAACTGCGGGTAGAAAATCTTTTGTAAGTACTCTGGCACCATAAACAGATTGGAATCCATCTCGAAAAGCGGTACACATAAATTTTACTTTTTTCTTTTGCATATTATATTCCTTGTTTTGAAACGCATCTTGGTTAAAGAACTCTTTTAAAGGTAACTTTTCAGTATTAATTTTTTAAATTTAAATAACTAAAGTATTTACTGAATTATTTTTAATTCTAAAGAGATTCGTTTATAAACAAAATGCTGACTTTAATAATGATAAATTTATATTTTTTATGTATCTAATTATAATATTATATTTCTCAATAAAAAAGTTAAATTATCAAATTTAATTGCGGGTAATTTCTGTTCATAATTAAAAAAGTAATGAGACTAAATTAAAGTTGACTTTAAAAGTATCAATAATAATAATTAAAACATTTTCCTTTCATAAAACCTGAAACTTTAATAAAAATTTGTATATTAATTTTTTCTAATAAAAATTTGGAGTAATTATTAAATGAGAATTAAAAAAATATTTCTTCTATTAAGTTTATCTGTTCTTTTTACGTTTTGTGGAGAAAAAAACGATAAGGAAATTTTTGAAGAAGGTAATAGATTATTAGCTGAAGAAAAATATGAAGAAGCTGTAATTAAATTTGGAAAATTAGCTTCCAAATTTAAAAATAGTAACTTAGCACCTAAAGCCTTGTTTGAAACTGCAAAAGTTTATCAGGGCAAAGTAATAAAAGATATGCATGTCAAAGAATCACTTCTAAAATCAGTAAAAGTTTATCAACAAATTTTTAATGAGTATCCGAAAAGTAAAGAAGCTGAAAACTCTTTATTTATGTCTGGTTTTATTCTTGCAAACGAACTTAAAGATTTTGACAAGGCGAAGAAAACGTATGAGAAGTATTTAAAAATTTTTCCTAACGGTAAACTTGTTAACGATGCAAAAATTGAACTGGCAAATCTTGGTAAAACACCTGAAGAAATTTTGAATGAAAAGATGAAATGAAAATCTTCCGATGAGATATAAATATAATAAAAAAAATTTAGAACCGTCAGTAATAGCAAAATTAAAAACATTAGAACTTAAAGCAAAAGCCGTAGTTGAAGGATTTATGGTTGGGCATCACAAAAGTCCTTATCACGGTTTTAGTGTTGAGTTCAGCCAGCACCGTCCTTATAATCAAGGTGATTCTATTAAAAACTTGGATTGGAAAGTTTATGCCAAAACCGAAAGATATTACATTAAACAATATGAAGAAGAAACTAACTTAAGAGCTAATATAATTCTCGATTCAAGCAAATCTATGGATTATAAAAATCAAGCGGCAATAACAAAATTTGAATACGCTGAAATTTTAGCTGCAAGTTTGGCTTATCTTCTTTTAATGCAGCAAGATGCCATAGGACTTGGAGTTTATTCAGATTCATTAAAAAGTTATTTAAGACCCCGCTCTAAAAAAACTTATTTAAAACAAATCCTTACTGAGATTGGAAGTATAAAACCGAATAGCAAAACGAATACTGCCGAATCGATTAATGAAATTTTCAAAGCAATTAAATCGAGAGGATTGGTAATAATTATTTCTGATTTTCTCGATGATGTAAACACAGTTTTACATTCGTTAAAAAAATTTTATTATAAAAAAAATGAAGTAATAATTTTTCACATATTGGATCCGATTGAAAAAACTTTTTCTTTTGATAAAGATGCGGTTTTTGTTGATATAGAAACAAATGAAACGATAACAACGCAACCGATACAAATTCAGAAAGCATATATTGATGCAATGCAAGAATATTTGCGAACATTGAAAAACGGTTGTGAAAATTATGGCTTCGATTATAATTTGATTGATACTTCAACAAATTTTGATATGGCACTTTTAAGTTTTTTCAAGAAAAGAGCAAGGTTAAATTAAGTTTGTAACATAGAGCTCTATGGTTTACTCCTTAAAAAGAATATTGTTGCTTAAAATTTTAAACTAAGATATAATTTCCTTAACAGTTGAAGCCTGAAGATTATGTAATTGAAACTTAATGTTTTTTAACTTAAAGAATAACTTGTAATCCTAAAAATCAAAATTAAGATTCCAAATGTTGCTCGAGGAAAAATTTTAATTTGTCTTTAGAGCTTTTAGATTTTTCATAGATAGTTTTAGATTTCATAAACTCGTGAATTCTTATTCCTTGAATTTCTGTATTTATTAAAATATCCGGTTTGGCTCTTTTTAATTTTTCTATAACAATGGAGTTCTGCATAATTTGAAATGCCGAAAATAAAACATCGTAGGGCGGGGGAGTTCCGTTTTCTATTTTATTTTTTTTTGCTGAAATATCTATCGCAATTGTAATATCACAATCGTTTGGTAAAACATCGTAAGGCAAAGGATTAGACATTCCGCCATCAATTAGTAATTTGCCATTACATTCAATTGGTGGAAATAAACCCGGTAACGAAAAGCTTGCTATTACTGCTTTTTGTAAATCACCTTTATCAACTACAACTTGCTCATGGCTCCAATAGTCTGTTGTAATTATTTTTAAAGGAATTTTTAATTCTTTAAAAGTATTTGCTTTAATTTCTTTTCTTAAAACTTTTTGGAATTTTACTCCTTTAATAATTCCGCCATGTTTTAATCCGAAATCGAAAAAATTAAGCATTTTGGTATAATCTGTTTTTTTATGGAGCTCCCAGAATTTACTGTTTTTGTGATAAATTAAATCATTAACTACTTCTTTTATTTCTTTTGTACATGTACCGGAGGCAAAGCTTGCTCCGATAATAGCTCCTATACTTGAGCCTGAAATTATATGCGGCATAATTCCAAGTTCCTCGAAAACTTCAAGCATTAAAATATGTGCAAGTCCTCTTGCGCCACCCGCTCCAAGTGCAAGTCCAATCTTTTTCATTAATTAAATTCTTTTTTATCGGTTGAAGGTTTTTGCTCTAGCTTCTTTTTTTGTTGTTCTTTTTCTTTTGCTAACTTTTTCATTTCCGATTTATAAGTCATAGAAATTCTTAATACGGAAAAAGCCAAAAATAAAAATGAAATAAAGAAAATAGCAATAAATAAATAACTTGAATAAACTATTATTGCTCCGAGTGAAGCAAAGTTATCTAAGGGCAAATGATCTTTAATTGTAAGATAATTTAAAAATTGCCAAGTAATGGCAAGCAGTCCCAATATAAGGGAAATTATTGTTTTGCTCTTTAAACTTTTTAATCTTTTTTCCATTTTATTTTTTTGTTTGATAAACTGAATCTAATATTGTTCCATCAACCCATTTTATTACGGCTACAACTTTATCTTTATTGACTTTTGGCTTATTTGGTTTTCCACCACAAAGTTCATTTACTTCATTATAAATATCTTTGATTTTTCTGATTGGTAATTTAGAGTTTTTAACTGCTTTTAACAAATCTTTTCTTTTTGGATTTATAGCAATACCTCGTTCAGTTACTATTACATCTATAAGTTCACCCGGTCCGCAAAGAGTAGTAACTTCATCAACTATTACGGGAATTCTATCTCTGAATGAAGGAATTGCAAGAATAGTACATTTTGAAAAGAGACAATTTTGCCAACCACCAATTCCATGAAGAAGATAACCATCGGAATGTGAAGCAACATTTGCGTTAAAATTAATATCAACTTCAGTTGCTCCAAGTACTACAGCATCAAGCATAGATGCAAAATTTCCTTTTCCGTGAAAGTTGTAACTTGTAAACGGACTTGTATTAACATGATTTGGATTTTCTCTCATTGAACGAACTCCTTCAAGATCGAAAGTTTGTCCATCGAGAATGTAATCTGTTAATCCTTCTTCCAACATTTCCACGAGATATTTTGTACTTCCGCCGCGAATGAATCTGGCTTTAATTCCTTTTTTCTTCATCTTTTCTTTTAAGTTAAGTGCAAAGGCAAGATTAGTTCCTCCAGCTCCTGCTTGAAATGAAAACCCGTCTTGCATAATTCCGGAATCTTCTAAAAATTGTGCAACCATTTCTGCAATCAATAATCTATCGGGACTTTTTGTTACTTGAGTTGTTCCCGAAACAATTTTTTTAGGATCACCGAGCGAATCGGTTTCAACAACATAATCAACATTATTACCTTGAATTTGCCAGGGAATACAAGGGAAAGGAACTAAGTTATCCGTAACAACTATAACCTTATCGGCATATTCCGAATCAGCGAGAGCAAAACCAAGTAAGCCGCAAGCTGATTTTCCTCTATCGCCTGTAGCATTACCAAATGGATCGGCAGTTGGAGCAGCAATCACAGCTATGTCAATTTTTACTTCGCCATCTTGTACAGCTTGATATCTTCCGCCGTGTGAACGAAGAACACCTAGTCCTTTCATATTTCCTTCGGTTGTGTATTTCCCAAGAGGTCCGTTCATACTACCTTCAATGTGATGAATTGTTCCGTCATCTAAATATTGAATTAAGTGGGAATGGCAAGGGAAAGATGCGGAAGGGAACCAACGAATATTTTTAACTCCAAGTTCTTTTACAGCATCAAATAATTGATTTGTTACAACATCACCGTTTCTTAAATGATGATGTGTAGAAATCGTCATTCCATCTTTTAGTCCGGCTTTTTTAAGAGCCTCTTTAATATTCTTTACTCTTTTATCACCGTTATCGGGAAAATCAATACAAGTGCTGATTCTTGGTGCGGTTTTGTTGCTTTTAGGTTTATATTTTCCAACTCCTTTAAATGGTGTTGATTTTAATCCGTTCACGTTAGTAGGTACTTTTCTGCCTGCTGCATTTTTTATTAATTTCATGTTAAAATTGTTTTATTGTTAAATGGTTACATTACTTAATTGCTTGACAGCCTTTTTGCATGTCAATTTGTTAAATTTTTCCAATTATTTTCTAATAAATCATTTTTGATTGCAAGTTTTATAGTTGTTTCAGCTCTTTTCACAACGGGTGCATCAATCATTTTACTTCCGATTGAAACAACTCCTAATCCTTTTGATTTAGCTTCATCAAATGCTAATACAATTTTTTTTGCTTTTTCTATTTCTGATTCAGTTGGTGCAAGTGCTTTGTGTATTATATTTATTTGTCGAGGATGAATACAGCCTTTTCCTTCAAAGCCAAGTGATTTAATTTCTTCTGTACTTTTTCTTAAACCTTCCATATCATTTACATCGGAGAAAACAGTATCAATTGCCTGAAGTCCGGCTGCTTTTGCTGCTGCTACAATTGTACTGCGAGCCATAAAACTTTCTTTTTCTTCTACTGTGCGTTGAGTTCCAATATCGGCAGTATAATCTTCCAAACCTATTGTAAGCGAACAATTATACTTAGAAGCCTCAGCAATTTCAAATGCGTTTTTTATGCCTTTAGCACTTTCAATAATCGGCATAAAGTAAATATCATTTTTAATTTTATGTTGGGTTTTAAGTTCTTCAACTTTTTCTTCAACTTGTTTTATTTGCTCGGCAGATTCAACCTTAGGAATTAAAATTACATGAACATTGTGAGGAATAATAAACTTTAAATCGTCTAAACCCTTTGGTAATTGATTTATACGCACCATTCTTTCGGCATTATAAAAGTTGATGCTTCGTAATGCATTACGAACAAGAAGTTGAGCAGCGTCTTTCTCGGTAGGGGCAACGCTATCTTCTAAATCCAAAATAATTCCATCGGGTTTATGCAAGCCGGCATTGGGATAAAACTTAGGTTCGTTACCCGGAAGATAGAGCCGACTTCTCCTAAATCTATCTTTGGTTGTTGAATATTTATTTGCTTTGTTTAATTCAAGTAAGTACTCACAATCCAATGTTGGTTCTAAACGTTTTATTGCAAGTTCAAAACGAGCTGCAATAGTAAAAGGAAGTGCACCGTAATCCTCAACATAAATATCTGCATTGCGAAGCCCGAAAAATCTGCACATTTCAAAAATTTGGTCTTCTATTTGAGAACCGTACATTATTTTAACTTTACTTTTTAGTTCAAGTTTTATTGCTCCGGAATTTTTTTTTGTAATTTCTATATAACAATCGGAGCGAACTTTATCTCCACGTTTTCCTGCTGTTGCTGTTTTCATAATTTTTAATATTATTTAATTATTAAATGGTTGTCCGCCTAAAGCGGGTGACATTATTAAGTTACTTAATTGTTAAACTTCAAAATTGATTATTATTTAATTATTAAAGTTCTACGGAATTCGATAATAATTTTAAGAGACAATTTAACAATTTTGTTACTCAACTATTAATTTTTTCATAAACTCTTTACACGTTAGTTCTTGACACTCGAAAATAGTTGTTTTAACTTCTTTTTGCTTTTCTTCATTCAACCAATCAGATGCTAAAGCACTAAATTTATTATCCAAGTCTTCTATAGTCATTGGTTCTCTTGGATCGCCCTTAGGATATTCCATATATTCTTCGTATTCTTTTCCATCTTTAGTTTTTATTATAACTTTTGAAGGTTGTTTAGCCGGAAACATTTTTTCAAATTCAATTGACGGTTCACCTTTGATTTTATCTATAACTTCAAAAATTCTAGGGTCTTTTAATTTTTCATCACTAAAAGAATTGGTTGTAATTTTTTTATCGACAATAGCTGCTGCAAGGCAATAGGGCAGTGAATGATCGGCGGTTTCTCTTGATTCAGGTCTATACTTTGCAGGATCAAACAGAATGTCGTAAGCTTGCGCAAATGCAGTAACTCTTACTTCTTCGATATCGTTGTAATTCAAATTGTATTCGGTCATTGCTTTTATTGCACATGAAATATGAGTATGTGTTAATGCTTCGGTTGGGAAAGCTTTCATTCCGCATTCCATAATTTTATAGTCCTTCCCGAGGTTTCCTATTAAAGCGTCAACATCCCAAGACCATTCGGAAACTCCGTCTCTTCCTTTCATTTCGGTAGGATTTAATTTTTCTTCTTTTGCATTCCAACCGATAAAGGCATCCATAAAACCTTCTTTGCCTTCAAAAACTTTTTCTGTTCCGCTATAACCTTTCTGTGCCATTAATGCTGCAAATACTCCCGATTGAACCGCCATTGGATCAACTGTGTTTTTCATCATCGTTAACTTTCCGGCAGTTGGGCAGCCGATTGTGTGATTGTGCGAACCGTTTATTCCTATTGCATTTACCATTTCATCAACTGTTAAGCCGAGTAGTTTACCTGCAACGATAGGAGATACAAATTGTGTTAAAGTTGCGTGATGCCATTTTCTTTCTCGAACACCGGGTTTAGCAAATAAACAAAGTCTTTGTTCAAATTCGTAAGCAAGAACAATTGCAACAATTACATCTTTCATACTTGCATCAACCATTTCTCCAACGGAAAGTGCAGCAGGAATAATATCAGAAGGATGCGAAGGGTCATCTTTCCAGTAAATATCATTAAAATCTAAAGCCCTAATCATAAGTGAATTAACAAGTGTAGCATTAACCGCAGGTATCTTATCACCAAAACCAATAATTGTAGCTTCTTCTTTGCCTTGTATGTCAAGATATAAATCACGAATTATATTTACATCGTTTGTTTTTTGTGCTCCATAAGCACAACCGATTGAGTCATACAAATATCTTTTTACTTCGTTTATTACTTTTTCTGGTAAATCTTCATATTTTAATCCGATTGCAAATTCGGAAATAAGACGAGAAATAGATTTTCCCATAGTTGAAATCCTTTATGTTTATTTTATAAATTAGTTGTTACGCCAGTTTGTCCGGAATATTTTTGAAAAGTTAATATAAGGAAATTGTTTTTGTAATTTCGTTTTTTTCATGTTCAGAATATAGAAAAACTTTACCACTAAATTAAGTAATTAGATTGTAATAAAGCAAATAAATTAATGAACAAAATTATTTTAGCGCAATATTTTTTCTTTGCTAAAAAATTCTTAATATTTTAAGAAACTTTTTTATTCACTTTTAGTCTAAAGATAAAAACTAAGGATTTATGTTAAAAATAAGCACAATAATATATTTTTTGTTTCTTCTGTTAATTGCAAATACTTCCTTTGCTCAAGAAACAACACATACACTAAGCGGATTTATTTACGATGCTGAAAATGGCGAAACCCTGATTGGAGCCAACATTTTTGTTAAAGAACTT
>PDWI01006032.1_pt1 | contig 15389 bp, 13 predicted proteins | sample 1430891 | NCBI WGS metagenome assembly PDWI01 (sample SAMN01162508, study PRJNA174530) | Oral metagenome, whole genome shotgun sequencing project. | biome: Marine environment; feature: Marine mammal; material: Swab sample of the gingival sulcus; isolation source: swab sample of gingival sulcus... | reverse complement strand
GTTGACTTAAGTTATGACATCTGGAAGATGAAGCGTCAGTTGATTAGACAATATCAAGATGAAGTCTAAACTGGTGCTACCAACAACTTATCAAACGCGTATGCGCGACCTCTTAGCAGATGATTACGCTGCCTATTTAGCGTCACTCGAACAGCCGGCGTGCTGTGCGCTGCGCGTTAATACTAATAAAGTTACTGTCGCCCAATTTTTAAAAATATTTGATCGAGACTTGCAGCCAGTTGGTTGGACAAGCGATGGTTTTTATGTTGATGACGCCTCTGATTTAGGGTTGCATCCCTACTATCACGCCGGTTTGTTTTATATACAAGAGGCTAGCGCAATGGCACCGGTCGCGACGATGCAATTGGCAGATAATGCCATTGTGTTAGATTTATGTGCAGCGCCAGGAGGCAAAGCGGTTCAAATCAGCAATGCGCTGTCGTCAGATGGTTTGGTCGTCGTCAATGATATTTCAGCCAGCCGCCTAAAAATAGCGGTGCATCACATTGAGCGAATGGGTATTAAAAATGCGATTGTCACAGCAGAGAACATCGACCGACTGATTGAAAAATCGTCTGCGGGGTTTGACCATATATTGGTTGATGCGCCCTGTTCGGGCGAGGGCATGTTTCGTAAAGAGCCGAAATTGGCTGACCACTGGCAAGCGGACAGCAATGAAAAGTATGCCGCGATTCAACAAGATTTAGCTTTAAAAGCCCGCCAACTGCTCAATCGTCATGGCGAACTGACATATTCTACTTGTACCTTTTCTCCAATTGAAAATGAACAGGTGATTGCGCGTTTACTAAACGACGATAGCGCACTCGATATAGTCACCATTAATCAACCTGTATTTTGCGCTGGCATCGCCTGTCAAAATGCACCTGAAACTGTTAAATGTGCGCGGCTTTACCCGCATGTTGTCGCGGGTGAAGGGCATTTTGTGGCGCGTCTTAAGTGCCGTAATGGCATTAGTCGCGCAGTGCAAATAAACGCACCGACAAATCCGCCAGCGGTCGTACAAGAATTTTTCGACAAAGTATTGATGCAGCCGCTCATTGGTCACTTTAAAATAATTAATCATCAAGTATATCTTTTGCCAAGCAGAGCCTTTGACACTACTGGATTAAGGGTGTTGCGCAGTGGCTGGTTACTTGGCAAGTTAAAGGGCAATCGCTTTGAACCGGCGCATAGCTTTGCAATGGGCTTAACAGCTGAACAGGTGAAGCAGACAGTTAAACTATCACTTGATGATAAACGCGTGATTAAATACTTAAAATGTGAATCACTTGAAGTTGACAGTGGTTTAAGTGGCTGGTGTTTGGTGACGATAGACGGTTTTTCGCTTGGCTGGGGTAAAGCGGCGCGTGGCAAATTAAAAAATAAATATCCAGCTCATTTGAGATTAGTTAGGACGGCGCGAACATGCGATTAGATAAATTTTTGGCCAATATGGGTCATGGTACGCGCAGTGAAGTTAAAAAACTGATTTCAAGTGGTAAAGTGACGGTCAATAATAGTATTGTTAAAAGTGCTAAGACGCAGATAAATGAAATTAAAGATAAAGTTGCAGTAGCAGGGCAAAGTGTTGCCTATTGTCCTTATATTTATTTAATGCTAAATAAGGCAAAGGGTTATATTTCAAGTACAGTAAAAGGCGATACGCCAACGGTGATAGACTGCGTTCCAAATCAGTACCGCCATTACGATTTATTTCCGTTTGGCCGCCTTGACAAAGACACCACAGGGCTACTGTTCATCAGTAACGACGGTCAAATGGCACATAAACTGTTGTCGCCGGCAAAGCATGTTGCTAAAACCTATCGCGTTACTTGCGAAAAGCTACCGACAAATGAACAGATAGAACAGCTCAAAGCGGGTGTTGTCATTGCGGGTGGCTACTTGACAAAGCCAGCTGAAGTGGTATTGGTTGAAAAAAATATCATTGATTTAACAATATGTGAAGGCAAATATCACCAAGTTAAACAAATGCTTCAAGCGGTCGGCAATGGCGTCGTTGAACTTGAACGCATTTGCTTTGCAGGTATTGCACTTGATAGCAAGTTAGAGCGTGGTGAAGTGCGCCTGTTAACTGAAAAAGAACTGGCGCATTTAAGTAGTTTGTAAAATGCACAGCTTTGTGTCATCTCGACCAACGTGGAGAGATCTCGCATTTAAATAGTTTATAATAGGTAAATATATGAAATTAAAACAAATTTATTTAATTATAATATTGATTTTGGTGTTGTTGTTGGCGGCGTGTACACCGCTGAACAGCTCGCCAGAAGCACGCCAAAATCGCTTAGAGGCCTTTTTAATCAATCGTGCCAACGGCTATGATGATGTCGCAGCGCCCAATATTTATGGTTTGAGTGATGCTCAAAAAAAGGAGATTATCAATGGCCTGTCGCACGATGTTGTCATAGGTAAAGAACATGTTTTAATTGATTATCTCAACGAACAGTGGCCGGCTTGGCGCAGTGCAGATGGATTTTTGTTAGAACACCTCAACTACTTAGTCATGCAGAGTGAAAAAGATGTTGCCACAATGCCGCCACATCAAGTTTCAATCAAACAAGTCATGCAAGCCGATTCGTTACAGCAATTTTATATGGCGCTAGATCAATTTTTCATTGCAAACGACATCAAGCGTGATTCGCTCTATGTCGTTCATGACTCACTCTTCTACTATGATTGGCTTTACCATGATAATGCACTCCGTTTACAACGCGTTCAAATGTTGTTGGTTGATCTGCCGCTTGCCAAAGTTTATTTACTGATTTATCAAGATGGTCAGATTACGCTATCAACCGAAAACAGCCAAGCTGATTTATTCGGGCACACAACATGGTCAGAAACAATTGATTTAGTCGATGAAAAGGCATTATTGCCGCTGATAAAGCAAAGTGCTACAGCTGACAGCATGGCAGTCACCTTTAGAAGAAGAACACAAATAGTTGATAACCCCATGATGGCACTTGAGACGGATGGCGTTTTTACGGCGACTGATCAAGTGGCTAATAGCGAAGTCGTTGGTGATCTCTTGCTTAGCAATGTCGCTAAAGGGGTAGTAAATACGACAGATAGTGCAGCTGTTGAAGATGAGCAAAACGTCGAAAATGATAGCGTGCAATTAGTTTTCAAATTATTTAAACGAATAACCATGATAGAATAAAAACGTGGTCGTTATAACTTTCGCAAAGCTCGAATAGAGACATCTTAAGTAATTATTCATAAAGATAATTATATTTTTTTTCAAAAAATTAGTATTTATCAAAAACAGCAAAATTCTAGAAATTTACTAGGTTTTAGCTGTTTTTTTTATGCGCTATTCATTTTCACGGCTTTCAAAGACTAAAAAACACTTGACATTTCGGCTATAGCTGTATACCCTGTTAATGTATTAATTTTGATATTCAGTATCAATAAGATTTGGAGGTGTCGAGTGACTTATCGCTTAACGACTACAAAAAAATATTGCGTATTGGCGTTAGTTTTGCTCGTCATCTTGTCGTGTAGTTTTAGTTTTGCCGCCAAGAAAAAGAAATACGAAACGTGGCAAGACGTCGCCGTTGATATGGCGCTGGCGTTTGATTCAGCAATCGACAATATAGAGAAAGACGAATTAAAAGCAGCCTATGAAAATATGAATGATGCCTATTTTGGGCACTACGAGGTTCAGGGGTTTGAAAAAAATGTCATGGTTTACATTTCACGTGACCGTGTCAATTTAATAGAGGCGTCTTTTAGCGACATCAAACACTCGCTACTCGGCAATCAAGAATTTGACAAGACGCAGCTTTTAAAAGATGTTGAAATGCTTAAAATGCGCGTTTATCGCGACGCAATGGTGCTAGATGGCGTGATTGACAAAGATGCACCCGATGAAGAAGGCGCGCTTGTCTTCGCTGATGGCAAGGCAAAGTATTTAGATTTGGCAGCGTCACAAGTAGCAGAACAGCAGACGACTGCAGCGCAAACACAAGAACAAACGCAGGGTCCGCAGAAACAAATTGATCCTAACAGACGTCATTGGGCAACCTTTATTACGACTTTTGGATTGTTGTTGCGAGAGGGCTTAGAAGCTATTTTAGTCATTGTGGCAATCATTGCCTACTTGGTTAAAACGGGCAATGGGCACTTAAAGAAGCAAGTCTACTTAGGTGTTTTAGCGGGTATTATTGGCAGTATTTTACTGGCGATTGCAATTGAAGTATTGCTTGGTGGCAGCGGTGTCGCTCAAGAAATGATTGAGGGCTGGACGATGTTTTTAGCCGTCGCGGTATTGTTTTACGTCAGTCACTGGATGCTACACAAGTCTGAAGCTCAGGCTTGGCAAAACTATATCAATGAAAAGGTCGAAAGTTCAATTGACAACAAGAGCGCAGGCGCGCTAGTGTTTGCCGCATTTTTGGCAGTGCTTCGTGAGGGTGCAGAATTGATTCTGTTTTACAAGGCGTCTTTTAGTAGCGGCATGAACAGCCCGCTTTATATTACACTCGGTATCGTGGCTGGTGTCATAGTATTGGCAATTATTTACATTGTATACCGTTACTTTACAGTTAAACTACCAATTAGGCCATTCTTTATGGCGACCAGTATTTTGTTATTCTTGATGTGTATATCCTTTATGGGCAAGGGCGTTATCGAATTAGGTGAAGCAGGTGTTATATCGGGGCATAGCGTTATTCCGTCACTCGCTTGGCTGCATATCGATATACTGAACATTGATAATCGTGCAGAAACACTTATACCGCAAATTTTGTTAGCGATAGCTTCGCTTTGGTTGATTGGCAACAGTGTGCTTGCTTCGCGCAAGGCGAAAAAAGCAGCACAAAAATGATTTTAACTGCACGGGCAGTTGAAATATGATGACACACAGTGATAGGAGGTTCTATGTACAAGAAACTATTAGCAATGGTACTCGTCTTTGTTCTTGCATTAAGCATGGTAGCTTGTAGTACTGAAACAAAGAGCGAAGAAACAACAGCAAAGACGACACAAGAGGCGAAAACGCCTGATACTGAAGCACCTGCAACTGCAGAAGCAGAAAAACCAGGTGTAAGTGGTTTTGTCGAAATCGAAATCGGCGCAGAGCAACAAGTTGGTCCTTTCAACGTTGCAGCTGTTTACTTTCAACCAGTTGATATGATTCCAGCTGGCAAAAACCCAACCAAAGAAGAGTCAGATATGCACTTAGAGGCTGACATTCACTTACAAAGTGATTTCGCTGTCAAGTATGGTTTTGGTTCTGGCGACAACATTTGGCCTGCTTACTTAACAGTTAAGTATGAAGTCATGGATAAGTCTGGTAAAATGGTTACAGAAGGTAGCTTTATGCCAATGAACGCTGATGATGGTCCTCACTATGGTGCTAACATCAAAAAAGACATCATGACAGTTGGTCAATACAAGCTTAAATTGACAATTGAGCCACCAACAGATTACTTACTACACGTCGATGACGAAACAGGTGTTCCAGCTAAGCAAGAAGCTGAAAACTATTTCAAAGTTCATACTGCTGAATTCGACTGGGATTACACTGGTGAACAATTACAAAACGAGTAATGTTGTACGGCCCCTTTTAAGGGGCCTGTTTTCTGATTGATAAACAAGGAGGATGTTATCCTTAAATTCTTATTGAGAGGAATCGACCTATGGGTTGTCGCTGCAGTTCTATTAGGGACTGTATTTGTTGCGTTTAAAGATGAACGTATAACACGCTACCGCAGACTGCCACTTCTGGCAGCTACATTGGGCGTGTTATTTGGCCTAGCAGAATATCTGTATCGCCTGACTGATCCAAAAAAAACCAATGTCAAATTAATCTTTTTTAATCGCTACTTAATTATTGCAATTGCGATTCTATTAATTATAATTATAGTAATTAGTATCGTCCATTTAATAAAGCAGAAAAAGCCCACTAAACTAACTAAAGCATTGCAATTGGTGAGTGTTGTATTGGTGTTTTTCTATTTGACACCACAAGCTTTAAAAATGACAGGTGAATTCATTTACTTTGGCGAAGACGGCTTTAGTACGTTGGCACTATTGCGTGTTATCGGCTTCTTGTTTTCCCTATTGATAAGTGGTTTATTGGCTTTAGGTATTTATAAAACGAATAAAGAATTATCTGACGATAAATATCGCATTTATAACTTGATTATTTTTGTAATTATCGGTATTGATTATTTCATTAGAATGGTGATGTCACTACAGCGCCTTAAATTAGTGCCGCTCAACGATTTTGTCTTTCAGACGATGATCGTTGGGGACAATCACTATCGAAAAATTATATATATTTTATTGGCGGTTTGCTTTGTCGCAGTGGTCGATGTCTTTGTACATAATCGCCGTGTGACGGGTTCTTTTGCTAACCCCGCCAAAAAGCGCAAGCGCAAAGCACTACTTAGAAACCGCCGCCGTTGGGCAATTGAACTGGCTGTCTTTATTTCGCTAAGCGTCTTTACATTGACTGTGGTGCGCTATTACGAAACTAAAGAAGTAGAATTAGCGCCTGCCGAAGCATACGAAATGGAAGAAAATATTATTATTATCCCGCTAACTGCGTTAGCTGATGGTCATTTACACCGCTTTAGCTATCTGACGCCAAACGGTTACGACGTTAGATTTATCGCCGTTAAAAAGCCGCGCGGCGAAGCCTATGGTCTTGGGCTAGACGCCTGTGAAATATGCGGCATTGCCGGTTATTTTGAACGTGGTGATGAGGTCGTCTGCAAACGCTGTGATGTCGTTATGAACAAGGCGACAATTGGCTTTAAGGGTGGCTGTAATCCGATACCTTTCCCTTATGAAATTGCCAACGAAAAAATTTATATAGACGTCAATGAACTGATTCGCGAAGAGAAGAGATTTAGGTAGGTGCCCATGTTTATTCAAATGGTAATTAAGACGTTGTTGCGTCAAAAAAAGAAAATGATTATGATTGCGCTTACCATTATGCTCGGTATTTCGCTTTCAACGGCAATGATGAATGTCATGCTCGGCATTGGCGACAAAGTTAACCGCGAACTCAAGGTCTACGGCGCAAATATTGCCGTCATGCCCAAAGACGCTTCACTATTGGGTGACTTGTACGGCTTAAGCGTCGAAGATAAATACTTAAAAGAAGATGAAATATTTAAAATAAAACAGATTTTTTGGGGCTATAACATCGTCGATTTTGCACCTTTTTTAGAGAGCAAGATAACGGTCAAAGAAACCGGTCAAACCATCAGAATGATCGGCAGTTGGGTTGAACTAAAAAAGAAATTATCAACTGGTGAACCGGTCGACACGGGCATGATCAGACTGCGCAATTGGTGGCAATACGATATTCGCGGTGAATGGCTGTCGCAAGATGAAGACGATGCCGTCATGTTAGGGTCGCTATTTGCCGGTAAAAACAATATCAACGTCGGCGACCAATTGACCTTGGTTGGCAGCAAGTCAACTAAAACCGTGCGCGTTAAGGGTATCTATACTGATGGCGGGCGCGACGACGAGGCAGTTGTAACGACACTTCGAACAGCTCAAGTTTTAAATGGTTTAGAGGGCAAGATCAGTAAATTAGAAGTATCGGCTTTGACGACCCCCGACAACGACTTGGCTAAAAAGGCGGCGCGCAACCCCAATTCGCTGACACCTACTGAATATGAAACATGGTATTGTACTGCCTATGTCAGTGCCATTTGTCACCAAATACAAGAAGTCATTACAGATAGTGTTGCCAAACCGGTTCGACAAGTAGCTGAAAGCGAGGGCACAATTTTAAGTAAAGTATCACTGTTAATGACATTGATAACAATATTGTCTTCAATTGGCAGTGCGTTGGCAATCAGTAATTTAGTGACGGCGAGCGTGATGGAAAGAAGCCAAGAAATTGGTTTGTTAAAGGCGATAGGCGCGCTAGATGTACCGATTATTCTAGTGGTGATAACAGAGGTGTTGATCACTGGCTTTGTCGGTGGCGTCTTGGGTTATTTTGTCGGCTTGGGGTTTGCTCAAGTGATTGCACAAAGTGTCTTTGGTTCGACCATTGAAATTGCCCAGATGGTCATACCAATTGCGGCGGTCATTGTCGTCATTGTGACAATTGTTGGCAGTATTCCGGCGATACGCTACTTATTGAAATTGAAGCCAACTGAAGTGCTTCATGGAAAGTAGGCGGTTATGACAAAAAAACAAGTATTCTTAAAAATGATTTTTAGTTCAATCTTGCGTCGTAAATCGCGGATGATTATTGCACTGCTTGCCATTGCAATCGGTGCGACAATTCTGTCCGGCTTAGTGACAATATACTACGACATACCGCGCCAGCTCGGTCGCGAATTTCGCTCGTACGGCGCTAATTTGGCGATTTTACCCAGTGGTGGTAATATTATTGAACTCGATAAATTAGAACAAATTAAAAGAGATATTGGCGAACAGCGCATTGTCGGCATGGCACCCTATCGCTATTATACGACCAAAGTTAACGAACAACCTTATATATTGACTGGCACCGATTTAGAACAAGCTGAAAAGAACAGTCCATTTTGGTATATTGAAGGCCGTTGGCTGCGTAACGACGAAACGGGCAAAGTGATGATTGGTGAAGAAATTGCTCAAAAGTTGGCGTTAAATGTCGGCGATAAAATACGCGTTCAGGGTGTCAAGTACGCTAAAAAAGCGATGGCGTCATCACAAGATGCTTCGGCTGAAGAAAACAAGGCGCGCGACATTGGCGAAGACAACTTTGACGAAAAATATGAAATTGTCGGCATTGTGACAACGGGTGGTGCAGAAGAAGAGTTTATCTTTATGCCAATTGACATCTTAAATAATTTAATCAATGGTGGCAATTATTGTGATATGATAGAGAGTAGTATTGAAGCTGATCGCGACGAACTCGATCAAATTGCAGCGGCGTTAAATCAAAGAGATAATATGCTGCTAGGTCGCCCCGTCAGGCGTGTGACCCAGTCGCAAGACCAAGTGTTGGGCAAATTACAAGCGCTTGTCTATATTGTGACAGTTATCGTCTTAATTATTACAATGATTTCGGTTTCGACTACGATGATGGCAATGGTACTTGAACGACGTAAAGAAATTGGGCTTAAAAAAGCGCTTGGCGCGCAGAACCGTTTAATTGTCCGCGAATTTATTGGCGAAAGCGTTGTGCTCGGCATACTGGGTGGCTCAATCGGTGTCTTTTTAGGGTTTGAATTTGCTCAGCAGGTCAGTTTAAGCGTCTTTGGTAGGGCAATTAATTTTCAGTTTTACTTAATACCTGTCACCATTTTAATTTCGGCGCTGATAACGGCACTTGCTAGCATTTGGCCAATTAGAAAAGTGCTCGATATTCACCCCGCAATCGTATTGAAAGGAGAGTAATTTGGCTGAAAAAAATAAAATACTCGAATTAAAGGGCGTTTCAAAAGTCTATGGCAATTTAAAGGCGCTCGACAATATAAATTTAACTGTTAATCGCGGTGATTGGCTCGCAATCATGGGACCATCTGGTTCAGGCAAGACGACGATGATTAATATTATTGGTTGTATGGATCTGCCGTCAATGGGTGAAGTGATACTCGATGGCGAGGACATCTCAAAAGAAAAGGCGAAGTCGTTGACAGTGATTAGGCGTGACAAAATTGGCTTAATCTTTCAACAGTTTCATTTAATCAGTTATCTCAATGCGGTTGAAAATGTCATGGTAGCACAGTATTATCACAGTATGCCCGACTATGAGGAAGCGCTTGAGGCACTTGATAAAGTTGGTTTAAAAGACCGTGCCAAGCACTTGCCCAGTCAGCTATCAGGTGGTGAACAACAGCGCGTTTGTATCGCTAGGGCGCTAATTAATTCACCTGAAATTATATTAGCTGATGAACCGACCGGTAATTTAGATGAAGAAAACGAACAAATGGTGATTGAAATATTTAAAAAACTACATGCGGAAGGGGCGACGATTATTGTCGTAACCCACGACCCTGAAGTAGGTGACGAAGCTGAACGCAAAATTATTCTCGACTATGGTAAAATAGTAGAAGATATCGATCAGACGAAGGAGCGTGTACAATGAAAAAAATATTAGTGGTAGCTTTAACTTTACTGTTAGCATTAAGCGTTGGTTGTGGCGGCGGTTTAAAAGACGGCACTTACAGTGGCATGTTCACCTCGACAAAAGATGGTGCGACAACGTCAGTAAATTTGACAATTAAAGATCAAAAAATTGTCGATTGCGAATTGATTGCCAAAGATGCCAAAGGCGATATTAAAGACGAAAACTACGGCAAAGATGCTGGCGAAAAAAATTATCAAATTGCCCAAAAAGCAGTTGCTGGTATGAAACAATACCCCGCGCTTTTAGTTGAACTACAAGATGTCCATGACATTGAAGCAATCAGTGGCGCAAGTATTTCTTTAGTTGAATTTAGAATTGCGGTTCAAGAGGCACTAGCAAAGGCGAAAAAATAATCTAAATGCGTAGAATAACAATTAATTATTTAACCATAGCCAATATTAAAAGAAAACCAATGCGTACTGCAGGGTTGGTCTTTATCGTTATGTTGTTTACGTTTATGTTATTGGCGGGGTCTTTGATGACGCTGAGTTTGGCAAATGGCGTCGCTTTGTTATCGGATCGCTTAGGCGCTGATGTCATGGCGGTGCCAGCTGGTCACGAGGCCAAGATAGAGAGCGTATTATTACAGGGTTCACCTAATCCATTTTACTTACCCAATAATGCGCTTGATAAGCTAAATGGTCTTGACGGCATTGCTAAAATGTCACCACAGACCTATATTGGCAAGCAAAAAACGCCTTATTATGACCAGCAAATTCAGTTGATTGGCATTGATCCTACTAGCGATTTTTTAATATCGGCATGGCTCAACCAAAAGACGATGCCGAATTTGGCAGATAATCAATGTATTATTGGACACAATATCGCAAGTAAAGTTGGCGATAACATTGTGCTATTTGACAGAGAATACCGCGTGGTAGGTAGCTTAAAGCAGACTGGTATTGCCTTTGATGCGACAATTTTTGTCAACAGAACGGCTGCCAAGCAAATATTAAAACAGCAATTGTCGGTTGAACAGCAGATAACTGCTGAAAATGATGCGCTTATTTCGACAGTGATGATAAAGTTAAAGACAGGTTATCAGTCAAGTCAAGTTGCTCGCCAAATTAATCATCAATTCGCCAGTGAGGGCATATTTGGCATGTACAGTAAGAAATTTGTCAACAGTATGTCATCAAACTTACTTGCCATAGTGCGTTTTGTCAAAGCGACAATCGTTGCAATCGGTCTGCTGTCGGTGATTATTTTAGGGCTAGTCTTTAGCATGATTTTGAGAGAACGCAAAAAAGAGTTATCGACACTGCGCATATTGGGCGCTAATCAGTGGCAAGTAAAAACTTTAATTATCAAAGAGTCGACATTAGTGAGTTTGATAGGTGCTTTAATCGGTTTTGTTTTGGGTATTGTAGCCTTGTACTTTTACGGTGTAACACTTGCCACTAAATTAAAAATTCCCTTTATTTTGCCCAGTATACCGTCCTTTATGGGGTGGTCTTTGGGCAGTTTACTGATTGGTGTATTAATTGGGCCATTGGCATCGATTTATGCACTTTATAAAATGTCACGTTGGGAAATCTACCATCAATTTAGAGAAGACGAATAGTAAGCGCACTAAATTAATAATAGCCAGGAGGATACAATGAACTTTAAGGCAATTCAACAAGACATGGTTAAATGGCGCAGAGATTTACACCAAATCCCTGAACTGGGCAATGTCTTGCCAAAGACGGTGGCGTATGTCAGTGCGGTACTTGATGAATTGGGGATTGACTATCGCAAGTTAGTTGACGGCAATGCTATTGTGGCAACGATTGACGGCTGTTCATCTGGTAAGTGCTTTGCGCTACGCGCCGATATGGACGCCTTGCCGATTGAAGAACAAACCGGCTTGCCCTTTACTGCAACGGGCAAAAATATGCACGCCTGTGGGCATGACGCGCACACCGCGATGTTGTTAGGTGCTGCCAAATACTTAGTGAATCATCGTGCCGATTTTAAAGGAACGGTTAAACTATTGTTTCAACCAGGTGAAGAATACCCTGGCGGTGCCAAGCCAATGATTGATGATGGTGCACTAAAAAACCCACAAGTTGACGCCGTATTTGGCTTGCACAATGGCAGACTATCTAATGAAGTGCCAGTTGGTAGTATTGGCTTTAAACGCGGTGCAATGATGGCTGCGCCCGACCACTTTTTTATCAAAGTGATTGGTCAGGGCACGCATGGCGCTTACCCTGAACAGGGTAAAGACCCCATTGTAATTGCCAGCGAACTAGTGCTTGCCTTGCAGCGCCTGATTAGCCGCGAAAAAAAGGCGACTGAACCCGCGATTTTGTCGATTTGTCGCATCAGTGGTGGCTATAACCACAATGTGATACCATCAGAAGTTGAACTAGAGGGCACTGTGCGCACCACGTCATTGCAGTTGAGAAATTACTATAAAGGACGTATTGAAAAAATTTGTCAACACTATGCGGCAATGCACGACATTGCGATTGAAGTTGAACATAAATTTATTTATCCACCACTTATAAATGATGAGGCAATTACTGAATTGGCGATTGCTACAGCGACTGAATTATTTGGTGAAACAAGCGTTTGCGAAATGGCAGCACCCGTTATGGGTGGCGAGGACATGGCGTTTTTCATTGATGCGGTGCCAGGCGCTTACGCCTTTTTGGCAAACCCCGCACCAGTGGATGGTGTTTGTTATCCACACCATCATCCTAAATTCGATGTCGATGAAAGCTATTTTGAAAAGGGTGCTAAGCTGCACGCAGCTATTGCGATGGCCTATTTAAATCAATAAAAATAAGTGTTATCGAATGTCATTTCGCGCAACGTTCCGCGAAGCGGGTTGTCCTAGCGAAACGATAAAGCGAAACGATTTCAGTACCAGGAGCGTTTCAATCGCAATAAAAAACGATGCAGAAAAATCTGGCATCGTTTTTAAGTTTAATCTAAAATTGGTAGTGTCGACCCTGCGCTTGGCATAATTAAAACCTTAGCATCTCTGCCTTTAGCGTCAAGCGCTGCGTCAAGTGCGGCCTGTACGGTTTCAAATGGTCTAAAGTTAACGTTTTTAACTGTTTCGTCAGGTAGATCACTGACCATAAAAATTTGGCACTTTTCTAAAATTATCGCAATTGCTGCCGCTTTGTGGCCACCAAGCTTAAAGTCTTTTTTAATAGCGCTAATCATTTCGCGCGGTGTCTTAGTCGTCATCCAGGTTTCAAAGGTCTTTTCGCCAAAACCCTCTTTAGCAGAGGCACACAAGATGATGATGCCGTCTTCTTTTACAGCGTGCTTGGCGTTATCAAGCCCTTTTTGCGATTGATAGAGATTGATGTCCTTGGGGTAGCCGCCTGGCGACACCACCACAATATCGGCTGGCTCATTTAACTTGACGCCATATAGTCTGTCTAAGTACTTACAGCCGTCGCGGTGAGCGGTTAAGTAATTGCCGCTGACAGCGTAGACAATTTCTTTGCTAGCGTCGAGCACGACATTGACGATAAAGTCGATTTTAATAAAGTCGGCGACTTGGTCAATGTCTTGACGAACTGGGTTGGTTGTCAAATTGCCAGCGCGCGCTTCGGGCTTAATCATATTAGAATGATTGGCCTGAATTGCCTGCCAGCTCGATGCGCCTGGCATAATCGCTTTGGCACCACCCGAATAACCGGCAAAGTAATGAAACTCAATATTGCCCAAGCAGACAATGCGGTCGGCATTTATCAGTGGCTCAAAGATGTCAACTGGCGTGCCGTTGTTACACTTACCCAAGTTGACACATTGGTCCATATCGGAATCGATAATACTGACATCAGAATCAAATACCGCTTCGCCAACTAATTGCGCTTGTTCAGCAGCGCTGTGCTTGCGGTGACTACCCAGCGCTAATACAATGGTTATCTCGGCTTCTGTAACGCCGCCTTGTTTTAGCTCATCAATCACCAGTGGCAATACCCGATGTGACGGCATTGGTCGCGTGATGTCAGAGGTGATAATACAAACTGTCTCACCAGCTTTTACTATATCGCGTAAGCGCGCGCTGTCAATTGGGTTTTCTAGTGCCTGTTTAACGGCTGCTTCGCCAGTAATGGCGTGTTCAATTGCATTCGGCAATAATTCGCCCGCAAAATTATCGTCTGGAATTGTAAAACTAACCTTTTGTTTTGAAAACTTGATTTCCTTTTTCATATTTACCTACACTCTAGCCACACCAGATTCTACCGCTGCATCGTAGACAGCTTTGGCGACAACTCTGCCAACTTCTTTGTTGAGCGCGTAAGGAATAATGTTGGTTTCACTGAGTTCATCATCCGGTATCAAGCTGGCAATTGCCTTGGCGGCGGCATATTTCATTTCTTCGTTTATATCACTTGCTTTGGCATCGAGTGCGCCTCTGAAAATACCGGGAAAAGCTAATACATTGTTGATTTGATTATCAAAGTCACTACGACCTGTACCGACAATGCGCGCGCCTGCTTCAAGTGCTAAATTAGGTAATATTTCTGGGTCGGGGTTCGCCATAGGAAATGCGATAGCATCATCGTTCATCGATGCAATCATCTCTTTAGTGACGACGTTTTTAACCGACACGCCAATAAAGACATCAGCGCCAACCATGGCATCTTCAAGCTTGCCGTTTAAGTTTTCGGGGTTGCTCACTTTGGCAATTTCTTTGACGACAGGGTTATCAGTGACGGTGTCCTTTGAAATAATACCGTCAATATTGCAGACGATAATATTTTTTACGCCAACGGCAAGCAACATTTTCATAATGGCATTACCAGCTGAACCATCACCGTTGATCACAACCTTAATGGTTTCAAATGTTTTATTGACAATTTTTAAGGCGTTGACAAGTGCTGCTGTCACGACGACGGCAGTGCCGTGCTGGTCATCGTGGAAAATTGGGATATTCATTGTTTCTTTAAGTCTGCGCTCAATTTCAACGCAGCGTGGCGCTGAAATATCTTCTAAGTTGATACCGCCAAAGGTTGGTTCAAGCAATTGAATAAACTTGACAATTTCATCGACATCTTTTGTCTTAATACAAAGTGGAAAGGCGTCAACATCGGCAAATTTCTTAAATAGAATCGCTTTGCCTTCCATGACAGGCATGGCGGCTTCGGGGCCGATATCGCCCAAACCCAATACAGCTGTACCATCTGATACGACGGCGACTAAGTTGCCTTTAGCTGTGTACTTGTAGACGTCGTCAACATTTTGATCAATTTTGCGACAAGGTTCGGCAACGCCTGGTGTATAGGCAGTTGACAAGTCGTCTTTTGTTTCTACTGTTACTTTGCTA